>JAEEGL015567366.1_pt1 | contig 13850 bp, 11 predicted proteins | sample 9134231 | NCBI WGS metagenome assembly JAEEGL01 (sample SAMN16246548, study PRJNA631951) | gut metagenome | biome: gut microbiome; feature: rumen; material: fiber-attached | host: Bos | place: Iran: Karaj | collected 2018-10
TCCAAAGACAAACGTCAGCACAAACAGCGCGCTGTTGCCGATGAAAAGCAGCGCGGGATAGCACTTGTCCTGAAAGACGGCAAACAGGACCGTCATATACGCATAAGCGACGATCAGCAGCAGAATGCCGTGGACAAACGAGACCGTGCGGGCTTTCAGATTCGTTTCTTCCGGCTCCTGCGGAATCATGAGCACTTGATCTTCCATACAAACTCCTTTCGTTATTCTTTGTCCGGTTCAAAGCAGAGGATGTCGCCGACCTCGCAATCGAGCGCCTTGCAGATCGCGTCGAGCGTGGTAAAGCGGATCGCTTTTGCCTTGTTGTTCTTGAGGATCGAAAGATTCGCAAGCGTGATGCCGACCTTGTCGGAAAGCGTATTCAGCGACATCTTGCGCTTTGCCATCATCACATCGAGATTCACGGTAATCATAGCGGCACCTCAGATGGTTGCGTCGTTTTCTTCCTTCAGCGCAGTCGCCTTTTCGATGACCTGCTTGACGACGCGAAGCACGACGCCGAGGAAGAGTCCGACGAAGGAAACAAACAGCGCGGAACGGAACAGAATGAAATACAGCGGGAACGCAAGCACGCCTGCAAAGATCGACGCCCACGAGATGACCCTGAGAAGGGTGACGCTCGAATGCGTAAAGATCGCTTCGTGCCGAATGTTCCGTAAAAGCAGAAACAGACACACATCCGCCAGTATGACCAGGGCAATGACAAGATAACTCAGAAGATAGGCAAGGACGATGTGCTGCTGCGCTGCCGGTACGGTCGCAAGACGGTTGAGCCGAAGGATCGGCGCGGCGATCGCAAAGCCGATCATCACAACGAGTCCTGCAATACAGAATGCATAAGAAAGAAACAGGGAAAAGCGTTTCATACGAACCTCCTTTTCCCACATTATACCATACGATGTACGAATGTCAATATGAAATTATCGAATATCAATATATTTCAATCGAGAATCAATCGGAAAGCGTCGCCTGATAGAAGTTGGCGTACAGACCGTTCTGCGCTAAAAGCGCTTCGTGCGTTCCGCGCTCGCGGATGCCCTGCTCGTCGATGACGATGATCTCGTTTGCATTGCGTACGGTCGAAAGCCGGTGCGCGATGATCAGCGTCGTGCGGCCGACGGTCAGCTCGTCGAAGCTCTTTTGAATGTCGTACTCGGTCACGGTATCGAGCGCGGAGGTCGCCTCGTCGAGAATCAGAATGCGCGGATTCTTGAGGAACAGCCGCGCGATCGAAATGCGCTGTTTCTGCCCGCCGGAGAGCTTTACGCCGCGTTCGCCGACATTGGTCTGATACTGATCGGGGAACGCCATGATCTCGTCGTGGATATGCGCGCGGATCGCCGCCTGCACAACTTCCTCGTCGGTTGCGTCGAGTCGTCCGTAGCGGATGTTTTCCAGCACGGAACCGGCGAACAGAAACACATCCTGCTGTACAATGCCGATGTTGCGGCGCAGCGATTCCTGCGTAAGATCGCGGATGTCGGTTCCGTCGACGCAGATGCTGCCCTCTGTGACGTCATAGAAACGCATGATGAGGTGACAGAGCGTTGTTTTGCCGCCGCCGGACGGTCCGACAAGCGCAAGCGTTCTGCCGGGTTCGACCGTGAGATCGATATGCGAAAGCACCGGATGTCCCGCGTTGTACGCAAAGCCGACGTCCTTCAGCTCGATTTTGCCTTCAACGGCGGTCAGCTCCTTTGCATTCGGACTGTCGACGATCTCGCTCTTGGTATCCATGATCTCAAGGAAGCGCGTAAAGCCCGCCATGCCCATCATGTACTGCTCGAAGAACGCGGCAAAGCGCTTCAGGGGCGAAGTGAACGCCGATACATAGAGCATAAAGGTGATGAACGTGATCGAACGGAAGCCGGTCTGTTTGATCAGCAGGATCCCGCCGACGACCAGCACGACGATGTTGAACAGCGCGATAAAGAAGTCCGTTCCGCTGTTGAAGATCGCCATCGTGCGATAGAAGCGGTCCTTTGCATGGAGAAACTGGCGGTTGCCTTCCTCGAATTTTTCGATCTCATAGTCCTCGTTGGCGAACGCCTTTGCAACGCGCGCGCCGGAAATCGAGGACTCGATCCCCGCATTGATGTTTGCAACCTGTTCCTTGACCGCTTTGCTCGTCTGCTTCATGGAAAACCGCGTGCGCATGACGAACAGCAGACACAACGGCATGATGACGAGCATCGCAAGCGCGATCCGCCATTCGACGAAGAACATTGCGACAAACGCTCCGACGATCGTCAGCGAGGAGATCAGAAAAACCTCGTGACCGGGGTGCGCAAGCGCGGAGATATGGAAAAGGTCGGTCGTGGCGCGGGAGAGAAGCTTGCCGGTGCGGATCTTATCGTAAAAGCTGAACGGCAGCGTCTGGATATGCGAAAAGATATCGCGGCGCATGTCTGCTTCGATGCGTACGCCGAGAAGATGTCCCCAGTAATTGACGATATAGAGCATTGCGGTCCGGAGAAGATATGCGCAGAGCAGCGCGACCATCAGAACGATAAACAGCGTCACGAGCTGCGGAACCGGTCCCGACTGTTCGAACTGCGGAAACAGTTGCTTCATGATGTAATTGGTCAGCAGCGGAAAACCGACGTCGATCGCGGAAACGAGCGATGCACAGCCGATATCCAGCAGAAACAGACCGATGTGCGGTCGATAATAGCGGGCAAAACGTTTGATCTTTTCCATATCATCATATTACATGATTCGTTCCGTTTTGTCCATATCGGAAAACAAGAATACGCGCAAATTCATCGGCATATGGTGAACCAAAAGGAAAATCGGGAGGTTTCTATGGACAGAACGGCTCTTTATCGGGATATGCTGGAACGAACGCACGGGGACGTGTATCTCGGCGTGGTCGGACCGGTTCGAACAGGGAAATCGACGTTTATCAAACGCTTTGCAGAACTCTTTATCCTGCCCAATCTGGATGACGAGGCGGTCAAGTCACGGCTTGTCGACGAACTTCCGCAGAGCGGAAACGGAAAAAGCATCATGACGACACAGCCGAAATTCGTGCCGAACGAAGCGGTGGAGGTGCGTCTCGACGATGCGGCGACGGCGCGCATCCGCCTGGTCGATTGCGTCGGATTTATGGTGGAAGGCGCGATCGGTTCGGAGGAGGAAGGGGAAACGCGCATGGTGACGACGCCGTGGTTCGACGAAGACATACCCTTCGAACAGGCGGCGGAGATCGGAACGCGTAAGGTGATCGAGGATCATGCGACCGTCGGCGTCGTCGTTCTGACCGACGGAACGATCACCGATCTCGATCGAAGCGCTTATCGCGAGGCGGAAGAAAAGTGCATGAAAGCCGTGCTGGAGACCGGAAAGCCGTTTATCGTGCTTTTGAATTCAAAGGATCCCAACGGCGATCTCGCAATGCGCACGGCAGAGGAGATCGAGCAGGCGTACGGGGTGAAGCCGATGACGGTCGATCTTCTGCATCTTTCGGAGCGCACGCTTCTGGGACTTTTGACGGAGATCCTGTTTGCGTTTCCGATCAAACAGATCGAGCTGAACGGACCGAGTTTTTTGCGCGCGCTGCCGTCCGAGCATCCGCTCCTTTCGGAAATGCTTTCCGCGCTCTCGACCGCGCTGATCGACGTGCATTGCGTCCGAGACGTCGACCGGGTCACGAACGCACTGTCCGGTCTCGATCCGTTCAACGGCGTTTCGGTACAAAATCTGGATCTCGGATCGGGGAAAGCCTTGATCGGATTGCAGACGGAGGAGCATGTATTCTATTCGATCCTGAGCGATGCATGCGGGATGGAGATCGAAAACGATTATCAGCTGATGTCGGCGGTTACGGATTTTGTGCGCGCAAAACAGGCGTACGATCGGCTGTCGGACGCTTTGGAACAGGCGGAACGGACGGGGTACGGTATCGTGAAGCCGAGCGAAGACTGCATCGAGGTCAGCGAACCGGAAATCTTCCATATCGGCTCAAAATGCGGCGTCAGACTGCACGCAAAGGCAAGCGGCATGCATCTCATTCGCGTCGACCTTGAGAGCGATATCCAGCCGATGCTCGGCACGGAGCAGCAATGTACGGACTTTATCGCGTATCTCAACGAATCGAAAACGGATGAGGACGGCTGCCCTGATACCAACATTTTCGGGAAATCGCTTCACGATCTGATTCTCGAAAGCATTCAGACAAAGGGCACGGCAATGAACGAACAGGTCTGCATGAAACTGCAAAGCGCCGTTCAAAAGATCGCAAACGACGGATGCAACGGCATGATCTGTATTATGCTCTGAGATTCGGGAAAACTAAAGCTCGGCACATGTTGCCGAGTTTTTTCAGCGGAGGAAATCATGCGGACCGATCTTGCGAAGGAATCCACAATACAGCAGGCGAATATAGAGGGAATTCGGGAGGAGATCGAACAAAAGGACGGCGCCGAGATCCTGCGCATCGATGTTCTGACCGGCGAAGCTGCGGAGAAGTTAGACAAGCCGATCGGACGGTACGTGACGCTGACCGCGGCAAAGACGGATATGATGGATCGGATGCGCAGAGCAGCGCTTGCGAAAATGCTTGCAGATGAATTGCGGAACATGACGGGCAACTTTCGCAGCGCAATGGTGATCGGACTCGGAAATCGCTACGTCGCAGCCGACGCGCTCGGGACAAAGACGGCGGAGCATGTGTTTGTCACGCGGCACATCCATGCGCATATGAAGGAGCTTCTGCCGGAAGGAACGCCGGTCGTTTCGGCATTCTGCGCAAACGTGCTCGGCGTGACGGGGATGGAGACCGTCGAAGTCGTGTCCGCGCTGTCACATGAAATCAGACCCGATCTCGTGATCCTCATAGATTCGCTCGCGGCGTCGCGCATCGAGCATCTGGGCTGCGTGATCCAATGCAACGACAGCGGGATCGCGCCGGGCGCAGGCGTCGGGAATTTTCGCAGCGTTCTGTCCGAAGAAACGCTGCATATACCGGTGCTCGCGATCGGCGTCCCGCTTGTTGTAAGCGCGGAGACGATCCTCGAAGGATTCGGCTGCGACACAGACAAAGAGGAGGACCTAAAGTTTATGATCGTAGCGCCGAAGGAGATCGACGCGATGGTGAAGGATGCTTCACGCGTGCTTGCCGACGGGATCAACCTTGCCCTGTTCGGTGACAACTATACCGAGCTCGAAAAATTACTGCGATAAATACCTGCATCTCCGCATAGAATACAGCGGAGGTGCAAGATGAAAAAGACCTATCATTCGCATCGCAGGATGCCTCGATCCCGCGCGTGCAGACGGACATTTGCGGAATGGTTCGTTCTGATCCTTTCCTGGATGGTCGTGCTCCCGATCGCTTTCATGTGCGCAGCAACCATGCTGCACGACCCAAAACCGATACAGACGCAAACGCAGGAACCGGACGAACCCGCTGCAGAGGCGTTTGCCGAAAACCGCGCGGCGACGCTGGAAGCCGTTTATTCTCATGCGTCTGCATTGAACGCGCTGCGCCGTTCGGAACCGACGATCCTCATCTATCATACGCATACGACGGAAGCCTATTTCCAGACGGAAGGGAATCGATACAAGGAATCCTCCCGATGGCGCACCGCAGACAATTCGAAAAACATTGTGGCAGTCGGGGAAGCGCTGAAGAACATCCTCGAATCCGATTACGGCTTTACGGTGATCCATGACACAACGGATCACGAGCCGCCGAAGCTCGCCACATCCTATGAACGAAGCCTGAAAACGATGGAAGCATATCACGGGAAATACCCGTCCATCGTTCTGTTTATCGATCTCCACCGCGACGCATATCAGGACACCGACCGTCCCACGGACTATATCACGGTGAACGGAACGGAAACGGCCCGCATGATGCTTGTGATCGGTAAGGGGGAGAAGTATACGCAAAAGCCGTTCTTTGAAACGAACTACGCGCTGGCCGAACGCATCACGTCATATCTCTGTTCGATCGATCCGAAGCTGGCGCGCCCGATCCGGGTCAAGACCGGCAGATACAATCAGCACGTATCGACAAACTGCATTCTGGTCGAGGTCGGACACAACGCAAATACGCTTGAACAGGCGCTTGCCGCCATGCCGTATCTTGCGGAAAGCATCGCTTACTCGTTTTCGACACAAACTTCGCAGTCGCTGTGGGCGCCGAATTGACAAGCCGACGGGATAATGATATACTATTTACGGATTGAAACAGGAGGTTGAAACCGTGGATCGGATTCGAATTGCAATCGTCGGCGCGACCGGCATGGTGGGCAGAATGTTCCTCCGCGTTCTCGAGGAGCGCGGCATCGATGCAGACTATACGCTGTTCGCATCCGCAAGAAGCGCAGGCAGCAGGCTTGTCTTTTTCGGAAAGGAATACACCGTTGAGGAATTGAGGGAGGACTGCTTTATCGGACGCGGCTTCCGCTATGCGCTGTTTTCGGCGGGCGGCGCGATCAGCGAGCGCTTTGCGCCGCTTGCGGCAAAGGAAGGCGCGATCGTCATCGACAATTCCAGCTGTTGGCGCATGAACCCCGACGTTCCGCTTGTAGTGCCGGAGGTCAATCCGGAAGCGCTCAAGCGCATTCCTTTGGGGATCGTCGCAAACCCGAACTGCTCGACCATTCAGGCGGTCGTTCCGCTGAAAGCACTCGACGACGCATACGGCATCGAACGCATCGTCTATTCGACCTATCAGGCGGTATCCGGCGCAGGTCAGCGCGGCTATCAGGACCTCGAGGACGGGCTATGCGGCGCGCTGCCGAAGAAGTTTCCGCACCCGATCGCCGGAAACTGCATTCCGCATATCGACGTATTTCTGCCGAACGGAAACACCAAGGAAGAACAAAAGATGATCGACGAAACGCGAAAAATCCTGAACCGAAAGGACCTTCGCGTCACCGCAACGTGCGTGCGCGTGCCGGTGTTCCACGGACACAGCGAAAGCATCAACGTCGAGCTCAGAAAGCCGTTCGAGGTAAACGACGTCCGCAAGCTGTTCGCGCATACGGAGGGCGTGATCGTGCGCGACGATCCGAAGAACAACGTCTATCCGATGCCGATCGAAGCCGCAGGGACCGATCCGGTTTATGTCGGTCGCATCCGCAGGGACGAATCGCTCGCAAACGGTTTGAATTTCTGGTGCGTCGCCGACAACATCCGCAAAGGCGCGGCGACCAACGCCGTTCAGATTTTACAAGTATTGCTTAAGGGGGAAAACAAATGAGCATTTTTACCGGTTCGGCAGTTGCCTTGATCACACCGTTTCACAACGGCGCAGTCGATTATCAGTCATTGACCAATCTCGTTGAATTGCAGATCGCGTCCGGTACGGATGCGATCGTGGCGCTCGGCACCACGGGCGAAGCGGCGACGCTGACCGCGGACGAGCGCGAGGAAGTGATCCGCTTTGTCGTGGAGCGCGTCTCGAACCGCATTCCGGTCATTGTCGGAACGGGCAGCAACAACACCGAGGACGCGATCCAGAAAAGCCGCTTTGCGGAAGCGGTCGGTGCGGACGGGCTTCTGATCGTAACGCCGTTCTACAACAAAACCACGCAGGAAGGCCTGCTTGCGCATTACAGCTCGATCGCCGAGCAGGTGCGCCTGCCGATCATCATCTATAACGTCCCGTCCAGAACCGGTCTGAACATTCTGCCCGAGACGGTGAACAAGCTCGTGAAGTCCTGCGAGAACATCGTCGGCATCAAGGAAGCAAGCGGCAACATCGAACAGATCGTCAAGCTCGCAGCACTCTGCCCGGAGTGCGACATCTACTCCGGCAACGACGACCACGTCGTTCCGATCCTTTCCGTCGGCGGCAAGGGCGTCATCTCCACCGTCGCAAACATCATACCCGAAGTCATGCATCTGATGTGCAAGGCATATTTCGACGGCGACGTGCAGGAAGCGAAGCGTTTGCAGCTTGCGCTGCTGCCGTTGGCGCAGGCGGCGTTCTGCGAGGTCAATCCGATTCCGATCAAGACGATGATGTCGCTTCTGAAGCTTTGCGATTCCGAAGTGCGTCTGCCGCTCGTCAAGCCGTCCATCGAGCATTACGAGCTCATGGAGACCACGCTGAAAGAAAACGGTATGCTGTGAGGCGTCTATGAAGCGCGTTTTGATCAACGGCGTCGGGGGACAGATGGGGCACGCGCTGCTTGCCGCCTTCGCCGAACAGAAGGATGAATGGACGGTCGTCGGAGGCGTCGATCCGTTTTCAAACGAAGCGCATCCGTTTCCGGTCTTTCCGTCTGTGGATCGGATCGACGTCGACTTCGACGTTGCGATCGATTTTTCCGTGTCCGCCGCAACGGAACAGATTCTGGCGTATTGCTCGGCGCATCAAAAGCCGATCGTGATCGGCACCACGGCGTTGACGGACGCTTTGATCGACCGGATCGAACAGGTAAGCGAAACGATCGCGATCTTTCGTTCCGGAAACATGTCGCTCGGAATCAATCTGATGCGCAAACTGATCGCGGATGCGCGTCTGATGCTCGGCAATTCGTTTGACGTTGAGATCATCGAAGCGCATCATAACCGCAAAAAGGACGCGCCGAGCGGTACCGCGCTGATGCTCGGCGAAGCGATCTGCAATGCCGACAAAACGGAGCATCCGTATGTATACGGCCGCAGCGAGAAGGACCGCAGAAGAACGCCCTCCGAGATCGGCTTCCACAGCATTCGCGGCGGTACGGTCACGGGCGAGCATGAGGTCCGTTTCCTCGGACCCGACGAGGAGATCTCGATCCTCCATCGCGCATCGTCCAAGCGCGTATTCGCATCCGGCGCGATCAAAGCGGCGGATTTCCTGCTTCATCATCCGCACGGTCTCTATTCGATGGACGATCTTGTCGCGGAACTGCTGCAGCATTGACCGAATGAATATCCTAAAAGAAGAGCAGGCTTGGCTTGCTCTTCTTTCTGTTTCCGCCGACAGCGTTCGGTTGACAAGAGCACTGGGTCGGTGGTATAGTATTCTGAGGTTATTCGACATGAAACGACTTTTGAAAACAGGCATTTTGACAATTCTATCCCTGCTGATGCTCTTCGCGGGGATTTCTTCCGTATACGCACAGGACGCAAACGATCCGGTCAATCTTGCACGCAGATGCACCTATGAAGATTCCAAAAAACGCAAATCGATGACCGAACGGCTCGGCGACCGCGATGAATCCACGCGCTATACCATTGAAGCAAACGGATGGGTCTCGGTCCGCTGGAAGAATGAGGACGTCGATTTCGTCTATTACGAATGGACCGATAAGATCGGCGTCGACCCCGCGCCGTATACGCTCGAACTGCTGGATGCCGAAGGCGGCGTCGTTGAAACGCGCGAGGGCGAGCCGTACTGGAACAACGGCGTCGAGATACCGGAAGGCGTGTACGGCGTGCGACTCACGCTGCTTGCGGAAGCGGATCTCTGTACGCTGATTCCGTATCGGGGCGGCGCGCCGAAGGACTATCATCCCTGGAACCCGACGCTTGAAAAGGCCGATTTTCTGGTGATCGCGATGCATCCGGACGACGATTGCCTGTTCATGGGAAACGTGATCGCAACGTACGGCACGGAACGCGGCTATCACGGTACGATCCTGTATCTTGCCACACGCACGCGCATCCGCAGAACGGAAGCACTGAACGGCGCTTGGATCATGGGACAGAGGACGTATCCGCTGATGGCGGGTCTGCCCGACATTCCGATCAAATACCGCGAAGAAAAGAATCGCGATTTTCTGCCGGAGGACGTCGAGCGTGTGCTCGTTCGGTACCTGCGCAGACTCAAACCGGAAGTCGTCGTGACGCATGACGACAACGGCGAATACGGCCACTGGCAGCATATGATCGTCGCGCAGGCGATCCGCATGGCGGTCACGGATGCGGCCGATCCGGCTTACGATCCGGAGTCCGTGAAAGAATTCGGCGAATGGCAGGTCAAGAAGCTGTATCTGCATCTCGCAGCGGAGCGTCCGATCTTTGTGTCCGCAACGACGCCGCTCGATTCGTTCGGCGGTCGAACGGGTCTTGAAGTTGCGGCGGAAGCGTATCAGTGCCACCAGTCGCAGCGGCTCTGGAACCATCTCTGCGACAATCAAAACGAATGCAGCCTCGAAAAATTCGGGCTTGTTTTCACGACGGTCGGCAACGACACCGGCATCAACGATCTGTTCGAACATGTCGACCTCAATGCGCTTCCGCAGCCGACGGAGGAGCCGACGCCCGAACCGACGCCGGAGCCGACGGAGCCGCCTGAGGAACAACCGACGCAGCAAACGCCCGTATCGACGCCCGCGGAAAAAACGGTTTCCGTCATCTATGAAACGACGGAGGAACCGACCGAAGCGCCCGAAATGACGCCGGCGCCGGATCCCGAGCCGAACAACAGGCGCATCCTCGGCGCGCATGAGGATCGCCGCTTTTGGATCATTCTCGCCTCCGCGCTGATGCTGACCTCGATTGCGATCGCTGCAGCTGTGGTGACGGGAAACCGCGTCAAGCATCCCGATCAGCCGCTTCACGCATCCAAACCGACTGTTCTCCTGCTTGTCCTCGCTTCGGCATTGTTCATCGGCGGCGCGGCATTGTTTGCCGGTCTGTTTGTGCAGAAATGCAATGCGGGCAACGGCGAACCGAACGAAACGGATGCAACGGGTGCTGCAACGCCCGCGCCGATCTCCATGCTCACGATCCGAACCGCAGACGACGCAAAGCAGCTTGAACTGTTCGATACGATCCGCGCGGTCGAGATCGTCGACGGCGCCTTGGAGAACGACCAGATAGAAGCGCTGACAGAGGCATATCCGCAGATTTCCTTCTCGTATCGTATCCGCGTCGGCGACCGCTTCGTTTCGCCGAATGAGACCTCTCTGGAGCGCTTGCAGGGCGAATCGATCGAAGCATTCGCGCAAGCGGTCCCGTATCTGAAAAATCTCAAAACGCTGCGCCTCGGCGTCTGTACGCCGGAGGAGCTGACGACGGCATATTCGCAGCTCGGTTCGCTGCGGCTCATATACTCCGTATCGCTTTACGGCATTGATGTGCCGCAGTACGTCGACCGGCTCGACCTTTCGGAAGCGGACGTCGGAACAGGAGAAGAACTCCTGATGGCGATACCGTATCTCAACAACCTGAAAACCGTCGATCTCGGAGACAACGCGGATCCCGATACAGTGATCGCGCTGCTTCACGCGGATACCGGACTGACGTTCCGTTATGCGTATACGTTCACCTATCTTGACAAAACGCTCACGGAGAGCACCGACGTGCTCGACTTGTCCGGCGAGCAGATCACGGACCTCGACGAATTGCGAACCGTGATCGCACGGCTGCCGAAGCTCGAACGTGTCGAAATGCTCGACTGCGGCATCGACGATGCAACGATGGCGGCGCTGCGCGACGAATACCCGGATATCAAAGTCGTTTGGGAGATCGATCTCGGCTTTTGGGGCAAGCTCCGAACCGACGCGATCGCGTTTACGACGCGCAGCAGCAAGCGCCCGGACGAGATGAAATACCGTCTGACGACCGAGAAGATCCAGCCCTTGCAGTATTGCACAGACCTTGTCGCGCTTGACCTCGGACATCAGCAGATCGAAGATATCTCCTGCCTGAAAACGCTGACCAAGCTGCAGATTCTGATCCTTGCGGACAACAAGATCTCCGATCTCACGGCGCTTGCGTCCATGCCGGACCTCGTCTATGTCGAGCTGTTCATCAACCGCATCTCCGACCTGTCGCCGCTTTCGGGATTGAAGAACATCAAGGACCTGAACATCTGTACGAACCGCATCTCCGACCTGACGCCGCTGTATCCGCTGACCACGCTCGAACGCTTGTGGTATTCGAACAACAAGTATACGCTGAAGGATCATACGGCGCTGCAGGAACGGCTTCCGAACTGCATCTGCAACCGTACGGTATGGCAGGAAACCGACGACGGATGGCGCGAACATGAACGCTATTTCTGGATGCGCTCCTTCTTTGAAAACAGTCCGAGGTACATCACAAAATGAAAAAGCGCGTTTTACAACTGATCGGGATGACGCTTGCGTTGCTGTTTCTGCTGCCTGTGGCAACCGCGCGCGCTGCGGCGGCAAAGAAGCCGCAGATCGAGCAAGTCCGCACCGAAGGCGCGATCGTTCATGTCATGTGCAGCGAACCGATGACGGCGTACTGCATCACGACCAAACCCGTCGTGCCGCCGGATGATCATCCCGACTGGCGACCGGTGAACAGCCGATTGTTTTCCGCGTTCAAATCGGACGGCGTCTATTATGTGCGCGTCCGCAACGCCGCAGGGATGGTCAGCGATCCGCGCAGCTTTGAGATCCGTTCCGGCTTTCATTATGTGATCGAGGCGGAGGGGCAGGACCATCTGACCCAGCCGATCGGAACCTTCCTCGAATCGCACGGCGACAGCATCGAAGCGTTCAACAAGCGGATTGCCGAGAGCGCGATCAAGGGCGGGCTCTACAGCCGCACCGGCGTCGCCAATGTCTGTATGCGGTTCATGTCCGATCTTGCGGATTACAACATGACGCTGTCCTATCAGCCGAGAGGGGATTATCAGCTGGAGGAGGACTGGGGCGTTTCTCCCTCGTGGGGCAAGCGCTTCTCGCCGCCGGAACAAGACAAGTGCGGCGTCTATCGCAACTACGGCATGAACTGCGGCACGATCCTGATCTGGGCCTATAAACAGGCGGGCCTGAACATCGGCTCCGCACCCGGGCGCCGCGGCATCTACGATTCCGGTATGCTGCTTCGGGAGAATGACAACAAACGGCCGCTGAACGCGGGCGATACATGCGATCTCATCGCCACAAAGACGGGGCATACCATGATGATCCTCGATCGCGTGGACACCGACGACGACGGACTTTCGGATTCCTACCTGGTGCTCGAGATGGAGAGTCCGTATCTGAAGCTCAAGCTGCGCTCGCTCTACTCTGTCCGGCTTTGCACGCTGTACGATATGAGCGCGGTCTTCGACGACACCGGATGGTTCCGCAATCACACGCGCCGCTATACGGGCAGCTTCCGCATCAACAGAAACATGCTGCCCGACTATTACCGCTTGCCGGTCAAATCGAAAGCCGTCGAGGAAGCGATCGAGCCGCGTCCCGAAACGGCGCCGTAAATACAAAATCAAGGCTGTCTCTGCGACAGCCTTTTTTGATATTCGATCAAGCCGCCGATCGAAGAATTTACAGCTTCGATTTTGCGTCTCGAAACGAAACGATTCATAGCGCTGCGTTGAGAAACCGGCGCGTCGATATGCGACGCGAAGCCTGATTTTTTATATTTTTTGGAACCGTATACAAACGCGGAATCGTGTGTTAAAATGACGATGGATTCGAATGATCGAATCGTATTATTGCTATTTTTCGGAGGTCACGCATGGCTACAACGGCAAAAGACATTATGGCGCTCATCAAGGAACAGGACGTCAAAATGGTGGACTTCAAGATCGTCGATATCGACGGTCAGTTCCGGCACGTAACGATTCCCGCAACAAACTTCAATGAAGATACGATGCAGAACGGCATCGGATTCGATGCTTCCAACTACGGCTATGCCGTTGTGGAAAAGAGCGACATGGTCTACATTCCCGATCTCGACACCGCGATGATCGACCCGTTCTGCAGCGTCAAAACGCTCTCCATGATCGGCAACGCCATGATCATCGACTACCCGCAGAACCGTCCGCTTGCGCAGTATCCGCGAAACATCGTGCAGGCCGCCGTGCAGTACATGAAGGACACCGGCATTGCGGATGAAATGAAGATCCTGCCGGAGTTCGAGTTCTATCTGTTCGATCAGGTCGGCTGGAAGGTCGATCACAA
>JAEEGL012402135.1_pt1 | contig 13849 bp, 8 predicted proteins | sample 9134231 | NCBI WGS metagenome assembly JAEEGL01 (sample SAMN16246548, study PRJNA631951) | gut metagenome | biome: gut microbiome; feature: rumen; material: fiber-attached | host: Bos | place: Iran: Karaj | collected 2018-10
CTGTAAGTTAATACAGCATAATCCCTGTTCTGATCATCCACGCCTCTGTTGATGGCGATACATTCGGAATTAAAACCTTCGATCTTAAATGAGCACTGATACCTTCTCATAGCCGAGAAATCAATCAGATGATTGTTCGGCATAGTATTTGTGATCGTAAGCTGTGTGTAATAGATACTGCCTTCATAAATACTGTGTTGAGTATCGGGTTTTGTGCACTCCTCATCAAGATAAATACAGCTTAAGCTGACATTTGTATTCTTCCAGACCTTATCGTCTTTCCAACCGAGAGTATAGTCCCAGCTGTCAAAATGGCAGGCATCTTTCCAATAACTGCTGCCCCGAGCCGTAACCGCAACACGGTTGATCGCACGCGGAGTATTGTCACCGATCCTGAATGTTAATTTGACATAATCTCTTTGTTCGGAATCAACACCGCGTCCAATAGCAACGCGTGAGCACATAAAATCCTTATATCCGAAGCATATGTTATCAAAGGATATTTTCGAGAAATCGATCCTGTGATCATTTGACTGTTTGTTATATATCTTGATATCAACATAACTTACGCTGTCCTCATTGATCTCATCACTATAACCGGCCTTTTGATGCATAGCCGAATCCAGATAAACCGGACCGACATAAACACCGTAATGTTCGGGAGCAGTATATATACCCCAGCCGATATTCATATCAATATCGCCGAGACGGTACTCCTTTGCTGAATTGTCCCAGTAACAATAACCGCTGTACAAATCAAACGATGTCATGGTGCGGACCAGCACATCAGTGACTGAAAGCTTGAATTTCAGGTCAATATAATTGTAGTTCTCACCCGTCTCGCGCATTTCATAGCCGGTACATTCAGTAATGTATCCGCTCATATTGAGTTTTACACGAGATGAGCTCAGAAATATGTCCCTGACAGTATACAGCCTTGGCCACTTAACACTTACAATCTCGTAATAAGTTTCTGTTGTTTCAGTGGGCAATTCTGCAGCTGCTTTTTTACATGCTTCATCAACACATAACGGCTGGACATCATATGTTGCAAAATCACCATAATCATTAACTCTCCAGTCGTAGGTATATTCACCAATATTTAAGTAATACTTGCCGTCATCTTTCTTGAAACCATTGCCGGTAAATGTGGCACCACGCAGATCGCAGGCCGTCGTCGCCGCCTGTACGGCCTGTGACAGCGGCAGTATCCCGACGATCATGATGACCGTAAGGATGACGCCTGCAAACTTGATCAGTTTACTCTTCACCTCTTTACCCATTTTCTCTTCTCCTTCATATTGCAAATTCACGAAAACACTTACTGCGACTCCGTTCTTGCCTGCGATAAAGCACCGCATTCCGATAAGAGTCCCATTTTCATGATCTGATATGTCTATTTTATTTGAGAATACGAGAGGTGACTATCACCCATTTGTACCATTTTTGAGATTGGGAGCTGCCTGCCGCTAAAACACATTGTTCGATTCTTATATATTATCTTTTCCCTATAATACCCAACTGCGTCTGAGAAAAGCTCAGACATGGAGATTATAGCATTGGGGATAAGGTGGTGTCTTAACGTAACCTTAAAGTTGGTTACCATATAGCTGAGCAATACCCCTCAAATAACACAAAATAATACGGAGCGACTATTATTCTCCATGTTATAATCAACTTATATGGGTTAATGCCTTGATACTAATACTGCTGTTGATGATGCTGCTGTGGATCATATTGAACAATATTGGATGGGTGGAAAAACAATCCCAGACAATGCTAGGTTAACCCACAGATACTGTAATAATTCTCGTTCTAGAAATGCTAATTGAGTTTGTATAAACATCATTTTTATCAATAAGTCCTGGAGAAATCCAGGACTTATTATAACAATTCAACCGCCAAAGAACACTCGACGGCGTCTAGAAAAATCCCTCCTCGTCTTCGGCTTCCAGCTCTGCATCTATCTCATCACTGATTTCATCATACATATGGTTGAGATTCTTAAGTTGCTCAATATCAAATTCCTCATCATCCAGTTCATAAAGAGTAGGATGTATGCCAAGTTTTGTTAATCCTTCATAGCATTTGATGATCTTCTTTACACCACTGTTATCTGTATAATCATAAGACAAAACATATTCATCATTATTGATGCGGCTACTAATTTCAGATATAGCCAATGCGGGTTCAATCTTTCTAATTACAGTTACACACTTTGCTATCGGAGTTCCTTTAGGGATCTTGATTCCTACTGTATCACCGGATTCACTCATATAACGATCTCCTTTTACTCTGCTAACATATTAATCAGATAGATTCATCCCATATAAGATATCAGTTACACCATATTAAGTGCTTACCAAGAAATCAACACCCATATCCTGATTATCCGTCCACAACTCACACTGAATCATAACGGTCTGAACTGCATCTTCCATGCCTTCCGGTGGATAGCGGTGTTCCTTCAAAAGTTTCTTTATCATCATGCGCATCTTTGCTCGGGCGCTGTCTTTCTTTTGCCAGTCTATGGTTCTGTTTTTCCTTAATGTTTCAGTAAGTTCCTTCGTAATGGCAATTAATTCTTCATTCTTGTAGAAATCCTTAATTGCTTCAGGCTTTGTTAATGCATCGTAGAAGGCAAGTTCATCTTCTGTTAATCCGAGTTTTTCTCCGGCCTTTTTAGCATCAGCGATTTCTTTTGCCAGCTTCAGCATTTCCTGAATAACTTCTTCGTTGGTCAACATACCGTTAAGGTAAGCGTTAAGACGGAATTGAATGATCTCGCTAAACTTCTCAGACTTTACTACATTTGTATGCTTATATATTGATATCTGTTCAGCTATAAGCTTCTTGAGCAATTCAAGAGCAAGATTCTTCTCTTTCATCTTCGATATTTCTTCAAGGAACTTAGGATCAAACAGAGAAAAACCAGTATGAACGTCTGTGAAAAGATTGATTACTCCGTCACTTTTAACAGTCTGCTTAAGCAACTCATTTATCTTCTCATTCATCTCAGGAAGAGATATCTTTCGTCCATCGCCCTGATTTCTTAAACGGACTACCATAACTCGGACAGCCTCAAAGAATGCTGCCTCAAAGCGCATCTGTTCGTTAACCATAGAAGAACAGAGCGACAATGCTTGATGCAACAACAAGCCGTCTCTTACAAAAGCTTCCTGCTTATCCTGGTTGTTCAGATCAAAAAGGAAGTTCACTGCACCATTGAGTATCTTTGCCTTTTCAAGTTCAGAGCCTGTCTCAAACTTAGAGTAATCGTAGCCGTGGAATAAATCTCTGCATACTGCGAGTTTTTCCAAGAAACGAGGGTATGCAACCTTGGCTATGTCAGTATCTCCATATCTTTCTCTATCGCGGCGGGTATAATCATTCATTGCCCGTTTCAAAGCAGATGCTATTCCTACATAGTCAACGATCAATCCGCCTTCCTTGTCACGAAAAACTCTGTTTACTCTGGCAATAGCCTGCATGAGATTATGTCCGGACATAGGCTTATACACATACATCGTAGCTAAGGACGGCACATCAAAGCCTGTCAACCACATATCAACAACTATAGCGATCTTAAACGGACTGTCATTATCTTTAAACTTGATGGCTAGTTCGTTCTTATGCTGCTTATTTCCTATGATGCTATGCCATTCTTCCGGATCCTGATTGCCGGATGTCATAACAACGCCGACCTTTTCAGTCCAGTCAGGTCTGAGTTCGAGAATTCGCTTGTATATTTTCATCGCAATTGGACGAGAATAAGCAACAATCATAGCCTTTCCTGTAAGAAGGTTAGCTCTGTTGTTCTCATAGTGGTCTAATATGTCGGTTACTAGCGAGTTTATAGTATTGTCGTTGCCTAGGATAGCTTCCATCTGACCAAGTTCACGCTTGCTCTGTTCAATGACATCAGGATCGGCATTATGAGCCATGATCTCATATTCTGTATCTATCAGGCGCAAAGTAGCTTCATCGAGCTTAAGCTTGATAACACGGCTCTCATAGTAAACAGGTCGCGTAGCGCCATCTTCGACAGCCTGTGTCATATCATAAATATCAATGTATTTGCCAAATACTTCCTGTGTATTGCGGTCTTTCTCAGAAATAGGAGTTCCTGTAAATCCAATGTAAGTAGCGTTAGGAAGACTATTACGGATTATACGTGCGGTTCCAACAACACGACGAGCGATTTCTTGGCCGTCTTCATTTTTACTGATCTTGATAGTTTCAGCCATTCCATACTGACCACGATGTGCCTCGTCTGCCATAACAATGATGTTGCGTCTTTCAGACAAAGCCTCAGCGGACTCTTCGAACTTTTGCATAGTGGTGAAGAATATGCCGTTAGCTTTGGTTCCAGCCAATAATGATTTGAGGTGTTCGCGACTCTCAGCCTGTACAGGAGTTTGACGCAGAAAATCGCTGCATTTAGAGAACTGGCCAAATAGCTGATCGTCCAGATCATTACGGTCAGTAATAACTACGATAGTAGGAGAATCTAGTGCTTCCTGGAGAAGATGGGCATAGAACACCATCGAAAGTGACTTGCCACTTCCCTGTGTGTGCCAGAAGACGCCGCCTTTACCGTCGGTAGCAACACCATGTTTTGTCGATTCAATAGCTTTTTTAACAGCGAAATACTGATGATAACCTGCTAATATCTTAACCTTCTTAAGACCTTCATTAGAGAAACAAATGAAATTCTTAATTATGTCCAGTAAACGTTCTTTTTCAAATATACCTTCAAAGAAAGTGTCAAACTGGGCAGGAAGAGTGTTTATGGTGTTCCCGTCTTTGGATTTCCACTCCATAAAGCGATCTTCACCGGAAGTAATAGTGCCGGCTTTATTAGTTACCTGATCGCTCATGACACATATTGCGTTATATATGAACATGGAAGGAATCTCATGCATATAGTTGCGGATCTGAGTATAACCCTCGCTGGCATTAGTTTCTTCACGAGATGGAGACTTCAATTCTATGAGAACCACCGGCAAACCATTTATAAACAGTAAAATGTCCGGACGCTTATTACTGTTCTCAATAAAGGTCCATTGATTTATGGCAATAAATGAGTTGTTATCGACGTTCTTATAATCAACTAAGTAGCAGATAGAGGATTTTTCCTCACCGTTATCAAAGAATCGAACAGGAATACCATTCTGAAGGTAATCCATGAATACTGCATTCTTTTGGACAAGTTCGCCATTTTCATAATTCTTAAGACGATATATAGCATCAGCAAAAGCATTCTCAGGCAGATTAGGATTTATTCTGTGAAGAGAATCTAACAAAACAGCTTCATATAGAGGACTTTTAACATCACGTTCAATGTCAGGGCCATATTCATACTGATACCCCATATTACGGAATAATTCTATTAACGAATTCTCATATGCTGCTTCGTCAAACGTGAACATGGTCGCCTCCGCACAGATCAATCTTATTTTATAATACAGCGACTATATGTAAAAGTTGCGAATTAACAGTAAATAATTATGTTTTTGTTCATCCAATATATTTCCTGTGTGCGTTTTTTACATTGCTTTGCTTAACCATCGCATACATTAACGTTGTGTCAATTCTTTGATGACCAAGGAGTTTTTGCAGTTGTTCTATTGGCATACCTTTATCTATTGCCATTGTTGCCATGGTTCGTCGAAATTTGTGTGGATGCACCTTGTGTATGTTTAAGTTTTTTCCAATTATTCTCAGGCGATGTTCAATGCCGCCTATCTGCAATCTATTGTGCGGAGCTCTCAATGTAACAAACAAAGCCGGATTATCGTCCTTTCGGCTAATAAGATATTGTTGCAGATGAATTTTTGCCCTTGCATCAAAATATACAATGCGTTCTTTATTCCCTTTGCCTACAACTATGCATTCACGCTCGGTGAAATTAACAGCATCTCTATTCAAGAGTGCTATTTCGCCAACTCGCATTCCGGTCGAGGCCAACATATCAATTAAGGCCAAATCGCGGAGTTTATCACAACCATCCCGCATTGCTTCGAGATCTTCGTCAGAATATGTTTCTTTGATGCTGGCTGCTGTTTTAATTTTATGGATTCGTCTGACGGGACTTTTGATAATATAATCCTCATCCTCTAACCATGAGAAAAAACTTGATAGAATCCTTCTTATATTATCAATTGTTACTTTGCTTGATTGATTATTGCACTGATACTTAATCAGGTATGTTCTAAGGTCTTCTGTGCGTATTTTCCGAACATTTAGTCCTAGTGAAGAAGTCATTGTATTAAGTGTAGTTTCATAGTACTTCAAGGTTTTATCAGAACAACCTTCTACCCGTTTAGAAGCAATAAACAACGAGATTAGTTGTTTATTATCATCATCTTTGAATTGATTGGTAATACAACGTATCTCATAGTTTCCAAAGATTCTATTGATTGTTTGTTCTAGAATGATCAGTTGACCATTATCAAGATATGGAAGCATGCTTTGTAAGATTTCCGTTGTCAGTTCATCTTTCATTATTGTTCTCCGTTTCTTTTTGATAGATAGAAAACGATATCATGAAAGCATAATTATATCTGTCGAATGAAACAAAAATGATAATTTAGTGGTCTAAATGTTAAGGTTGGAAACATCCAACTCACCGGACATTAATCGAGGTAACAAACTATCTCGTAAAATAGCAAGTCGTTTTGTCACTCTTTGATTACTCTCTATCAGTTTGTAGAGAGGAACAAGTAAATCAGCGAAGCGTGTAATATCGTCTGGTAAAGGTATTTGCAAAGAAGCAACCTCATCGATTGTTACATATTCTTGAACCGATTGCTTGGCTAGGCCGTGGTACGCTGTTTGAAAGCCTTTTGATTTAAGAAGAAAATACATAGCTTCGTAAGGAATAGTTTTAGGTTTAATTTCGATAAAATTATAGTGAACAGCTAACGGGAGATCTTCTTCCCTAATAACCGCCACCAAGCCAAGAGTACCAATTCGCGATATCAATAAGTCATGCGCTTCAGGTTGCCATGTCTTGTGGACTTTTGAATAATCAGCTTCAGATATTAATTTTGCATCACTTGTATCGATATAACCATTACTTATACATTTAACATTTAAAAATGGTATACCTTGGCTAATTCGTTTAGGCTGATAATTAGTTCCAGGTTTAACTTGAGAAGTAATAGACTCAAGCGTGTGGTAATGCCAATTTGTTGGAAGTATCGATAATTCATCCTTAATAGCTGAAATAGAGTATTTCCCAACCATATTGTTAATCAGTACTTGAGCTTGTTCTTCCAAATTCTGATTTATTTTTTCATTGATAGTTATTTTTTCATTCAAAGAATCAATATAGCTCGCAATTATATTCTGTTCCTTTAGCGAGGGCAGTTTTAACCTTAATTTCTTAGCCGCTCCAACATTAAAATGCTGCTGAACAGCTCCAACCAGATTTGAACTGATCACACCATATGATAAGTTCAAAAAAGCAGCTAGAAAAGTAGAGTTAATTCTCGTGTGATCTGGTTTAATTATAACCAGATCAGAACAATTCCATTCTTCGTTTTTTTCTGGTATAACTGCGCTAGCACCCGGATTCCCTGTTCGCACGATCACTACATCACCGGCTTCTAATTGTGATTTCTTTATCGACCTGTGAAAAGGCTCATCAATAAATCTTTCATCTGCCAAGTTGATTCGGAATGGTTCGACATTTTGTGACCTGAGAAATCGAATTCCATTATTAACATAATGATTCGTGGTTTTCCCAACAAAACCAACAGTCAAATCAGCAACGTCCTCTAAACTTATGTCAATCCAATTTTTCGATTTATCCATAATTAATAATTAGCTTTTATATCTATACTTGCAAATCACATGTTCATCTAAAACGTTAAACAAGAACATTGTGTTCTTAATTAAGACATCAATATCGAATTTAAATGTTTCTTGTAATGGCTCTGCTTTTTTGCTTATTCCATAACGCAAAGCCATTTCATTATTGTCAATTTTCTCAACTTCCTGTAAAAATGAGGTGATATCTTTAGAATGTGGAATATCTTTTTCGTCTAGGTCATTCCATACTGTAAGCACACTGTGCCCCTTTAGTTCAGCCATTCCCTTTGCTATTTGACATTCTTTTAGTTTCAGTTCTATTGAATGTTTACAAGAAAATGCGCAGGGGATAACATAATATGAAACTGTCTCTCCATCTCTATCATTTACAATAGCTCCATGTAAATACAGTGCTGATTGAATGTAATCCATAGCCATATGTGATAAAACTTCTGAAGAATAGTATTCATTATTGGAAAAATCTTCAATCTTTTCTTTTGTTCTAAGGTGCTTCATTAAGCCAACATAAGACAAATCCGAAAATCTTTCACCTGTTAAAACACTTTGCATTTCGTAATCATCAGGAACATTATCGAAGATCATTTGATGATATGAACGTATATTTCCGTTTTCATCATATCTAGCTCTCATTGTTTCGCTTAATTTCCTTTCCTAAGAATTGTTATTATCAACGTCGATAAATGATAATTTAGCGGTCTAGATGTCTATATCAGAAACATCCAACTCACCAGACATCAGTCTAGGCAAGAGCAAGTCTCTGAGAGCTTCAAGACGACAAATCTCTTCGTAATTATTTCTAATAGCAACATCCATAGGCGATACAAGTGCTTCAAATTGATCCATTACATACTTGGGAGGAATAGAAATAGGCATAGCGTTTAATGCATCTCTATTAATTGAACCAAAAACTGTACCCTCACCATTAAATACATCAAGCTGATTACGAAGTGCAAACATGGTATAGAGTATATATGATTGGTGACCATCTTTTGATCTTATCGAGCTAAGTCCACGTCCGATACAACAATCCTCATAGGCAACATTCATATCTCCGACCGGAGCTCTAACACTCATAAGTGCATCATTAGACTGAGCCATTCGTTTAGGATCAGTAGTATAAAGTCTCCGAGTAGGAAATCTAAAACCAAATTCAGCTCTTCCTTGGAAAAAGACTGTGCCCGTACTATCTTCATTATATGTATCACCTTTGGGTGATTGTCCCATGGTAACAATTGCTACATCAGATAATGTGCCAGGAATCCAGGTTTCATCAGCTTTATCTATAATCATGTCGGTATAGATGGCTTTCGCTTGCTCCTGTAAATTCTGATTTATAGCAATATTACAGTTAATCTTTCTATCTATATCTCCTAAAATCGAAGCTATTCTATCTTGAGTACTATTGTCAAAAACAGGAATTGATAACTCTTTTATGCTTTTGAGACTAATGGTTTTTTGAGTAGATCCGACAACAACACTTTCTATTTGAGCTTTAGCCAAAGCACTGCTCAGGTAATAATATAGGTATTCTGGATTAATGAGTGGAGATATTATTGCTGTATTTTGTCCTAAGCAAAAACGTTCATCCGAAGAAACAAAAGAAAAATTGCCATATGAACCCACTCGGCTTATTATAATGTCGCCTCTCTGAGGGATGTGATTAGTTGTGAATTTAACATAATCATCTTCTGAAACCTTAAAACATTGATTAAGTGATAGATATCCGGGCTTAACATCAGTTACTCTAACCATAGGAATACCATCACTCACATATGATGGAGTTTGATGAAGTGAATCGGTTATTATAGCTACCTCGTATAATCTCTTTTGTTCAATAATCATATTGCATCACATGTAAATAACAATTTTAATCAAACCTTGAATTAGAGCTTATAGCCGATTGCTTCAAGCTGTTTCCTAATTTCATCTTCAAGCTTATGAGATTCATCAAACAAGTCGGAAAGTTCAGAAGTAAGTCTTGTCATTTTTTCGTCGAATGGCTCATTATCGTCTTCCTGCTCTTCTATGCCAACATATCTTCCGGGTGTCAGGATATAATCCTGTTTGGCTATATCTTCGAGTGTCGCAACAGAACAAAATCCTTTAACATCTTCAAGCTTTCCCTCTTGGAATGCTAAGAATGTATTGGCAAGCTTCATAATGTCATCATCAGAAAAATCTCTGTGTTTGCGATCAACCATATGTCCCATATTACGGGCATCAATAAAGAGGGTTTTACCTTTCTGTTTTTTGTTCTTTGAGATGAACCAAAGAGTTACAGGAATAGTAACGCTATAGAACAGCTGCGTGGGCATAGCAACAATTCCTTCGATCAGATCATCCTCGATGATTTTCTTTCTGATTTCACCTTCACCGCTGCTCTGAGTGGAAAGAGCACCGTTAGCTAATACAAGTCCAATCTTTCCGTTAGGTGCAAGATGGTGGATCATATGCTGAATCCATGCATAGTTAGCATTCCCTGAAGGGGGAAGACCATACTTCCAACGGACATCTTCCTTAAGGTTTTCCTGTCCCCAAGGGTGATAGTTGAAAGGCGGATTTGCCATGATGAAATCGGCCTTGAGTTGAGGATGGAGGTCATTTCCGAATGTATCAGCGTGATAAGGACCAAAGTCAGCCTCAATACCACGAATTGCCATGTTGATCTTAGCCATTTTCCAAGTATCGGGGTTAGCCTCCTGACCATAAACAGAGATAGAACCACGATTGCCTGAATGAGCTTCCAAGAATTTTGCACTTTGAACGAACATACCGCCAGAACCGCAGCAAGGGTCATAAACACGGCAGTTATTGAAAGGTCTTAATATCTCAACTAGGGTTCGAACTACGCTAGAAGGAGTATAGAATTCTCCACCGCCTGCGCCTTCTTTTTCGGCGAACTGAGCAATGCAGTATTCATAGGTTCTACCTAATAAATCCTGACTTCCTTCGCTGTCATCCATGTTCATGTTGGTAAAGATGTCAACGACATCACCCAATACCTTCTTATCAAGATCCGGATTAGCATAGTTCTTAGGGAGTACATTTTTGAGTTTCTTATTGTCATCTTCAATAGCTCTCATAGCATTGTCAATGACAACTCCGATTTCAGGAGTGTGTGCAGCTGAAGCAATGGTGCTCCACCTGGATTCTTCAGGAACAAAGAAGATGTTCTCTGACTCATAAGCATCACGATCGTTCTCGAAACCATCACCTTCAGCTACTAGCTTCTTATACTGGTTTTCGAAAGCATTGGAAATGTATCTGAGGAATATGAGTCCGATAATAACCTTACGATATTCCGCTGCAGGGATGTGACCCCATAAAACGCACGCTGCGTCCCATAATTGTTTCTCGAAACCTATATTTGCCTGAGTTTTACTAGCCATAAGCACCACTCCTCGCTTTATTTATCCGATGTAATTATTAATTGTATCACTATATATTCTTAGTTAATTAAAAATACCCTCCTTACCTTTCGGCAAGGAGGGTACGATCATTTCAGCGGGGTCTTATTTCCTCTGAATTCCTATTCCGTTTTAGATATTATACCACTTTATATTTTTATGCCCAATCTTCTGCTGAATAAGCTGTGTCACCGGCAGCAACACCTCCGTATACAGGCTCATTGACAACATCAAATCCTGTGTCGCCGCCGTCTCCCGGTATTACTATCGGCTCATTCGGATTGGCGCCCGGATCGGGTTCTGCACCGATCGGATCAGTGTAATCCTCACCTGACTGGATCGACGGATCAGGTTCAGTATTCTGAGGTTCGGAAGTTGGCGCCGGTGTAGGTGTCGGAGTATCCGTAGGCGTGGGTGTTGCGGTGGGTTCAGGTGTTGTCTGGTTGAGATAATCTGTAGAACCGCCTGCACGCTCAGGATAGAGTGAACCATTGAACTGGTGGTGGCTGTCATCGATCTCATCGTCCGTGCACATGAAGTACATGCTCGGGTGATCCTTGAATACAGTTGCATCGCAGTGATACCACTCACCGTTTAACTGGACGAGATTCCAGTAATGGCCGTTGCTGTATACAGGGTATCTCTCGACCATAAGGTTAGGAATGCCGGCGCAGTCGAGAAGCATTTTCGCGCAGCAGAAGTATACGTAGCAGTCGCCGTTGTGTCTTGAGAATCCTCTGTATGCGGCATCTTCATAAGACTGCCAGGTGGTTACCGTCTGATAAGAAATGTGTGAGTGTACCCAGTTGAAGATAGCTCTTGCGGTGTCGACATCGTTGCTGCGCCAGAGTGTAGACATTACTTTCTCTGCGAGGTCGTATGCGGGATCAGATGAGCTGTCGGAAGAACTGCTACTAGATGAGCCCGAAGAATTGCTGCCGGAACTGCCTGAAGAAGAACCATTGTCAGTTGTCGTGGTTGCTGCTGTAACCTCATGAAGAGTAATCTTCAGCGTAGCCTTCAGGCTGCTGATGTTGCCTGCCTTATCGATAGCAGAATATGTGAGTTCATATGAACCTGACTTCTCGTAATTTACTGTTGAATCGTTGACTCTGACGATGGGCTCAAGGTCGTAATCGTCGTATGCGGTAATGCCTTCGAGGAGATTTATCCTGCTCGTGTCGCCTTCGATCTCGATGTCGTGAACGCCTTCAATGATGGGTGCAGTGCGGTCATCGAAGACTGTGAAAGGAACCTTGATCTTGGTCTCGTTGCCGTACATGTCAGTGACGATTACCGGAACTGAGAATGAGCCCTCTGCGGTAAAGGTAGGAGCCTTATCCTGATATGCTACTTTCGCGATGCCTGACAGGTCGTAGAGTTCGCAGACACAATCTGCGGCATCGGGAACTCTGCATGTCGTATAGACAGTCTGGGAGATTGCTTTTCCTTCAGGACCGGTGTGGTCTTCGATCTTAAGAGTTACGTTCTCGGTAAAAGCTTTCTCATAGAAAACAGTGAGCTCATAGATCGCGGGAATATTTGTGTCGATGCCGGATATGTCCGTTACGAATTTTGCATCCAGAGGACAGTCGGAGAAGAAATCCTGGATCTGGATCTGGGAACCTGCCTCAAGGATGACTTCCTTCTTAACATGAGCGTGTTCTTTCTGATTCTCCAGATAGCAGAATGAACCTGCAACAGCGCCGCCTACTGCGATCAAAGCAACGAATGTGCTGACCACGAGCTTACCCTTCGTGCTCAGCTTTCTCTTCTGCTTTGCCTTTACTGCCTTGGTTGTCTTAACAGGTGTCTGCTCTGCCTTTGGCTTTCTCGCGATCCTTGTCTCAGGCTCGACATGTGCGCCTGCTGTAAAATCAGTAAATTCACTGTCCGTTACAGGCATGCCTGTCATGTTGAATTCGGTGTAGCTGCTGTCAGTTAAGACACCGCCGTTCATGGTCAGATCAGTGTAACTGCTGTTGACCATTCTGCCTGCAGGACGTCTGCCGCTTAATTCCCTTCCGGATGTATTATTGTCATCCAAATACCATCCACGAATACCCATATTTTTTCTCCCCAATATCGTGTTGCACGCATGGTGCTCCCTCTTGTTTATGGGTAAAGATTAAACCCGGGTTTCTTCGGAATATCTTCATTTCGGCATCAAAACGACAACAATTATGTGTGAATTAGATGGCACGGCCGTTGTGGTTACGTGTCAGAAACGCATTGTTTGTGCGGTTTTTGGGGATTATAAGGTTCCTATATATGCTACGGAACTGCTGCCGATCCTGATGATGCCGTTGTCAGAATTCTTCTCGTAAACACTGATTATTTCCGAGAGGTATTCATCGAAGTTCTCATCGCCTTCTTTGAGCGAATAAGAGCCTGACAGGCACCTCGCAATAAAGGTGTCCTTATCAAGGAACAGCGGATGGTCAAATGCGATGCGTTCGTATCTGTTATCGAAGAACCTCTGAATGCGAGGATCGTCTCTTTTTATTCCGCCGCCGAAGCCGTGGAAATCAGGACAATACTTCCTGTTTATTTCGAGCATGCTGCTGTTGACCGGATCTTCCTCATCACGGATATTCCATATC
>JAEEGL013906552.1_pt1 | contig 13849 bp, 8 predicted proteins | sample 9134231 | NCBI WGS metagenome assembly JAEEGL01 (sample SAMN16246548, study PRJNA631951) | gut metagenome | biome: gut microbiome; feature: rumen; material: fiber-attached | host: Bos | place: Iran: Karaj | collected 2018-10
AGAAATGATGAAAAGGAGAATTAAAATGAATAATCATATTTCGACAGAAGAATGGGTCCTGTTATACAGCGGAAACATGTCTCTCACTGATAAACTACCCATCCTGAATCACTGTGCCGAATGCCCCAAATGCAAAGCACTAATGGACGCGGCCAACAATCTGAAGTTCTCTCTGAATATGAGAAAAGATAATTCGATGCAAACTTCCTCAGAAGAAGAATATGCCTATCGAGCTGTAGCTGGGATTGATGATTTAGATTCCAGAGTCGAAAAGAGCGGTTTTCTATCTTTCCATATGGAAAAAACTGATGATGGATATCGCTTCACCAATGAAGATCCCGCCTCCGATGGTTGGGCTAACCGATATGCCATGAACCTTTCTTCAGACGGAAAACAGTTCCTGGAGGATGCCGGCGCACTTAGTGCAACAATTACAGGAAATTCTATTCTGCTGAAACTGAAAGATTGTGCCGTTAAGGGCGCAGCACGTCTTATCCTTGATGGCGAAGAATTGCCTCCTGCTGTTTTCAATGATGAACTCATTCTCGACCTTCCGTCAGACGGCTATTGCGAACTTGAAATAGTATTTATGGAGGGATAACCATGCAAATCCGCGCTTTCGAGGTTGATTTCAATTTCCGAGAGTTTATCTCCGCCGCGGAGGTGTTAACTGGTCATGCTCCATTTCTTCGTTCTGTATACTTAAAAAATGTACGCGGAGATCGTTCTGATTGGATGACCATTTTTGCCGATATTGATGGAATAAAAACCAAGAAGAAATCCGTACGCGATCTATCTGTGAATGATGATGCAGCCACTACTGCGTGCAGAAAAACTATCGAAACCGAGCTGGTTGTTCCACAAACACTGTTGCCCGGCATCCATCATGGAACTCTGCATATCCTATATGGCAATGATAGAGAAAAAGAAGTCAGAGAAACAACAAAACTATTTGATTTCGAGATTTTGTCTTCATCCTGGATTCCAACAGATTATTCACATGCTGCATATTTGGCTTCCTGGATTCCAACTCAAAATATTTCTTTACGTTCATTTGTCGCTGTCAACTTCAACAACTTAAGCAACGCGACACCATTTACTTGTATGCGCAACATTTATCAGACACTTCTCAAGCATCATCTGGTATATCGACCTGTCCCCTTAAGTATCCACCACGATTTTCAACCCTTCCCCGGGTTTGACTGTATTCTCTCCAGCGGGGGAAGCTGCGCAGATCTCAGTCTGTTGTTCGCATCCCTTTTGTGGCAGAACAGTTGTTCTCCCGCACTCCTACTCTATGGAAATCATATGACAGTAGGATGTTTTGCAAATAAATCCTCAGACACTCCTGGTATACTTGATGATACCCAAGAAATCATGGAACTAATCGCATCTCAAAAGCTATGTCTGATTGAGATCACGGATTTATGTTCTTATAAAAGTATTCCTTTTGATCACTCCGTAATCAATGCAATAAACAAATTACAAACGTGCTCATCTTGTCGCCTTATTTCTCCACTGATACTTTTACGTGACGGTTCGGTTCGTGCGTTTCCTGATGCCTATCATGATCATCCGCTGACTTGTCCCCATTGTGGTTTCGATCAAATTCCCCCACAAACAAACACGGAACAGATTACCTGTCCCGCTTGTGAGAACACTTTTTCACCTGATACTAAGGACTCAGGAACACAACCTCCTCCAACTCCAATATATTACGACCCCAAAGTACTCCATTTGGGGAAAACTGAATATGGGTATGGTGTTACCCGTTGCTTAGATAAATCCATTACTTCTGTCCAGATTCCTTCAAGACATCAAGATCAAACTATAATCTGCATTGATGCCAATGCCTTCAGCAAATGTCAGCTGGAAGATATTGTCTTTTCTGAAGAGATAACAATTATTGGAGATCAGGCTTTCCGGGATTGTTCTAAACTTACATCCATAGCTTTGCCTGATAATCTTATCAGTATAGGATCTGGTGCTTTTTCAGGTTCAGGCTTAACATCCATACGTATTCCCGGACATGTTTCACGTATCCCAGCACTGGCTTTTGCCAATTGCAGTGATCTTGAAACGGTCACATTGGAAGAAGGCATTGAAATTATAGACCAACGTGCATTCCTTCACTGTCCGAAATTATTACAAATATATATACCGAAATCTGTAAAAAACATTAGTAAGGATGCATTTGATCCAGGCTGTCAACTTCTCCTTACATCTGACAGGACTAAATATCTCTGAGCATCTCTATAAGCCATATAATTAGATTGTTTATACATATATTCGCATGTATTCTTTATATACTGCTCGTTCTTTCAACAATATATCAGTTTTGTTATTTTGTTGAATAAACTATACATTAAGGAAATGCCAACATAAAGCAGCCCTTTGTTTATTTATCCATTGTTATAAAGAAATACATTTATTTAATGTACATTGAGTTAGAGCGTTTTCCTCTTCCTGTTATTGCTTTTTTTTGATTTTTAATGCTAATAGCGCCGATTGGGCACCGCCATGCCCTTGGTCTGCTGCTTTTTGATACCATTCGGCTGCTATATCCAGATCTTTCTGCACACCATAGCCATTTCGATACATATGCCCTAGAGAATACTGTGCTTCCGCATTCCCTTGTGCTGCACTTTTTTTAAACAATTTGATCGCTATTGTATAATTCTGCTCTACACCATAACCATTATAATACATATTACCTAGGTTGTATTGAGCACTCGCATTCAGTTGCATTGCACTTTTCCGATACCAATTGATCGCTTCTGCATAATCACGCTTTATACCATATCCATATTGATACATTGTACCCAGGCTGTTTTGAGCAATCGCATTCTCTTGATCAGCCGCCCTCTGGTAGTACTCCACCGCTTTCTCATAGTCTTGTGCTACACCATATCCATAAAAATAGCAATCGCCCACAATAATCTGAGCATCAGGATACCCTTGATCTGCTGATTTTATATAGTATACTACTGCTTTCTCATAGTTTTGTTTCACACCATATCCATAATAATAACAATCGCCCAAACTATACTGAGCAACACGATGCCCTTGATCTGCTGACTTTTGATAATACTCTATCGCTTTCTCGTAATTTTTTGCTACACCATATCCATGAAAATAACAATAACCCAAACTATACTGAGCATTATCATACCCTTGATCTGCTGACTTTTGATAATACTCCACCGCTTTCTTGTAAAGTATTACTACACCATTTCCATCAAAATAACGATCAGCCAAATTATTCTGAGCAACAGCATATCCTTGATCTGCTGACTTTTGATAATACTCCACCGCTTTCTTGTAGTCTAATGCTACGCCATCACCCCAATAATAACAATTCCCTAAGTTGTTTTGAGCTTTAGCATTACCCTGATCTGCCGCCTTCTGGTAGTACTCTACCGCTTTTACATAATTCTGCTCTATTCCTTTTCCTATATAATAACATCTGCCTACATTATACTGAGCGTCAGCATTACCCTGATCTGCTGCTAACAAATTATACTTGAACATCTGTTCATCGTCTTTATCTACTCCTATACCTTCTCCAAAGAATTCTGCAATCTTCATCTGAGAATCAATATGACCAGATTCTGCTGCTTTTTGATAACATTCTGCTGCAAGCGTTTCATCTTGCTTGATTCCTACTCCTTTTTCATAACAAGATCCCAACAAATATAGTGCGTCTCTGTGCCCCATCTGAGCTGCTAATTGTAAAAACTCTATTCCCTCTGAGTAATGACCTTCTTCTATAAGGTTTTTCCCTTTTGTGTAGGATTGTTCAGAAGAAAGTGTAGATATAGGTGTCTCCGTGATTGTTATAGATTCTATTGTTGGCTTTTCATATGGTGTATTCGTAATCAAAGCAGTGGGAGTCATTATTGAATTACTAAGCAAAGGCCAAAGCGGTTGACCTCCTAATGAACGTATAACAACATATGATCCCAACCCCATAGTCATGATAATCATAATTGAAATCATTGTAGATTTAACTTTTCTTAATCTCCTTATCCGTGGAAAAGCATCCCCATGTTCTTTTATCTGCGTGTGTGTTTGACCAAATGATATTTCTGTTTTATTTTTCACATTCTCAGGAATTGCTTCACTGTTTTTAAATACATTTTTTTGCGGTTCTATCGTTTTTTCCGTTTCCATTAGATTATATTGTTTTTGAGGATTAGCATCATTCGTTTCCTCCGATAGCAATTCCCCTTTTTGCCCCACTTCTTGTGTGTCCACCGAAAACGATTCTTTTTTTATTTTGGGGAAAAAAGAATACAGAGCATTATTCAGTTCTATATGTGCCCCAATACCATCAATAATTGCCTGTCTCCCAGGATTTAATCCTTTCGGAAGTTGTTCTGCTGTCATTCCGCCAGACAGATAGCAGAACAGCAAACGCTCCTTGTTTGTATACTTTTCAAGTTTCTGTAGCCATTGATATCTGGTCCATTCGTTTTTGACCCACTGTGATTCCATATATTCAGGGCATGTACCAACTACAATCATAACCCTCGCAGACATAAGTGCTGCCAGAATATATGGTTCCCATTCTTCTCCAACTGGTTTTTTTACACTTTCAGAATTAAAAACTTTTAAGCCAAGGGAGGTAAGGTATTCATATAGATCCCTACCAACTTTATTATCTCTTGTATATAGCTTCTTTCCATCTGCTTGAACAGTCTGTTTAACGCTGATAAACACATCATATTGTAGTTTGTATTGCCATCTCCTGTATTTCTCCAGAATATCATCTATCACTTTTAGTTTGGTGTAGTAGTATTCTCTCAGTTCTTTATCTGTACCATCAAGTATTTCAAGCAGATTTGTTCTTTCCATCACTTCTGACGGATCGCTCAGATCTGGATAAAGGATAGTTGGTATTTCCTTTCCATCGTCATCCTTCTGGTATTCTATGCAATAGTAACACAGAAAAACCCGCCAGTATACTTCCGGATCCAGGCCACCGTTAATCAGCACATCCTGATAATACTTATAAGCCTCATCGAATCTGCGTTCCTTTTGTAATTTTTCTGCCAGTTTATACTTTGCAATCAGTTTATTGCGTTTTTCTGTTTCCCATTTTGATTCGAATCCCTTAACAGCATCCTCTACTTTACTGATATCAGTACGGGATCGATCAATCTCATCATCCAGTTTTTTCAATACATTCTGAATGCTATTGCAGCTACCCTGAATACTCTGCAGACGTTCAATATCTTCTTTATGGATACTTTTTTGCCATTCAGCAAATTCTCTGATAAGCTTTTTCTTTTCTTGATCACTGACAGATAAGTGTTCATTAAAAACACTTATCATGTTTTCTGTATTGTTCTGATTCTGGAGCAATTGCTTTATAATATTGTTGATGGATGTGAGTTTTTCATCTGCTGTCATCTGCCCTGCACCAATGGTTTGGAGCAGATGATTGATAAAACCGTTCTCATCATGCTTTTCGGCTTGTATAGACTGAAGCAGAGACAACATATTATCCTGAAGCGCTCTGTCAGCATGCTGCTCATCAAGGATCTTTTCCAGCGTTTCTCTCTGTGCGTACTGATCCATCTGGATGCCATCCAGCGCACGCACAGTCTCCCGCAATGCTTCCTGGGCCAGTTGCTTTTCTTGCTTTGCTTTTTCAAGCTCTGCTTTGGCATCTTCCCCTTCTGCCAGACGCTGCTCTATCTTCTGTTGTTCACGCACAAATTCCGCGACAACCAGGGTCCTGCCACATGAAGTACATTTGATTAATTTGTCATTATCTGAATACCAAATCTCGGCTCCACAATGGATGCATATCTCCATGTACTTCTCCATGCCAGCACCTCTCCATTATTGGGTAAATAGTAGTATCCCCAAGTCTCGTTATACAAACAAATCTCTTGAGCTATACAAATATGATTTCAACACATTCACTATTCCTTTGAACATTGTAAAGACTGCAATTCTCATTTGCAAGGTTTTCTTGTGTATATATAAAAAAGGAAGGAGATGTTTTTCTGCTCCTTCCCGAAATGATGCCGAGCAAAGTCAAATTCCTATACAATCACTCTTATGTTGTGTAATAAAAGGTCACTTTCATATTGTGTGCTTTTCAGAACTAATCCGCACAAAGCCCAATAGCCGCATATATACTCGTGCAAAATCTTCCTGTGTTTTTCTGTTAATTTATTAGATACTTCAACATAATCATCCTAGGATTTAATAAAATTTTGTGGTCGAGCGGATAATTCATTCTCCATTCAGTTTCTATTATTGTAATAACAGTCTGATCACAGACTAACGAAACGGAGGAAGGAATATGTTCAGAATTATTATTACTTTGATGTTGGTTTTGTCTATGGTCTTTTCTGGAGTATCAGGCATATCAATTGCCAATGCAGAAGAATCTGCAGAAAAGCCAACAACCACTTCGGAAAACCTGCTGATGATGAAAGTCAATGGCAGTTATTGCTTTCATGTTCAGGTAGATTTTGACAAAAACAAATACTTTTCGCGATATGATGTCAAACTGTATGTGGACGGACATGAAATCACCATCATCCCTCACGGAGAAACCTATGATGGGGTTCTTGGCGTATCGAAAGGATATCACACGCTTACTTTTGCCAAAGCGGACAATCCTGGGCATGTGTATGGCACTTCTCAGCTAAAGATTACCGAAGACTCGGATTATGCTTGCACCATTCATGCTTATTGGTCTCATGTAGACATTCAGAACGAAGTTCAGAATGGCATTATTGTAGATCATGCCGCACTGGAAAAAGAAATATTCATCAAATTGTCCAAAAAGCTGGACTATATGACAGCATGCCGCTATCCACAAAGCGTCATGGGAGAAAAAGTGAAAATAAGCGGCAAAGTAGCCAAGGTCGTTGACCTTCCTCTCATATCCCTCTCACTTATGGCTCTCGTTGATGGGAATAATATTTGGTATGTTCCATTTACTCAGAATCCATCTGAAGGCAGAGTCCTGGCTGACGACACTATCACCGTATACGGAGAATTTTATGGAATATCGAGCTTCTATATGGGAAATGGCCTCATTTTCGGAAGCTGGTTAGCGGAATACCCGACAATTAATGCGAAATACATCATCAGATAAAACGTACAAAAAAACTGCAGATAACAAAAGGAGCTGTCTCTTATACTCATAAGCAATGGAGACAGCTCCTGTATTATTAACGCAAATGCCAATCTGTATGTTAAACTTTTCTCATTTTCCTTTTCTTCACCAGCCACCTGATCACCAGCATAATCAACACAATGACCAATACCAGTGCAGCAATAATCATAAACAAATACTTCCTGAGCATAACCCCCAGAGAAGATACAAACAATCCAGGCAACGGTTCTGAAACATGATCCTTGTAATACAGCATCTTTGTCTCATATTCCGTAGGATTCTCCGCATTCAGTGTTACAAGCCTTGTTCCGTGTTCATCTCCCCTGCCGTAGAGATAGAACCCCACACCGGAAGTAGTAACCATATCGATGCCTTCATAGGTACCGCAGTAGTCATTTAAATGATCATGTCCGAAGAAGGCCGCTTTCACATTCATCTTCTTCCAGGCATCAAACTCACCGCTGTCATATTCAGAAGAGCACGGTCCTTCTCCCATATGTCCTGCCCAGATATATTCATCATCCAACACATACCATTTACCAAAGTTCGGTCCATAGCATGTTACTGCTCCGGAAGTTCCAAAAGGAACTTCCTTAATCATGTTATAAACCTGCAGAACAGGAATATGCTGGAACACATAAGATACCGGAGAAGCATACTTTTCACACAGTTCTGCATAAGCAGAAAGCATCCATTCATTCTGCTCCTCTGTTACATATCCGTATGTGCCTTTTCCCTCTTCAGCATAGCTTCCGCTGTCCATGAACCACAGCACTACCGGGCTTTCAGGCTGAACGGGATTCTCTACCACAATATAGTAGTTCCCGCATCCGGGCAGATCTTCTCCATCCACCGCCAGGCATCCGGGATATGACTGGTATATCTTCAGCTGATCTTCTTTGCTGATCTTGCATTCTTCATCATGGTTTCCGAATACCAACGCAAACGGAATCCCCCGTTCAACTACCGGAGACACCGCAGCATCTATTGCCTTCTTAACCCGGTCTTCACCCCGCAGATCCCGGCCATGGATCATGTCCCCCAGGAACACAACCAGGTCCGGCTGAGCAGCATCCAGGGAAGCGTTCATCAAGGAAAGCATGGCAGGTTGAGGAGTATCAATGTCCTGGGGATCGGCGATGATAAGAATGCGTAGAGGATGATCCAAACAAGGCAAAAAAAACGAAGTGTCCTCTGCTAACACACCACTGAGAGTAGAAGACATGAACACGGCAAATACTAGAAAACACACATATATACGACGCATTGTATTAACTCCTAGAATAATATTAAGCAATGATTATATAAAAAAGTTCGGAAAGAATACTGGGTACGGTAATAAAGAATATGAGTAAAGTCCATAAATTAAAACTCCAAATATAAAAATCGAAAACCTCCTAAATAATCAAGAAGCGTTTTGTAATGCCTAGCTTTAAAAGCATAAGCTTAGTAGATAGCATTTTTGCCGAAAGCACATTGCATCACAAAGGTAATCCTCATATGTTCCACTTATGTAAGTGCTATCAATATACCATTTATTGGCACATTTTGCAAAAAATATCAGTACATATCAAAAACAGTTTTAATTGCAATTTCATCTTGATTTGTTCACTCATTTTTGTAACAATAAGAAAAATGGATTGTATTATATCCCAACATTATTCGCCCAATAAACTATATTACTCTGTAAAATAAATCAACAACCAACATAACCAAGCGAATGGAGATCTATATATGATTCAACACAATCTTTACAAAATTCACAATTTGCAAACAAAATATATACGCTGGGTTCTCTGGGGCTTTGGATTTATTCTTATAATAGTCAGCCGAACTATTAAATCACTTGATTATCAAACTGTTTCCACGGTAATTGGTGCGGTTGCTTTTTTATCAGGTATTTTAATATCTTTATTTAATAACAAATTATGGAAATGCAATTTTTTTCAAAAAATTATGAGAATGACACCCTTTGAAGACTATTGGACACCAATAATAGAAGGGAGATGGAAAGGTACTCTAATTCGAAATGGTGAATCTCATGATTTTGTTCTTGAAATAATCCAAAATTTCACATCTATCTCATGTACATCATATACTCATCATAGTTCATCGAACGCATTTGCTACAGAGATTCTATATGATAAGCAATCGAAACTATATAAACTTGCATTTTGTTGGCATGGGCAAACACGTAATGCACAAAAAGGAACAGGAGATTCTAACATTTTCGATGGATTTACTATTCTAAACATTGCTATTGAAGACGGTCAACCACACAGACTTTGGGGTGAATATTTTACAAACAGGCAACCAAATCAAACAAAGGGATTCATTAGTCTTAAACTACAATCAAAAACCCTTCAGAATACATTCGCATACTATGATACTTCTACCGCCGCCTCTGACAAACCAGCCATACCGGACACTGCTGCCACTCCAGCCATACCGGACACATCTAACACGCAGGCTGTATTGGATATGTCTACCACGCAAGCTATACCGGATAAAGCTACTACTTTAGCAAATCCCGAGTAAACTTGAATATATTATTAAACGCAATACGCAAACATGCTCTAACATTATATTAGCTTATCAAGCCTGTCTACTATATGACATTTTGTGATATTATTATATTGTTAATCATTTACATAATGATTAAATGTATATGATATTATAGAATTTACCCTATTGGCATATTCTCTAGTTATTGTACAGTACCGTTATTGATAGGAGAACTATTATGAGTTATTTTGAAGAATATTACAATCTATTATCAGCCCTAGAAAAGCATGAAAAAGTAAAAATTAACATTCATTTTATTATATCCGATCCTTTAAAAAGTTTTTGTACAAAAACCAATCAGGAAGCAAATAAAAGAAGCATAGGATTTATTGACTTAGCCGCAAATAAAATAATATATCCTCACGTTTCAGTATTTATGGGGTTCGTTGATAGTTACACCATGTTAGAAAACACGTTTCCTATTATTGACGAATACTCGCAGACAGTTCAACCTTTTGCATACGAACCCACACGTATTTATTTTGCAGGTGTTGCCCCGTCTGCACCACAATATCTGTTTACAAGTTCAATACAGGATTCATTCATACAACAGCAAAAAAGCGAACTAAACAATATTCTGATTAATCATGTTTATCCTTTAGATTGGAATATGAAAGATGAAGCGCCACATGCAACAATAGGATGTTATAAAAAAGTAACGCCCGATCTTACAAAATTTATAGATACAATCACTACAATTCCTGCTTGTAACATATCACAAATCGGCATTTCTTTATGTGGAAAAAGAGGGGTTTGTTTGGGAACTTTAAAAATATTTGATCTTGGCCAGCATTAATAATCATATTGAGTTAGCATACTTCTCAATCTGGCAACTTGAAATCAAAGAAAACATCTTCCGGTGCCGTTACATCCATCGGAATTCTAAACAGATGTGCCCCATTTGTTTTCTTTGATCCTTCAATATATTCCATCTTGCCAGATCCTATATAAGTGAACGGTAATGTAATACCATCTTCTCCGTCTACTTTACGTACAAAAAGCTGGGCCATTTTACTATTCTTCAGCTTTATCAATTCAGTATCTGACACATTAGCCACTGTTTCCCATTGGAACGTGTTAGGATCTATATAACCATCTGCATATTTAAGGTTTTCACTAGTGCCAGTTCCCTTTATGACCGTTACAAAAGCATAAACAACATCATCATAGATCTTTGTTCCTAGCATGATGTCTTGTGGATTGTTTAAGAGTAATTGCTGGATCTGGCTCTTCCGATAAGAAGTCCAGAGATGGAAAGTCTCTTTCTCATTTGCACCATAGAAGTCAATATCATACTTTCCCAGTCCATAATCCAGCAGATCATTCATATACTCACTAAATTCCACATCCAGATTAATATCTTTGAGAAGCAATTCATCATCCTCTTGTCTGAAGAAATCAGTCTTGAGCATATACTTCAATGCATGCTTGAATGATGCTTCATCAAAGTGTTGATTGTTGGTTATGATGTGCTGAACAATAGCCCCCTCATCTGCTTTCCCTGTATGTTGCATCAGTGCCTGAATGATGAGATATTCATATGGTCTTACTATCGGAAGCATCTCCGATACATATTTGATGAATTCTTCCTGGCGTTCACTAAACGCCGGCAGATCATTTTCTCCAATAGCCTGAAGAAAACCTAGATAAGAAGAATTCTTTTTATTGTTGATTTTAGATTGCATGAACTTTATCAAATCCGGAGCATAATCATTATTCAAATAATCCACATGCTGCGGATATCTGGCTGCACTGATATAGTTTTTGAAATTCCGATAATCCTGCTCGAGATATTTCTTTGTATTGAAATTCACTTCATCAATAAAAGACAGGATTTCTTTTTTACTCAAATCATCCAGGTGGATTTCAACACCATATTCTGCCAACCCTATACTTTGGAAATCTTCCTCAACTAATGCTGCTACTAGTTTCTTCTCCAATACAAAGTTTTCACTTAAGCCACCTAATGCAAAAGCAATCTGTACACTTCTCTTATAATCATTCCCTATGAAATCCAACACCGTAACATACTTCTTCCCTTCATAGTTCCGAAGTCCACGGCCAAGCTGTTGAATAAAAACTGTCTGAGAATCAGTAGGTCGCAAGAATAGCACCATATTTACCCCGGGTATGTCTACGCCTTCGTTTAAAATATCCACGGTAAAAAGGATCTGCAGTTCGGAATTCTCATCCTGTAAATCCCTGTAGGCTCGTACGCGTTCTCCAACAGAATTCTTACCTGTTAGATGTAAAGTACCATTTGGATAATAATCTTCCATCGCCTGAGCCATACGAACCGCATGGGCGATATCCCGGCAGAATGCAAGCGCCTTGAGCTTTTGTCCCGGCTCCCGATGTGCTTCTATTTGCTTGTATATAAAATCACAATGGGCTTCATCTGAAAACTGTTCTACAAAGCGATGTCCCTTAGTTGCACTAATATCATATTCAATCAATTCATCCCGGATACCATAATACTTAAAGGGAACCACTAAACCATTGATAATTGCATCCCGCAGTCTTAGTTCATATGGAACATTTTCATCAAATAGTGAGAATACATCATTCTTATCCATACGTTCCGGAGTTGCTGTAATTCCCAACAAAAACTGAGGCTGGAAATACTTCAAGATATCTTGATATGTTTTCGCAGTCGCATGATGGCATTCATCTATAATGATATAGTCCCAAATATGAGGATCAAATGCATCCAGGTTGTTTGCCATTGTTACATTGGTCGAAAAAACAAAATCGGCGTCCGGTTCTTTATACTCACCGTTATATATACCATAGCTTCGATCGCTTCCAAAGACTTTCTGGAATGTTTCGAAAGACTTCGTTAGAATAGAACCCTCATGAACAATATACAACAACCGTTTAGGATTAAAATTCAAGGCATCAAAAGCTGCCAGGAAAGTTTTTCCTGATCCGGCTGAAGCAACGACTAACGCTTTTTCTGCTCCAATGGCTCTGATACGATTTAGTTCTTTCAGTGCTTTTCGCTGCATATAGTTAGGTTTGATTTCAGAATTAGCTATATCGTAATCCATATCCCATCTTTCAATGGAATAATATATTCGAGTACGATAATCATTGATCAATTCCAGAGTCAGTGGATGTGTCTTAGTCCATAAAGAATCAAATTCTTTACATGCAGATTCGAAAGTCAAGTTATCCTTATCATCTACCACAGAGACGTCCCATTCAATATTCTTCAGTAAAGCATAAATTGTGATATTGGAAGAGCCGACTAACAATTCACAATGATCATCAAACTCAAATAAATATCCTTTTGAATGGAACCCTACAGTATTACCATTCTGATCATGAAAGCATTCCTTATCCAGATGGCAAGAAAAGCTACTATATTGATTCTGAAGCCGCAAGAAATACTGCAGAGAATCAATGTCAGTAAAGTTCTGATAAGTGGAAGTAATAAGTCGGCCAGTCGCACCTCTGGATAGAGCAGCTTCAATATTAGAGGCTAATAATTTCAGACCGGGTTTCTTGATAAAACTCACAGAAAAAGCAAAGGATTTGCATAAATCCAGATTCCGTTTCAGTTTATCTATGAACTTTACATCACTGTAGTTCGTAAAAAACTCAGTCTGCATAGATTTAACTCCTTATATGCATTTTTATCATTGTGCTTTTTTGAATATCATAAGGATTATAACATTCCCCTGCCGCTGTCACAACAGAAAAGCGACCAGAAATTATACCAGTGTTCTTGCCGTTTCTCGATTCAAGCTATACACCGTTTTGTTGCGCAAAATGTGCAACGATTTGCAAATTGTGCGTTTTTATGGTAGAATTGCAATTGTTATCGATAACAAAAACTTTCTTTAGACCAAGGAGGACCTAAAAATGAAAAAGTTTACTGGCTTTTCTATAGCCGTTATTATTGTCATGTTAGCCATTGTCCCCGCATTTGCACAAACCGGAATCAGAGTCGGTGATACTGCCTTCGTTTCACAGGCACAGGCCAGACTCAGAGGCCGACCCAGCGTGGACTCTGTCCTTATTGATACATTGTACAATGGTGCGAAAGTTACAATTATCGAAACCACCAACTCCTATCATGGATGGTACAAGGTTGATACCGGTGTCTCCAGAGGTTATATCAGAGAAGATTATCTG
>JAEEGL015462393.1_pt1 | contig 13849 bp, 8 predicted proteins | sample 9134231 | NCBI WGS metagenome assembly JAEEGL01 (sample SAMN16246548, study PRJNA631951) | gut metagenome | biome: gut microbiome; feature: rumen; material: fiber-attached | host: Bos | place: Iran: Karaj | collected 2018-10
CTATACTAAACGAACTTGTAGATAACGCCGGCAACACCTCATTGTCAAGTTTTGGATTACTGGATATTTCTATTATGGACAGTATAGATATACCCGGAAATCCTGCATTTAAGCTTTCTAAGGAAGATGTGAAAGCCATATGCAATGAGTTCCTTCTATCTATGCTATCAAATGCAGCTGTTACTACTGATAGCACAGTTTCATTTACCCGTGATGATCTTGAAGACTTCACTTATGGCGGAGTATTAAGCTCCTTCACTTTTTCTGATACGGATCCCAAAAAACGCAGAAAAGCTTTTATACCGTCAAAAGCACATTTAAGCAATAAAAGAATTGATTATATCAGCAAGATTTTAGCTAAATCTGGTCAGGAGTCTGACCTGGAGAGATGCAAAAAACTGCTCAATGGAATATGGAACCATATACTGATAAAGGCAGATAAATCCCTCTTGATAGATGAGGACGGAGGCTATAGGGTAAACGCCAAAAAGCTGACATTCAGGGATAATTCAAACTGGTATTATTGCCCTAAATGTCATCATATTACCGCAAACAATGTTAAAGGTGTGTGTCCTACTTACAAGTGTGATGGGGAACTGGAACCCATTGATTTAAGTACTTTCTACAAAGATAATCATTATCATGAAATATATAAAAACCTTGAAATCAGACCTCTTCGTATAGTTGAACATACTGCGCAGCTTGACAGAGAACAGGCATATGAATACCAGAAGGAGTTTAAAAACAAAGAAATAGATGTTTTAAGCTGCTCCACAACCTTTGAAATGGGTGTAGATGTGGGTTCTCTGGAAACCGTATTCATGCGCAATATGCCGCCATCACCATCAAATTATGCTCAGCGAGCAGGACGTGCCGGACGAAGTCTGGATTCAGCTGCTTTTGCATTGACATTCTGCAACAAAAGTAACCACGACTTTACATTCTTCAATGCGCCAAAAGGCATGATAAATGGCAAAATCATGCCGCCATCGTTCAATGTAATAAACGAAAAGATTGCCATCCGACATGTTTATGCATCTTCTTTGGCATTTTTCTGGAGCATTTATCCGGACTATTTCAGTATAGCAATGAATATGTTTGGAAAAGGCGATGCCAGTAAGCTTCCAGATGGAGTTAGCGATTATATTGCTTACCTGAAATCAAAGCCGGATGATCTAAAACACTTTCTAAAGGTATTCCTGCCAGATCCGCTGATCAGCACTTTTGGTATTGAAAACTTTGACTGGATCAATGAGCTTATTTCACTGGATGAAGATAATCCAGGACTAATTATAAAGGTCCTGAACGATTATAATAGTGAGCTTACGACTCTTATAAGTGAAAGGGCGCGTTTATTCAGTGAAAACAAGAAAAGCGATTTTATAGGACAACGCATAAATACGTTCTATAAGGAGCCGGTAATCTCTTTCCTTGCCCGAAAGGGGATACTCCCAAGGTATGGATTCCCTGTCGATACAGTTGATTTGAAAATCCCATCAGCTACAGAAAGAAGCGGAGTATTCGGTCTTCAGCTGCAGCGGGATCTGTCAATGGCTATATCTGAATATGCTCCAGGCTCTCAGGTAGTGGCTAACAATAATCTGATTACAAGTCGGTACATTAAGAAGATGCCATCTATGCTTTGGAGAATGTATGACTACAAGATCTGCAGCGAGTGCAATAGCATCAGCCTGTTTACACATGTAGATGACTATGCCGAAGCTGCAGAAAGGGAGGATACTTGTCCTGTCTGCGGCAAAGTGCTGCCGGGACTGATCAACACATTCCTGATACCTGAATGGGGCTTTGAGGCTGATGGCAATTCCATTAAGAAGCCAGGTCTGGTAAGGCCGCAAAGATCATATAATAACGAAATTGCCTATGTTGGAAAGAGTGAGGGAGACATTGTAGATGTTTCTCTGCCTGGAACATCAATATCCATGATTCAAAGTACAAAGGATGAAATGGTAGTTATTAATCCTTCGCATTTCTATGTATGTAAATCATGCGGTTACACAGTACTTGATAATAAGAGTTTCAGACCTACACTGAAAGAGGAACATAAACAACCGGGAAGCAACAGGAAGTGCGGAAACAGCATTCTTCATAAATACTCTCTTGGGTATCGGTTCCAGACAAGTGTTCTTCAGATAAGATTTGAAGAGCCTTCGCTTCCTGCAAAAGACTGGGATTATGCATATTCCTTCCTGCAAGGGTTTATACGAGGATTCTGCAGTTATTATTCAGTAGATGAACGAGATATTTCCGGGTGTTTGCACTATTACTTTAGTGAAGCTACACATGAACCTTGCTATAGCATAATTCTGTACGATGCAACTCCCGGCGGATCTGGATATGTTAAAATGCTTAAGAATTCAGCAGATCTGGCTGCTGTTCTTAAGAGAACCTACGACATTGTTTCCTCCTGTACATGCGGAGGCGAAGAGGGCGATACATCCTGCTATTCTTGTTTACGCAATTACTATAACCAGAAGCATCATGAGGCTTTGAAGAGGTCGAGTGTTATTGAGTTTATACAAGAATTATTTACAAAATAAGTGTGCCTTTTCAATGAATAGTTTTTCTTTACCGCAATTAAAGATAAATCTGTGATAAAATACAAAAAATACTTTGAAAACGAGTTAAAAGGAGCACTCTTTGAATAAACTAATTAACTTAAGGGACTATCCAGTTGAAGCAGTTATTTCACTGCTCCTTAAAGATAAAACCACAAAGAAAAACATCATATTCGCAACTGATGCTTATTCTTCTCACGGTGTTGGATTTGAAAAGCAATCAGAAATAACAAAGGCTAAACTCCTGGGAATAGATTCCATGGAGCTCCAGCCGCGTGTATTTAAGAGTCTCGATGCACAGCAGCAGAGGACAAAGAAGAACGCGGAAGTTTTCACGCCTTCATGGATCTGCAATAAAATGAACAATCACTGTGATGAGGAGTGGTTTGGTAGACCTAATGTGTTCAATACAGAGATCCATGAAACTCACTCATGGAAAGTAAAGGGTGGCAAGATCATTTTCAAAGGCGGCAAGACATGGCAAGAATATGTCGACTCACGCAGGATCGAGATTACATGCGGAGAAGCTCCTTATATCGTATCCCGTTATGACACATCCACAGGAGAAGTCATCCCTATCAAGCGCAGAATTGGTATTCTGGACAGAAAACTCCGCGTAGTGAACGAGAATGCAAAAGACGAAGAGGCATGGCTTAAATGGGCTCTAAGGGCCTTTCAGAGCGTCTACGGATACGAGTATCAAGGAGATAACCTTTTGATTGCGAGAATCAATGTTCTCTGCACTTTCACAGAGTATCTGGAAAATAAATGGGGACGTCAGGCTACAGACGAAGAACTCAAAAGAATCGCCAACGTCATCTCTTGGAATTTCTGGCAGATGGACGGTATCACAAACACTATCCCGTTTGGCATTCCGGATGAACAGACTGAACAGCTTGACATTTTCGCTACAATCGCAAATCCGGAAGAGAAAACGATCAAAGAAACTCCAGTGTGTAAGATTTATGACTGGAGAAGAGATAATTCTTTACTTTTTACGGATTTAAAGAAAGGATAAACTCAAATGCAAGAAACATGGATTGCCCCTATTAACCCAAAGTTCTTTGATATCAGAAATCATTGCCTTTCTACAAAAGAAGTGGCATTTAAAAGAAGCAAGCGTGTAAATGTTGGAGATATTGTATTTATTTATATTGCTTCACCCGAGTCGCAGATTGCATATAAGGGGGTCGTAATTAATGATCTTTGCCTCTCTGATGACTTGATTGGTCATGATTATGTGAAGAATATTAAAAATGATTTACAGTACAATTACTTTATTGTAAGGATAGAAAAAGAATACCAACAAGGAACCTTTCCAATAAAACTATTACGAGATAAAGGTATTGGACAAGTTCAAGTTCTTAGTAGAGCTAATCGACAAATTAAGCAGTTTTTGGACGAAAATGCGTAATGTATAGGAGTTATGTGAATAATGAAATTTAATTATGTAATAGGCAATCCTCCTTATCAACAAGAGTCGGAAAAAAAGTCTAAAGTTAATGGCCAGACACGAAGAAAAAACATATTTCAGCATTTTCAAATGGAGGCTGATAAAATTGCAAGTGATAGTACCGTCCTAATTTATCCAGGTGCAAGGTGGATTCATCAATCAGGAAAAGGTGTTGAAAAATTTGGAAAGGATCAAATCAACGACAAATCTCTTTCAAAATTAATTTATTATCCTGATACCAAAGAGGTGTTTGGCTCTGGTATAGGCATTGATGATGGCATAAGTATTGTTGTCAAGAATAAGCATAAAACAGATGGTGGGTTTAATTACGAGTTTCATAATAAAGGATCAGTTTTAAATATACACTCAGATAATCCTGGAGAATCTCTTTTACCATTAAATCCACAGGATGTATCCTTACTTTCCAAAATTGAGAAAGTGATACAAGAGTTTGGACTTAAAGTCATTTCTGATAGTGTATATTCACAAAAACTATTTGGCATTGAAAGCGATTTTGTTACAAAAAATCCAAACAAAGTTGTTCCATATACTGGACAAGAGATTGATTACTCAGCGAATGTAAAAATATTTACAAATGATAAAGCGGGTGCTTCTGGAAGAACCAAATGGTTTGTTTGCGATAAAACTCTAATTCCTCAGAATTCAAATCTCATTAATGAATGGCAAGTTGTTGTTTCCAGCGCTCATCCAGGTGGTCAAGCGGGAAGGGATAATCAACTCGAAATAATTGATAATCATTCAGCTTTTGGCCGCGCACGAGTTGCTATAAAGTCATTCAAAACTAAAGAAGAGGCCATCAACTTTTATAGTTATATGAAAACCTTATTAGTTCGTTATACTTTTCTTATGACAGATGAGGCGTTGACATCTCTAGGGAAAAGGGTTCCTGATTTTATTGATTATTCGTCTAATAATAAACTACTTGATTTTTCCATGGACTTAAATGAACAGCTTTATGAGCTTTTTGGTCTTGAGGCCTCAGAACAAGTTTATTTACAGACTCTTTTAGAAGATAAAAAAGGAGCGAGATAATATGTGTGAGATAAATATTAAAACATCAAAACATGTAGTTCCTGTTATCTACGCATACACAACACCTGAAATCAGAAGACATGATGGATGGACGAAAATTGGATATACAGAACAGACTGTAGAAGATCGCATAGAACAACAGACTGGTACATCTGACGTTGAATACAAGTTAGAATGGAAAGGTAATGCTATTTACGATGATGGTAGTGGTGATTACTTTACAGATCATGATTTTCATGCTTATCTGCAAAAAGATGGCATTGAGAGAGGCACCAGAGTTAATCCTAAGGGCAAAACTGTCAATACAGAATGGTTTAAGATAGAGCCAGATCCTGCAAAGTACAAGTTTTATGACTTCAGGGCAGACAGAGGCATTCTAAAAGCTCTAGGTGCTATACCTTATGAACTTAGAGATGAACAGGATGCTGCCGTTACGCAGACTGTAGATTACTACAATGCTCATGAAAAAGGTGAGTTCCTTTGGAATGCGAAGCCACGGTTTGGAAAGACCCTTTCCGTATATGATTTCTGTAAGAGGGTTAAAGCTGTTAGCGTTCTAATCGTTACAAACAGACCTGCTATTGCGAACTCATGGTATCAGGACTATGTCAGTTTCCTGGGAGAGGAATCAGGTTATAAGTTTGTAAGTGGAACTGATGCCCTCAAAGGTAGACCTTATGTCCTTTCAAGGGAGGCATATACTACGTTTCTTCGTAACTCTAATGCTACTACCACAAAAGGTTTTATTGAATTTATAAGTCTTCAGGATCTTAAAGGTTCTAAGTATTTCAGCCCAAATGGGATTGATAAACTCAAGTACATAGCAGATATGAATTGGGATGTTCTCGTAGTAGACGAGGCTCACGAAGGAGTCGATACATATAAGACAGATACGGCGTTTGATCACATTAAGAGAAAGTTTACTTTACATCTTTCTGGCACGCCTTTTAAAGCTCTAGCAAATGACAAGTTTCCTGGGGATGCTATTTTCAACTGGACCTATGCAGATGAGCAGGCGGCTAAGAGAGACTGGGATCCTAAGTCTGATGTGGAGAATCCTTATGCAAACCTTCCAAAGCTCAATCTTTTTACATACCAGATGTCTGAAATTGTCAAGGATCAGATTAAACAAGGTGTGGATGTTGACGGTGAGAATTATGAGTATGCTTTCGATCTGAACGAATTCTTTGCAACAGACGAACGTGGCACTTTCAAGTATGGATCATCCGTGGATAAGTTCCTGGACGCACTTACTAAACAAGAAAAGTTCCCGTTTTCTACTCCTGAATTAAGATCCGAGATCAAGCATAGCTTCTGGCTTCTTAATCGTGTAGACAGTGCAAAGGCTTTGGCAAAAAAACTCAAAAATCATCCCGTATTCGGCAACGGTGAATATGAAATCGTGCTTGCTGCAGGTGATGGAAGACTTGATGATGAAGTAGAGATAAAGAAGTCTTATGATAAAGTCATTGAAGCTATACATAATCACGAAAAGACGATTACTCTTTCCGTTGGACAGCTTACAACGGGTGTTACAATCCCAGAGTGGACTGCAGTTCTGATGCTTTCAAATGTACAGAGCCCTGCGCTGTATATGCAGGCCGCATTTAGGGCACAGAATCCCTGTCTTTTTAAGGAGAATGGTAAAGCTTATAGAAAAGAAAATGCTTATGTATTCGATTTCGATCCTGCCCGTACACTTATAATCTTCGAGCAGTTCGCAAACGACCTCTATTCTAAGACCGCTAGCGGTAAGGGTGATAGCGAAACTAGAAAAGAAAATGTAAGGCAACTCTTGAATTTCTTCCCAGTCGTTGGGGAAGATGAAAATGGTGAGATGATTCCTCTCGATGCAGAGAAGGTACTCACAATCCCAAGAAAGCTGAAATCAACTGAAGTCGTGAAGCGCGGTTTTATGAGTAATTACCTCTTCCAAAATATCAGCAACGTATTTGGCGCCCCGGGAGTGGTTGGTGAAATTCTTAAACAGCTAACGCCATTCAAGGAGGAGAAAAATAATAGGGCTCCAGAACTCGATAAAGAAGCGGAAAAGCTTAGTATTAACGAAAAGAACGAGATTTATATCTCGGAAGAGCAAGTCGCAAAAGATGTTAAGTCAATCTTCGGCGACAAAGTATATAAAATTGATGATATTGCGAAGATGGCTGAGATAGTCGTAAAGGACGATTACAAAGGTTATGACGTAGCAACTAAAACTCTTGTTGATGCTTTTAAAACAAATGTAGTTAACAGCGTAGTCGAAAGCACCGAAGATGCTTTTAAAGACGATATCAAGAAGTCTGATAAGAAGAGCATAAAGAAGAGTCTTGATGATCAGGCCGAGAAGATTGTACATCAGGCTGTTAATGACTTCTTTATCAATCAAAATCGTCTAGAGAGCGAGATGAAAGAAGCTTTAGAAAATGGTGAAGATATAGAGTCTGTTAAGAAATCTTTCGAACAAAAAAAGGCACAGGCACATAACGATTTCCTTGCAGGTTTAAGCGCTGCAGCAAATGGCTTCGTTGAAACAGCACAAAAAGAAGCAACAAAGACAATTGAAACGAAGATACAGGAACGTAAAAAGGAATCGATTGAGGATTCCGTCAGAGATCGGCTTAGAGGTTTTTCTCGCACCATACCATCGTTCCTAATGGCGTATGGAGATGATACAGTCACTCTTGCTACTTTTGATACAATCATTCCAGATAAAGTATTTGTTGAGGTCACTAGTATCACGTTAGATCAGTTTAGATTTTTGCGCGATGGAGGTTATTATACCGATGATGTGACAGGCGAAGAAAAACATTATGAAGGGAATCTGTTTGATCCTGTAGTGTTTGATGATGCAGTAAAAGAATTCCTTCGTCTAAAGAAGAAGTTAGCTGACTATTTCGATGAAAAAACTATTGAAGATATATTTGACTACATTCCGCCGCAAAAGACTAATCAAATCTACACTCCAAAGCTGGTTGTAAAAAAGATGGTTGATATGTTAGAGGAGGAAAACCCTGGGTGCTTTGACGAACCTGATAAGACTTTTATTGATATGTACATGAAGTCTGGGCTTTATATCACTGAAATCGTAAAAAGACTATATCAGAGTCCAAAGATGAAAGAAATTTTCCCCGATGATGAAGAACGGCTAAAGCATATATTTGCAAAGCAGGTATATGGTCTGGCTCCTACTGAAATAATTTATAACATTGCAAAGAATTATATCCTCGGATTCTCTGAAGACATTCCTATTGAGCATCATAATATTAGGCTTGGAGATGCACTGCCACATGCAAAGGCAGGAGAGCTTGAAGAATGGTTAGATGATGTGTATAAAATGAAAAAATAAAGCAGAGAAACAGCAAGAAAGACAATAACGTTTTAGTCGTTTGAAAGGAATAGATATGGGGATTTTTTCTGATTTTTCAGCCACATCAAAAATTGAGTCAATAAAAAGAGGCAGAAGTGAATCTGTTTCTAAATCGTCCATAATTAATATGGTCATTAATATGCAAAAGGCACAAAGAAATTTAAATGCTTCTGATTATGAGTTGATATGGAATAAGTTTAATGAGTTTCGTAAGGACACACATAAACAATATATCAACTATAGAAAATATATTGAAATGGTTGCATCAATGCTTTTTGAGATGGATTTAATCGCTCCATGTGAAAACTATGAGGGGTTAGATTCATTTGAGTATTACGATGTTATGAATTTAGTCCAAAAGAAAAGAGATGAAAGAAGAAAAAACGATGCCATAAAGATAGATGATAGATCAAGTAACAATAAACCATACACAAACACTAGCTATGAAAAAACTGGTGCTAATATCAATTCCCCTTCAAACAATACTATTAATCAAACAAATAGATTAAACAATGATATATCATTAAATGACCCCTTATATCTTAAAGTTAAGTCTGTTGCTGAGTATATTGAAGCATTGTTACTTAATAGTAAACTTGATACGGAATATGATTGGCAGTTTAAAGTTCAGTATGCTGTTATCCCACATCAATTCTTTAATGTTCCTGACATTTTCCTTATGCCAATATTAAAGGATCGAAATCGTTTATATTCTTTATTTGATGCCTGGTATAATGCAACTCACATAAAGCATAATTATAATGAATATGATTATAGTGTTAATTTAATTCCACTAGATGCAAATGTATACATATTTCAGATTGAGCTACCTTTAAAAAGCAGCGGATTATGTAAAAAGATATTGTTGTTTGCAAAACTTTCAAATCTAAATAATAGGACTACATGGACTGATTTATCAATGCATACTTTAGAATATGGTATCCAAGATTCTTTACTCCATTGTGTATACAGGCATGAAAATGAAAGAGGAAACAAAGGCATTGTTGATGAGTCTCAATTTATACTAAATGCCATTTCGGATTATTGCGCGCAATATTCATATGATTTTATGAGTATGCTTTCTCCTTTATTTGCAACATCAAAATAATAATTGGAAGTGATGATTTGATATTATGTATTTTTATGATACATAATATTATTTAACAATAATTGAAATTGAAATATGTATTTACAAAATGCAAAAGACGAATGAACAAGGCAATTATTTATGAATCAAAAAACACTTTTGAAAGAAATTCGTAAGTTCAATAAAGCCATGGACTGGGATCAGTTTCATACGCCAGAAAACCTGGCTAAATCTATAGCAATTGAGGCAGGGGAGTTGTTGGAATGCTTCCAGTGGAACGCAGATTACAATAAAGAGGAACTTTGCGAGGAGCTTGCAGATGTGTATTCATATGTGCTGATGCTTGCGGATGCGATTGGTGTAGACCTCAACGAGATCTGTATTGATAAGCTTGAAAAAACAAAGGCTAAATATCCTGTAGATGTGTTTAAAGGGATAAGTACAAAATACAACAAAATAAAGCTTTGAAATTTGTCTCAAATTAATTAAGAAGGGCTGTTACTATGCTTGCGTATAACAAATCATATGATGAATTCTGTTTAGATATTAACCATGGGGTAATTGATACCCAAATTCAAGATGCCTTAAATCGTAAGTTTTCGGAAAGCGAGAAAAGAGCTTTTCGCAATTCTCTCGCAGCTGTAAAGAATGCACTTTCTAATACTGTCATTCCAGAAAAAGCCCAGGTTGGACTTGAATTAACGGTTCCTCTTACAAACAAACGTATAGATTTTATAATCGCCGGCGAGGATGAGAACAGTCAAAAGAACATAGTCATTGTAGAACTGAAACAGTGGGAAAAGGTTCAGCATACCGACATGAGCGATATCGTTTTGCTCGGAACCGAGGAACGGGTGCATCCGTCATGGCAGGCTTTTTCCTACGGCACTACAATCTCGAATTTTAATGAGTATGTGGAAAATAACCCGGTAAACATATACACATGTACTTTTCTACATGATTACAGGACTGAATATACGAATGAAATCAAGCATGAGGTATATTCTGAAGGCTTGCAAAAAGCGCCAGCTTTTATCAGTGATGAATGGATAAAGTTCGCTAAGTTTATAGGTGAAAAAGTACAAAAGGCATCTGATGTTAACCTTCTGTATGAGATAAGTAACGGAAGAATAAAACCTTCAAAATTCCTGGTAGACTGCCTTTCGGATTCACTTCATGGAAACAGCAAAATTGAATTGATTGATGAGCAAAGGGTTGCATTTTCGAATTTGAAAATGGAAATCAAAAATGCGCTTAAGTCCGGAAAACGGAAGGTGATCATAGTCAAGGGTGGTGCTGGAACCGGTAAATCTCTGATTGCTCTTCATCTTTTAGGCGAACTACATCGGCAGGGTAGAACGGCGTTTTATGTGGCAAAGAGCAGCTACATAAAAGAGTCCTATTACAGAACGCTTACACGAAATATACCTGACTACAAGATACTGCGTACCTTATTCAGGGGTTCGGGAGATTTTTATAAAGAGAACCTTAATGGAGATAAACAATTCGACTGTTTAATAGTTGATGAAGCCCACAGACTTACGGAAAGGACAAAGGTTTCATACTTTTATCGTGGAGAGAATCAGGTTAGGGAAATCATACATGCGTCCAAGGTATCTGTGTTCTTTATCGATGAAACACAGCAGATAGACATAAAAGACTACGGCACAATTGAGACCATAAAGAAGATGGCAAAAGCTGAAAATGCTGAGGTCATAGAAGATGAGAAGTATGTATTAAAAACTCAGTTCAGGTGCAACGGCTCCGATGAATATGTCAACTGGGTCGAGAGTGTTCTGTACGATAAGCCGGTCGAGCCCATGACACATCAGATGGATTATGAGCTTAGGGTTTATGATAACTTGCTTGAGCTGCAGGATGTAATTAGGGAAAAGAACAAGAATAGCAATAATCCCAGTCGTATGCTAAGTGGCGATGTTTTCCCGTGGATAAGCAGGGAGGATAAGTCCCAGATCGATATAAATATCGGAGATTTCCATGCTCAGTGGAATAGAACTAATTATTTCGCTGTAGATCCCAAATCCATTGATGAAGTTGGATGTATCCACACGGCTCAGGGCATGGAATTTGAGTATGTAGGCCTGATTATTGGAGATGACTTGGTATATCGTGATGGCCACGTTTTAACGGATTATACCAGACACCCTGAGAAAGCCGGCGAGTTCAAGAGGCCTCATCAACAGAAGCCTGATCCTGCTGATAAGGAAATACTGGATAGGATTATCAGAAACACATACAAGGTTCTGTTTACAAGGGGGCAGAAGGGTCTGTATCTCTATGTTATGGATAAGGATCTGAGAGAGTATCTTAAAGGTCAAATTCAGCTGATTGCTGAAGAACAAAGGTTGCTTAGGCAGAATGGCGTAAATACGTCAATTTAGCCATTTCCGTCACAACTCCCCACCAACCACTCAAACCCCTCTCAAAACGCCTCTCAGAGGCTCACAGGGGCATCTGCAGGGCAAGGGGCGTAATAAGATTGAACTGATACATTAACTTAAAATGGAATCTTTAAGAAGGGATAAATCCATTTGAACACAGTCAATATGAACATAGATGAAATATATAAAGATCTAACACAAGTAGATATAAACGAGCAGGAAGAGCTCTGGAATGAGCGGGGAAAAGGGTACTATGGCGAGTACTTAGTATTCAAAGAATTATACTTAGATATCCCCGGATGCTCAAAAATACTGATGAATCTGCAGATTCCAGGTACCAAGACAGCTAAGACCGAACTGGATCTTGTACTGATTCATGAAACCGGGCTGTATGTATTTGAAGTAAAGCATTACAAAGGAACTATTTACGGGAAGGATACAGATCATACTTGGACTCAGTATTTTCGTACAGTAAATAACGAGACATTTTATAATCCTATTTTGCAAAATGAAGGACACATCAAGGCTCTGCGTGAAATGATTCCAAATGCGCCTGTTGTTTCATTTGTTGTATTTACAAATCCCGAAGTCGATTTAAGAGTAGAAAACAATAATGACAGCGTTATAATATGCAGACTTGACCAAATGCTTTCAAAGCTGAAGTCTGTTATCAACGCCAGAACGCAATACTTCAATATGGAGCTGATTGATAAGTTCTTCCAGAAGCTGCGTCCATATTCTCCAATAATGGAGAAAAACATTGAGTATAATGGTGAAACTGTTCCTCTTGACAAATATCTTGAAACTGTAAAAAAGGATTATTCTTCAAAAAAAGAAGACCTGGAGAATAACTATAATCTCAAGACTGCCGCACTGGAATCAAATTATAGTTCAAAAAAGATGATGCTTGAGAAGGATTATCAAACAAAAGATAAGATGATCAAAAAGCAAAGCACCATCATCATTATTGTTGCAGCTATAATACTTGGTGTTATCAGCTTTTCGGCCATACAGACATTTAGGCATCAAAAGAATGAGGCTCTTAAAACGGCTGCAGAAGCGATTGCTGAAAGAGATGCAATGGCTAAAAACTTCAGTCATGTCGATGATTTGGGTAATGGTGAATTTGAGTTTACTGATGAATCGTTGTATGTAAGTGATGTTGCTTTAGTGGAGTCTATTAATCTCAAAGATTCTGCAGAAATTGCATTTAAGATTCATGTGAATAATAGTAACTATGGCATAAAGCTTACACCTTCAACAAAGTTCATTGTAATCAAAAAAGATGGAAGTAGTCAGGAGTATAATTTCTTTGATATTCAGTCGGATTGGAATACGCCTAATTTAGCGTTTTATACGGCTGAATTGTCCTTTGGATATGGACAGCAAAAAGTAATTCTTTCACAAGCCTCAAAAGAAGATATTAGCTATGTCAAGCTAAAAGATATTGATGTGTGTAAATATCCTTTCGGATCAACTGTAAAAAGTGGCTTAGAGTTAGAACTTTATGACGCTGATAAAGCAAATTGACAGAGGCGAACGTCGTCAAAAGTCTTGATTTTGTCACTCACCCTTAAAACTCCCCACCACCCACCCAAACCCCTCTCAAAACGCCTCTCAGAGGCTCTCAGGGGCATCTGTGGAGCAGGGGGAGCTGGAACAAATCTTAAACGCCGGCCTTTGCTCAACATTTGTTGGACAGGTCCGGTTTTTTTATTGTGGAAAATACGTCACTATGCGGTTTTGGGACCACGCGGACAGAATAAGATATTGCTGCCGAGTTTACCGACAATTCCGACATTTCTGCATAGTATTGTGAATGGCTCTGTGTTTAGTAAAATATAAATAACTAAATAAATATACGCCATCCCTAAAACCTCATAATAGAAAAGCAGGTGGAAACTATGAGCA
>JAEEGL010346488.1_pt1 | contig 13848 bp, 9 predicted proteins | sample 9134231 | NCBI WGS metagenome assembly JAEEGL01 (sample SAMN16246548, study PRJNA631951) | gut metagenome | biome: gut microbiome; feature: rumen; material: fiber-attached | host: Bos | place: Iran: Karaj | collected 2018-10
AAGTTCCAGGGTAAATGGGACGTTAAGGCGGTTAAGAGCATTACCGGACTTTCCGACTATTTCTTTACATCAGACAAACTTGAAGCCTACAAGGACGCAAACCTTTTAAAGGGCGGTCTTGTTTATGCGGATGCCATTACCACCGTGAGCCAGACCTACGCTCAGGAGATTATGACAGATTTCTACGGCGAGGGCTTAAACGGCCTTCTTTCGGCCCGTGCAAGAGACCTTCGCGGTATTGTAAACGGTATCGACTACGACGAATTTAATCCCGCAACGGACAAGGCATTAAAGTATCCTTTTGATGCCATTACCTTCAGAAAAGAAAAACCCAAGAACAAAACGGCTCTTCAGGCGGAACTGGGCCTTGCGGTCAATGCCAAGACCATGATGATAGGCATTATCTCAAGACTTACGGACCAAAAGGGTCTTGACCTTATAGCATATATGATGGATGAACTCTGTCAGGACAATGTCCAGATAGTAGTGGTGGGCACCGGCGAAGAACGCTACGAGAACATGTTCAGACACTTCGACTGGAAGTATGGTGACAAAGTCTCGGCCAACATCTATTATTCCGATGAACTTGCTCACAGAGTATATGCATCTTGCGACGCATTCTTAATGCCTTCATTATTTGAGCCCTGCGGCCTTTCACAGCTCATCGCCCTTCGTTACGGCACAATTCCCATTGTGCGCGAAACAGGCGGCTTAAAGGACACCGTAGAGCCTTACAACGAGTACGAGAGCAAAGGAACAGGCTTCTCCTTCACCAATTACAACGCTCACGAAATGTTAGCCTGCATCAGAAATGCGGAACGCATCTACTACGACAAAAAACGCGAATGGAACAAACTCACCGACCGAGCCATGGCCGCCGACTTCTCCTGGCACAAAAGTGCCCTCAAATATCAGGAGATGTACGACTGGCTGGTAGGCTAGGAGCGGTGCAAAAATGTGAAAATTCACATGAATCAATGTGCTTGCACAAAGCGAGGCATGGGGATTTTTGCATTTTTATGGCGCGACAGCGGGAGGATTATTGAACCGTTTTTTGGTTCAATAATAGGCATCGCTCTTAGCCTACCAGCCGGCGCACCTTCTCATTCGCGATTTTTATAATATTTATCAAGGAGAATGACATGGGTACAGAAAGAACAGCTTTGGGGAAAGCAACATTTATTATTTTAAACATAGGCTTTGGGGCAATAGCGCTTGTATGTCTTGTGGGGCTGCTGGGAACGGGTTTGGCACCGTTTGAGCATTATTCGGCATCCATGAAGGGACTTGTGATGCTTTTGGGCCTTATTTTCTTTGGAATCATTGCTTATGTGGCTTTTCTTTACTGGAATGCGTACAGAAAGAACAATCCGCAGGCAATCAACACCGTTTCTACCGTTATTTTTGTTATTTACCTGATTTTCTTTATCATTTTTGCGCTTAGTTCCGATGTGGTAAAGACCATGGATTTGGATGCATATCTGGAGACTACTCAGGACTTCGATTTGCCGGGAGCACTGACAGGTATGTTAACAAGTCTTATAGCGATAGGCATTATTATGGCAGAGGTTAAGGTACACAAGAAGGGCCATATAAGCCCGACCATGAGATATGCATGGATTCCGGTGCTTGTCATGATGGCGTATTCTTTTGGCTCAATGATTTATAGCGGAGCGTTCAGTCAGTTTTCTCATGGGATGATTGCTATTTTTGCAATTTCATTGTGCATGCACGTGGGAATTGTACTTATATCCGGCTGGATAGTCAATCAGGACAAGTTTTATGCAGTAAAGAGTAATACTACAGAATCCAATCAGGACGTATAGAATACTTCTTTTGACAGGCCTGTTTTATAAACCCGTTAATTCACATATATTATCATCGTTGATGTAGCCAAGTTTAAATGATAAGGGGAAATTATGGACTTCGTTAAGATGATTGAAGCCTTTAAAGGAGTTGCCTGTGTGGTATCTCACAAGGTAAATGAGCCGGACAGAGAAAAGTCGGTTACAATAGCCGCCGCCAATAAAAAATATCTTGCGTCAGTGGGTAAACTTTCGGAGGAGTTTGTCCCCGGAAGACCCTATTCATATTACATTGAGGCAGATTCCAATTTTGAGGCACTGGTAAAGGGTTGTGTAGCGGGCAATAAGATTTTACATCAGTATATAAATGCCACTCTTTATGATTCGTGGCTTGATATTTACATGATTCCGCTTTGTGAAGACGAAGAAGGTAACGGGTACTGTCTTTTTACCTACGAGATGAGCAGAAAAGAAGACTCGGAGAAAATGTCGGATATTTCTGCGGAAACCGCTCTTCATGTACTTAAGACCTGCATAATGTTCAGAATGAATGATGAGTTTAAGCCTACTCTCGACTGGGTTGTCAAGGACATAAGAAGCCAGTGCGAGTCCGACGGCTGCGCCATTATTCTTACACATCCGCAGAAAAAAGAAATAGATATAATGTGTTTTGACAGCGGTGCCGAGTTTGCTCCCGCGGATGAAGACGTGTTCTTTAAACAGGAGTTTTACGATATTGTGCAGTCCTGGGAAGAATTTATGCACGGTTCCAACTGTGTTATTATTTCGGGCGAAGACGAGTTAAAGGTTGTTGAGCAAAAGAATCCGGCCTGGTACAATTCCCTTAAGTTTTCAGGGGTTAAAAGTCTTGTTCTTTATCCTTTAAGAAACAGGGAGACTGTTTACGGATACATTTTTGCCACCAATTTTAACGTGGAAAATACCGCTTTCATAAGAGAAATTATGGAGCTTAACTCATACATTCTTTCTGCGGAAGTGGAAAATTATCGTATGCGTGAACAGCTTGAAATCATGGGTACCACAGACCTTCTTACAGGGGTACTTAACAGAAATGCCATGAATAAGCGTGTTATGGAACTTGCGGATGGCCTGGTCTGCCCCGTTAAAGGTGTTGGCGTTGTATATGTCGATATGAACGGACTTAAAACAGTCAACGATACTATGGGCCACGGCGAAGGCGATAAGATGATTAAGAAAATCGCCTCCAAACTTACGTCCGTCTGCAAAGGCAGAGATGTGTACCGCGCCGGCGGAGACGAGTTTGTGATTATTACGACGGATTTGGACAAAGGCGAATTTGATGCGCTGTTTAATGAGCTGATGTCAGTTTCCGCAGTACCGGGAGAACCTTCTTTTGCCTTGGGTGCAAGCTACGGCGATTCAGGCACGGGTATCAAGAACATTATGAAGGATGCCGATGCCGCAATGTACAAAAACAAGGCAGATTTTTACGATGCGCATCCGGATGAGGAAAGACGCGGACGATAATCTTTATGGAATATGTAAAGTATAAAAAAGACTTATCCGATTGGGTAGGTCTTTTTCCATGTACCTTGACAATATGCTGTAATCACGTATAGTTTTTAGTTATGGAGGGTTGCGGATATGAAAAAATTGACAACAAAGCAGACAGTATTTCTGGTATTGAATATAATCCTTGCCGTGATTGTAATAGTATTCGGTGTTAAGCTTATTAAAGGCGGTCGTAATACAGATACTGTAACGCCCGAAGGCGGCAGTGTTTCAAGCACTTCAAAACTTTACAATAAAGATAATGTCAAGGTAGAGGTTAAAATAGATACAAAGGTCATTGAGGACGGACTTCGGGAGATGGGTACCCTTATTACGCAGGAGTATTATTTTACACAGCTTGAGGAGTATACCAATACGGAGAAGTTCTGGATTTTTGATTCAACGGCTTCTTTTACCTACAGCTATGACGGAGTTGTGGCGGCGGGTATTGACTGCAGCAAGATTACGGTTGTTAAGGACGATGAGCAGAAGATTATTACCATTAAGATTCCAAAGGCGGAGATTACTTCCGTAACCATCGACAATGACAGCTTTAAGAAGTATGAAGAGAAGAACGGTCTCTGGAACAAGGTTACCACAGACAAGTTCAACGATTCCATGGCGGCTTTCAAACAAAAGGCGCAGGAAAATGCGGTTTCGAGAGGTCTTCTTGACAATGCGGACGAAAGTGCGGAGAAGATGATTCTTTCTTTTGCAAAGTCCGTTTCGGCGGCTGACGATTACGATATTGTTACGGTGAGAGAGTAGGGAGGAAAGGTCATGAATACAGAGATTTTAAAGAAAACGGCTATATGCCTTTTGCTTGCGGCTGTGGCACTTTTTTCCGTTACGGTTATTACTCCGGCGGCGGTTAACGTGGATCATCACAGGAATACATTTGAGCAGCTTGACAAAGAAATAGGCAATACACTTAAACTTACTGCAGGAGCCACGGCTGTGTCGGCGGTGATTACGCTTTTGCCCGATGATACCTGTACCCCCATTGCGGAGCAGTTTGCGGAACTGGGCACTTATTTTGTGATAGTGTTAAGTGCTTTGTATCTTGAAAAATATCTGATTACAATACTTGGGTATGTTTCTTTTTCCATACTCATTCCCCTTGTGTGCGTGATACTGGGTATCGGCATAATCGGCAAGAAGGACAAGGCCAAGGTTGCATCTGTTAAACTCGGCATTTTTGCCATACTGATTTATTTTTTAATTCCCATAAGCGTCAAGACTTCGGAAACGATTTACAATACTTATGAAAGCACGCTTCAGGAAACCATTACCACTGCATCCGAGATTACCGTTACGGATGAAGATGCGGGAGCGGTGGAGAAATTTTTAAACTGGATTAAGAATGCCGCCGTTACGGTGGTAGATTACGTTACGGGCTTACTTAGCCGTTTTGTGGAGGCTATCGCTGTTATGATGGTAACATCCTGCCTTATACCGATTCTGGTGGTGATATTCTTTTCCTGGCTTATGAAGCTTTTGTTTAAAGTTGACATTTCCTTTATTGATATTAAATTGCTTCCGGGCAAGAAGAGACATCTGCTTCCTAAGATTGAGAGTGAAGACAAATAAAGATTGGGGTTATATTAGTTTATGGCTTTAAGAAGTGTGTTATTTATGGCGCGGGAATACCTCCTTATCGGGGGTATTTTTGCCGCCTTGATTATTACTGCGTTTCTGGCGATTCGCCATATTCATTCCAAACGTCATAACAAAGAGCATAGAAAGATAAATGTTAAGCGCCTTGTTTGGTGGCTTGTTTTTTTGAGCTATTTATTTGTGGTTATAGGCGCTACGATGCTTAGCCGGGGCAGCAACTATGAATATAATATGGTTACGCCGCTTTTTTATTCTTACAAAACCGCATGGAATAACTGGTCTGTCAGGGAATGGCGCAATATTATATTAAACATCTGCATGTTTGTACCCTTCGGATTGCTGCTTCCGATGGGTATTAAGTGGTTTGGAAAGTGTTACAGAACTTATATTGCAGGATTTCTTTTTTCTCTCTTTATAGAGCTTTCCCAAATGCTTTTTAAGATAGGAATATTCGAACCGGACGATTTGATGAACAACACTCTTGGTGCTGTTATTGGTTTCGGACTGTTTATAGTGTTATTTAAATTGTATGCCAAAGAAAGAGCTGATTTTGGAAAAGGTGCGACATTTGCGAGTAATATTCCTCTGATTTTAACTGTTGCAATTTTTGTGGCAATCTATATTTTGTATTCATGTAAGGAACTTGGCAACAATAACAACCGTTACGCAAGACTGTATGATGTAAACCGCCTCAATGTTTACGGAGAAGAGTTTACCGATGATTCGCCAAGAAGACTCATGGTATATGAATCCGAAGCACTTACAGAGAAAGAAGCCTATAAGCGTGCGGAAGAACTGTTTAAGAGATTTGACGGTGCGGCGGATATTTATTTTGCCGGATACTACGATGACGAAGCATGGATTCGGTCCCGTACCGATGGCGGTGATAAGCAGATAATAATAAAGTATGCGGGCGGAATGTTTGAATATTCCGATATGGAGGCTTTTTCCGAAAAAGGAGTCGCATATGATGAAAGCGAGGTGCGAAAACTCCTTAAGGAGTACGGTTACGACATATGCGCTGATGCCGTATTTACCGTTAAAGATGAAATGCGTCTTTGCTTTGAAGCGGACAGGTGCGAGGAGCACGGGAATATTGTGGACGGAAGTCTTGAAGTTAAACTGTCAAAAGATAAGCGAATAATAGAACTAAAGGACAATTTACTTACGGTTAAACCATACAGAGAATACGACGCTATCAGTGAGGCTGAAGCATATAAGAGACTTACCGAAGGCAAATTTAAACGCTACGATAACGCCTTTCTGAACATAGAAGTTATTAATTGCAAAATAGTTTACAGCATAGACACTAAAGGCTTTTACCAGCCCAATTATCGTTTTGAAGTGAATATTAACGGCAAAGAGGCCCGGATAATGATACCGGCGCTTGAGGCAAGCGCGGAATATTGATATCATCGCGACATCATGTTGTAGACAACCCGAATAAATAAAAGTACAATTTAATTAAATTGTTATGGGTATTTCGGAGGGTTTATGATTAATAAGATTAATAATGCCATTACAGAATGTTTTGTGGGTAAAGATGAGGTTGTTAAAGCTCTCCTTACCTGCCTTCTTGCGGGAGGCCATGTACTTCTTGAAGATGTGCCGGGTGTCGGTAAGACCACGCTTGCCAAGACTTTATCCAAGGCTATAGGGGCCGACTTCGGAAGAATACAGTTTACGCCGGATACCATGCCATCCGACATTACGGGCGTGTCCGTTTACAATGTGAAAACCGGAGAATTCGAGGTTAAGACCGGCTCCATAATGCATGAAATCATTCTTGCGGACGAAATCAACAGAACCACTCCCAAGACACAGTCAGCCCTTTTGGAAGCCATGTCTGAGGGCCATGTGACGGTTGATTCGCATGAGCTTTCTTTGCCCGATGTATTCATGGTAATAGCCACCCAGAACCCTGTTGAATTTATGGGTACATATCCCCTTGCGGAGGCCTTTACCGACCGATTTATGATGCGTCTTTCCATAGGGTATCCTGACAAAGAAGCCGAGATTAAAATGACAGAGCTTAATCTTAGAGAGGCAAGTGTTGACAGCGCCGAGACCGTATGCTCACCCGCTGATATTATCCGTATGCGAGGGGAAGTTAAGAATGTAACGGTTTCCAAAGCCGTTTTGGAATATGCGGACAATATAGTAAATCTTACAAGAGATTCCAAGGACTTTAATGTGGGCGCAAGTCCCCGTGCCCTTATTTCCCTTGTTAAGGCAGCTCAGGCCACCGCTTACCTTGACGGAAGAGATTTTGTCAAGCCCGACGATATCAAGGCCTGTGCGGTCAATGTGCTTCATCACAGACTTGTTCTTACTTCAGAAGCCCGCATCAGAAAAGAAAATGTGGACAAACTCATTACCACTTTAGTTCTTGCGGCCAAAATTCCCATGGAGAGAGGATTATGATAAGAAACAGGCTTATCTGGCTTTTCTTATTTGTGCTGTCCCTTGTGGGGATCAGCTTCTATGGCGGGGCGGTAAGTTACGGCTTCTTTTTTCTCATGCTCTTTATTCCCCTGATTTCGCTTATATATCTTCTGGTGGTTTATGTGACCTTCAAGATATATGAAAGGGTTGATAAGGGTAACGTTCTTGCAGGGGAAACGGCACCTTATTATTTCACCCTTCAAAACGAAGGCTTTACGGGCTTTGCAGGCATCAAAGTCTTATTCTTTTCTTCTTTTTCCAGAGTTTTTTCCATTGATGACAAAAAAGAATATGAGTTATATCCGACGGCAGGTATTCGCAAGGATACTTTTCTTTTGTGCAAGTACAGAGGTGAATACGAGGTGGGTATCAAACAGGTTGAGATTACGGATTTTTTCAGACTGTTTTCTTTTTCTTATAAAAATCGTGAAACGGTGACTTTGCAGGTTAAGCCCGCTGTTGTAAGTTTAAGCGAGCTCAGGGACATAGACATCGATGTGCTCTCTTACAGGGACTCGGCGGCGAATATGTCCGCACCGGACATTCCCGTAAGAGATTATGTCGCAGGGGATGATGTGCGACGCATGCATTGGAAAGCTACCGCCGCAAGGGGAAGCCTCATGGTGCGCACAGATACCGGTGAGGAAAAACAAGGCATCAGCATCGTTATCCCGCCTCTTCGCACATCTGAAGACGAATTTGACTATATACCGAGAGAAAGCAGAATTCTTGAGGCGGCTGTGGCCGTGACCCTTCTTTTTTCCAAGAGAAACATTCCGGCTGAGATTATCATGTCCATGTCGGAAACCGTGACCGTGACGGGGCTTGAGGGCTTCGAGGCGGCATATGAAAGAATTTCCGACATAAAGTTTCAGACAGATTTCGGCGAGAGTGTTTTCTACGAGGATTTGCTTTATAAGAGCAATATTACCCGCAGCAAGTTCGTGTTTTTCTTTGTGGGAGAAATGACAGACGGCCTTAAGATAATGATTGAGAGGCTCAAAAAAGAAAACGTGGCGGTAGTGTGCTACGTATGCGGTGGAAAGGCAGGATATTCCGATTCCGAACAGGGAGTGAAAATTATAGGCCTTCCCACGGATGAAAAGCTTTCGGAGGTGATGTGATGGTTAAACTGTTTTATCGCCTCATTTACATCATCCCCCTCACGCTTTTTGGAGCGGGACTCATACTCAGCTATTTATTTAATGAGCCACTGACCGGCAGGCAGTTTTTCCTGGTGGCACTTTTTGCCGCGTTTCTGCCGATTTTGAGCCGCCTTAACACCCATATGAAGATAATGGTGTCGGGAGGCACCCTCATAGTGGTGGCGGCGGTGGTTTTTGCGGCGATTCGCATGGACGAGTCTTCTGACCACCTGAGTATATACAGGCAGGTAATTGTCATTCTTACGGCCCTGGCATTGTCGGCGGTATGCTTCATAGTTCTTAAGAGCAACGTAATCAAGTATCTTGTATCCATAGGCCTTATAACGTTTCTCATTGTTTCCATGGTGCTTCGTTACTACGTTACAAGGCTTGAGGTGTGGTGCTGCCTTGCGTTTGTTCTTTCTTTTGCCGCCGAAGAGATTCAGCGTATATACAGAAGGAGAGAGACTTTTGAAAAAGAAAGATACGTAACCTTCCTGTGGCCCTTTATTCTGGTGCTTTCGCTATTGGTGTCACTTATCAAAGCACCGGCCAAACCCTACGATTGGGATCTTTTTGTAAAGATTTACGAACGTACCAAAGAAATTACCATTGAACTTAGGGAAAAACTGTTTTACTCCCACTCCGAGGATTACAACAGCTCCATGATAGGATTTTCGGGAGATGCCAGAATCGGCGGTTCCGTAGGAGGTCGCAGTGAGTCCATAATGAGTATTACCACCGCAAACAGAATGGATGAAACCATTTATCTTACCGGTAATGTTTTCTCGGATTTTAGCGGAAGAGAGTGGACCGCAGGCAAAAACTTCGGAGCCAAAGAAAGACTTCTCGATGCCCTTACCGCTATGTGCTATGCCCAGAAGTACGGGCAGAGCCAGGCCCGCGACTACGCCAGAAGCGAGAGCATCAATATTACTTACCTGCCCTTTTCGTCCAAATACGTTTTTGCGCCATCCAAGCTTTTGGAGATTGATGTTGACGATAAAGTATTCACACCGGAGGAAAGGGACGGAGGCATCTTCTTTGACCGCACCAGGATTGTCAATGCTCAGTACAAAGTGGTTTATGTGAGGGTTAATTACAACCCCGCGGCGGTCAATACGGTTACTTCCAAAGAATTTGTGCCGGATGAAACAGACTGGTTTAAGACCCTTCGTTCTTACGGAGCAACCGAAGAAGCTGATATTTCTTTTGAAAAAGAGCAGGAATATGAGGCCTTTGTTAAAAAGCAGTATTCGGGAGGCGTAAAAGTTTCACCGAACATTGAAGAGAGTATCCGAAGAATAACCGAAGCAGGGGCTACCGACTACGACAGGCTTAAGCTTCTGGAGGCGGCTCTCGGCTCCATGACATACACAGACAATCCGGGGGCGCTTCCTTCCAAAGTTAATGATGCGGGAAGCTTTCTTGATTATTTTCTGACGGAGTCTCAGGAAGGATACTGCGTCCATTATGCCACGGCATTTTGCCTTATCGCCAGAGCAATGGGATATCCCTCAAGGTATGTTCAGGGCTATGCCGTAACCATGGAGGGAACGGCTTCTGCCACGGTGGATTCATCCATGGCTCATGCCTGGCCGGAAGTGTGGCTTGACGGTATCGGCTGGATGCGCTTTGAACCTACGCCCGGAAGACTTGTGGCTGCGCAAAGCTGGCGTACTTCCTTTGAAAGGGTACCGGAAGGGGAATCTCTCAATCTTAAGGAAGGCTTAAATCCCGACTACAATCCTGAGGGCGAGGAGGATTTCTTCGGACCCGTGGAGGACAAAGAAGAAAGCGGATCAAAGCTTGAGTGGTACGTATTTGTTATTCCGCTTGCTGCATTTATTCTTTTTGCGGCTGTTTTATTGCTGGTGGAAAGCTTAAGAGTAAGGCTTCACTTTAAAAAGGCTTCGCCGAATGAAAAAGCATATATTCTGTGCCTGAGAAACTTAAGGATGTTAGGCTTTTGCGGTTACAAAAGGCAGTTTGGCGAAACCCTTCACGAATTCGGCAAAAGAATCGATGGTGAGGAGACGGCGGAAGGTCTTTCGTTCATTCCCTGCTTTGAGCGCGTTCTTTATTCGGAAAGGGATATTGACGCCGATTCCTTAAAGACTGTTGAAAATTGCGAGAATATTCTTAAAAACCTTTTGAAAAATAAAAAGAAACTGTTATATTTTATATATCGATTCAGAAGTATTCACGGTAAAAATACACCTTAGGGAAAAGAGGAATTAACTTTGGAAAAGATCTATATCACAGGTCATAAGAATCCCGACCTTGACACGGTTTGCAGTGCCATGGCCTATGCAAGGCTCAAAAACATGTTAGACCCCGCCAACGAATACGTTGCGGTGCGCTGCGGTCACTTAAGCGAAAGCTGCAAGAATATTCTTTCGGCCCTTGAGATTACGCCGCCGCCTTATATGCCCGACGTATATCCGAAGGTTCGGGATGTAATGTTAAGTCCTAATTTAATGCTTGAGAAAAAAGCAGGCATGGACGAGCTTGCCAAATCCTACAAGGACAGCAACCCTTCCGTAACGCCCATTTTTGACGGAGGCAGGTTCATAGGCCTTCTTTCGATTGACGATATTACCGCATGGTATATGAACGGCATCAGCAACGGAAGCGACTTAAGCAGGATTCCTACCGTGGGAGAGGTTATGCGTGACCAGGCGGAACCCCTTATGGCAGGAGATTTGTTTGAAGATGCCAAAAAAGCTTTGTCTGCATCACCCAAGCGCGGACTTGCGGTTTACGACGGAGATTCTTTTGTGGGCTACGTAACCAGAAGATGTTTCTTGAAAGCTCCCAAATACAACGTTATTTTAATGGCCCACAATGAGCCCCGCCAGAGCATAAAGGGCATTGAAACCGCCAATATCACGGAGATTATCGACCACCACAGGCTCGATACCATGAAGACCAACACGCCCATATTTATTGATGCGGAGCCCCTCGGCAGTACCTGCACCATCGTTTATGAACTTTATATGCGTAACAAGATGACACCGGACAAAGAAACTGCCAGGATTCTTTTGACGGGTATGATGTCAGACACGCTTATTCTTAAGTCCCCCACCACCACACCGGTTGATGTGGAAGCGGCCAATGCTTTGTCGGAGATTATCGGCGAGAGCGTTCAGGACTTTGGCATCAAGATATTCAGTCACGTGGAGAGCCTCTCTTCCATGAAGCCCGAAAAGGCCATCCTTACCGACTTCAAGCGCTACACCGAAAAAGGCGTTGCTCTCGGCATAGGCCAGTGCGAAGCCACTACCCTTAACGATATTGACGATTACAAGGAAAAATACTTAAAAGCCCTGGAAGATGTACGTGTAAAGAACGGCCTCGACTGGGCGGTTGTAATGATAACAGATGTTATGAAAGAAAACAGCGTTCTTTTTTCAACGGATTTCAAGGCTGCGGGCAACCTTCCCTACGCACTTTTGGAGGAAGGCATATACGACATGCCGGGTGTCATGAGCCGAAAGAAGCAGCTGCTTCCGGAGATGCTGTTTGCACTGGGAATGTAGCTAAATATGAGAATAGAAAAAGCAGGTGGTTTAATCCACCTGCTTTATTTTTGAAATATCGTCGTCGATTACCATGGAGTAATTGGTGTAGTAGACTACGAAGCCGGGTTTTGCGCCTGCGGGCTTTTTAACGTTTTTGCGGATGAGGTAGTCGATTTCAACCCTGTCGGTGCCGCGGCCTTTAGAAAAGTGAGCGGCAAGGCGGGCTGCCTCTTCAAAAGTCCTGTCGGGAACTTCGCGGCCTTCGGTTTTTACGATAACGTGGGAGCCGGGCATTTTTTTTGCATGGAACCACCAGTCACCGCCGTTGGCAAATTCAAAAGTCAGACGGTCGTTTTGCAGGTTGTTGCGCCCAACATAAATGTCGAAACCGTCCGAACTTACGAAGTGGAAAGGCTTTGAGGTGATTTTCTGCTTCTTGTTGCCTGCCTTGAAGCGGATGTAGCCGGACTGAGTGAGTTCTTCTTTGATCTCTGCAAGGTCGGCCTCGTCCACCGCTATGTCAAGCGATGTAAGAATGGATTCAAGCTGAGCCACCTCCGCAGAAACCTCCTCGATGATGCCCGTAAGGGACTCGGCGGTGCGTTTAAGCTTGGAATATTTCTCAAAGTACTTTTTACCGTTCTCAAGAGCCGTCATATCGGGGTCGAGAGGAATGGTAATGGTTTCATTGGTGTAATAGTTCAGTGCCTCGAAGGATTTGGCGCCTTCGGGAACGTTGTATCCATAAGTGTTAATGAGTTCGCCGTATATTCTGAATTTGTCTTTTTTCTCCGTATCTTCAAGCTGTTTCTTTTGCAAATCCAGCTTCTTAACGTTACGCTCGAGCGCGGTGGTAACTATCTTGCGAAGGTCCGCGGATTTCTGGCGGATACGGACCACAACGCTTTTTTCGCGGTAGAAGTCCTCAATGAGCTTGGATATTGAATCGTAAGGCTTAACCGTTTTGTCGTGGTAGAGAGTTAACGGAACTGCCGCATATTCCAGGGGCGCAGAACCATCATAAATCACCTCGGGAGCGAAGCGGCCTTCACGGATGTCGCTTACCAGTGCGGCAAAAGCATCGTACAAAGCACCGATTTCTTGGTCCGAAAGTGACGAAGTCGACGCATCCGCATCCACACCGGCACGGTAACATACCTCGGTGGCGAGAATAGGAGAGAAGCCCGTATAATTCATGTAAAGAGCCTTGCCTGCGGGCTCATGAGCTTCTGCAATTGTGGAGGAAAAAGAAGACTTGTCTGCTTCAAAAGGATTTCTTTTGTCCTGAGTGTGAGGAATGAAGTACTCGCGGCCGGGTAAAACCTCACGAACGGAACTTACGTTATGGGAAACATGCTTAATCGAGTCGATTATCATGTCTTTGTCGTCCGTGAAAATAATGTTGGAATGTTTGCCCATAAGCTCCACAATAAGGTGCTTGCGGCACAAATCACCCATTTCATCCAGGTGCTCAAGCTCGATTCTTATGATGCGCTCAAGCCCGGGCTGGGTAACCGAAATAATCTTTGCATTGGATAAGTGCTTGCGCAGCAGCATGCAAAAATTGGGAGCCGTAAGGGGCGCGGGTTTATTCTCCGAAGTCAGATACATAAGAGGGAGAGACGCGTCCGCGGAAATAAGGAGTCTGTACTGGGAAGAGTTACCCTTGATGGTAAGGATAAGCTCATTCTGGTCGGGCTCGGAAATCTTGTAAATTCTTGTATTTTGAAAGGTGTCGCTTAGCTCTTTGGTGAGGGCGGCTACCGTAACTGCATCGAA
>JAEEGL011351156.1_pt1 | contig 13848 bp, 8 predicted proteins | sample 9134231 | NCBI WGS metagenome assembly JAEEGL01 (sample SAMN16246548, study PRJNA631951) | gut metagenome | biome: gut microbiome; feature: rumen; material: fiber-attached | host: Bos | place: Iran: Karaj | collected 2018-10
AGACAGACATACGGCACACCGCCTTCCTTGAGCAGACGGCAGAGCTTATCCAGCAATCCTGAGCGCACCGCACTCTGACCGCCGTAGTGTACCAGCACCTTCGTGCCACCATATTTCTTTACCAGAGCAGCCACCTGCTCCTCACTCTCCTGACCGAACACCACTTCTGTCGGTGCATAGTAATTGAAGTCCTTCATTGTCGTACTTGTTTTTGGGGGTTATTATTTATTGTTGTCTATTTCAATGCAATGATATCACTCCACCGCGTGGTCGGATTCTTGCTGCGGAAATCGTGCTTGATGGCATTGGCGAAGGTCACTACACGCCCGTCGCTGCCCAGAAACTGCTGGGCGCCTAAGAGCACCGTCTCCGAACCATTGACTTTATTGATTCGGTCGATGACGGTATCCAGACGGCGCATCTTCTGGAACTGCTCCGCGTTGTTATCGAAGAGATCCTGCTGCACAGGCGAATCAGGACCGATGCCCATCACTATCACGCCAGCTTTCTTATAGTAATAGTCCGGCTGATAGAGTTGCGACAGCAACTCGTTGGCTTTCTGAACGATATCTATTGTACTGTTGGTGGGCGTGAGCAGGCGCATATCCTGATAGTTCCAGTACTGAGGCAGATCTTCGCGAAAAGCATTGGTATTCAGGAAGACACTGATGACAGATGCCACCGTGCCCTGACGCCGTAGCTTCTCGGCACACCTCGCGGCATAGTTCGAGACATGGACTCTCAGGCTGTCGAGATCCTTAATCATTCCTGGGAAGGAACGACTGGTGCATATAGATTTCTTCTTCGTCATCTCCTCATTGGGCACGCAGTCTTCGCCGTTCAGCTCCTTCCATGTGCGGAGGATGACGACGTTGTTGAATGTGGCACGCACCCACGATTCCGGATGCAGTGCGAAGTCGTAGGCGGTATGAATCCCCAGCGCCTCGAGGCGGGCGGCATAACGTCGCCCAATTCCCCATACATCTCCGATAGGATATAGCTTCAGCGCCTTCTGACGCTTCACGTCGGTATCGATGATGCAGCAATGGCGGTAGCCCTGGTATTTCTTGGCAAAGTGACTGGCCATTTTCGCCAGCGTCTTCGTCGGAGCCAAGCCGATACTGACTGGGATTCCCACACTCCGGCGGATGCGTTTGTGAAGCTGCTCGCCCCAGAGCTTGATCTCAGCGGGAGGTTCTGTGGAAGGGAGATAGACGAAGCACTCGTCAATGCTGTAGCGAAAAAAAGCCGGAGCCTCCTGACGGATGATTTCCACCACACGCCCCGTCAGTTCGCCGTAGAGTTCATAGTTGCTACTGAACACGGCAATCTTGGCATCGGGGAACTGCTCCGCCAGCTGGAAATAAGGTGTGCCGGCCTTGATGCCCAACGCTTTGGCCTCGTTAGATCGCGCCACCACGCATCCGTCGTTGTTCGAGAGCACCACGACGGGCTTGTCCTTCAAGTCGGGTCGAAAGACGCGCTCGCAGGAAACGTAGCAGTTGTCGCAATCAATGATACCGTACATAATTATCCGTGCCACGAATAGCACAGTGTTTCATTACATTTTCCTCCAGTTCTTGATGGTCCACACGACTACTCCCCACACCTCGAACTCATCATTGGCATCCACGCGGAAAGTGGGATAGTGGCTGTTGGCGGGGCGCAACTCGATGTAGCCCTCGTCCTTGTGGGTGAGGTCCAGGTACTTGATGGTGAACTCATTATTGACGTAGGCCACTACGATGTCGCCGTTGCGGGGCTCCAGACTGCGGTCGATGACCGCGAAATCGCCGTCGCTGATTCCTGCCTCTACCATCGAGTCGCCAAACACACGCCCGTAGAACGTGGCTTCAGGATGACGGATCATGTCGCGATTGAAGTCCAGGCTGTCCACCATATAGTCATCCGCAGGCGAGGGAAAGCCCGCCTTGATGCCTGGGGACAGCTGAAGTTCCAGTCCCTGCTCGAAATCTCCTTGTATAATCTTTATCATATTGATGCTGTCAGTCGTAGTTAGCACTCACCTGTTCATAGGAGTCATAGAAACTCTGGATAGTTATTGAATCACCCTGTAGTTCCCGCTCAGATGCATGAAAGCGAAAAGTCGAAGCAGTCCATCATAGTAAGCATCGAAGTAGCCGTCCTCGAAAGGCTCGTGGCGGGCATTCCATAGTGCATCCACAAACTCCTTGCTCTTCGAGTGGGAACACATCACCGAGGCGGCAGCCGTCGTAGCGACCAGTCCTATGCTATGGCGCAGTTTGCGGAATCCGCCAGCCTGCAGAATCTCGTGGCCCTCGGGCAGAGAGCCGTCGGTGCGGTACTGGTCGAGGAAGGTATCGATGCCCTGCGAGTAGAAGAAGTTCTGAATCTTCTCGCCGTATTGCCGCTGCCACTCGCCATCGGCGCAGCTCCATTCATAGTCCAACGCAATATTCATCGGCACACGCCATGAATCGTAGCGGAAGTTGTTGTTGCCGTTGCGGCGAGGAGCCTCTCCCTGCGGACGTTGAGGCATTCCAGGGAAGCGAGGCATCTGCATCTCACTGCCGTCGAACTGACACTGATCGCCATTCAAGCCTGTCTGCCCGTTGATGCACTTATGAAGAAACTCGCGGCTCTGGCGGGCACATTCCATCCATAATTCAGAACGCCCGTCGTCGCCCCACTTAGCCCACACCTCATAGAATGCAGGGATATGGTACGAGGGGTCGGTGAAGCGTTGTCCGAAGCCGTCGGGAGTGAAGGTAATCAGCTTCGTCTCTGGGTCGATGAGGTACATCTTCTGGGGACCCTGCTGTCCGCCGCTGAAGGCTCCGAAACCTCCCATACCCGCAGGACGCGGCTCAGGAGTATATTCGCGTGGCTGGATGCAGTTCAAGATGCGCTGTGCCTCAGCCTTGTAGTTGATGCCCGTGTCGTTGCCCCAACGGTTCGAGGCAAAGAGCAGTGCGGTGATAAAGTATAGCTCACCATCGGACGCCGCACCGTCGGAATTATGCGTACCGTCGGTCTTGCAACTCCATGCGAAGTACCCCTCGCGGATGCCGCTCTGGTGCTGCATGTACTTACGGCTCCAGCGCCACAGCCGGTCGAAGATATCCTTCTCGCCGAACTGCACAGCAATCATCAGACCATAGGACATGCCCTCCGTTCGCGCATCGTGGTTCTTGATGTCGCTGACGTAGGCCATGGTGTCGCCCACCTCGAAGTACACCTTGTTCGGTCCGCGGAACACGTCATCGAACACTTCCCGCAACTTCGCATCCACCGCCTCAGGGCTGTAGCCCATGTCCACGAAGACGTTCCTGTACTGCCTCGTCTCGAAGGCACCCCTCGTCCAGGGAACATAGCTTTGTGCCTGTCCTGGCAATGCCGCAGCTATCGCCGCAGCCATCGCAAACAGTCTCACAACATTTTTTTTCATAGCTCAATTCTACTAAGTTTTGCCGCAAAGTTACAAACAATTTCCGAGACTCCCCTCACGAGCAGCGAAAAATACACATTATTTAACTATACGCGCGCATAACAAAGAACCTCCGTAACAAGCAAAAAAACCAGCCTCCCACTAAGGCGAGCTTTTTCATGTATATACGTGAGCAGATTTATGTATATACGTAAACGGGTTTATGTATATACGTGAGCGGGGTTATGTATATACGTAAAGAAGATGATGTAATTAGAATGGAATCACATAGTGGTAACCAAGTCCACCCGTGAAACCGCAACCATGTATGAGCGATGCTTCCACAAAGAGGTGGCGCCATAGTAGTACGTCTGCACCGAAGTTCACGCCCCGTCCGTCCCATTCAAGAACGACCCGCAGTGGGCGATAGAATGCTGGGCGCAAGGTGGCACCAACGGACACGCCACGCATATCCTTGTTTTTATTCCTCGTATAGTAGCGGTATGCCAGATGTGCTCCAAGCTCGTAGCCCTTGATGTCAAAGTGCTTGGTGGCGGCAATATAGATGTTCTGGAAGTAATTGTTGGGTAGATTCTCTTTTATTCGGCTGAAATAATCCACATCATCCATACCTACAGCGATGGAAGGCCACCATTTACCTTCGTAGAGCGGAATCACACGGATATTGACATGACGGTCTTCGTTGTAATATCCTGGTTCCGGTCCCTTGCTCTCATTGACATATTTAAGGAGTGTGGCGCTGTAGGACAGTTGCAGCCACTTGAAGGCCACGATACCAAAGCCATAGCCAAAGGTATTGTACTTCTCTCCCTGACAGGCTAACTGATCGGGAGTGAAATGCTTGTCCAAAAACATGGCATAAGCGCGGAATGTTCCAGCGGAATCAATCTCTGCACTCGGCATGTGCAACAGTCCTGTTGTGCCATGATATTCCTGAGCTTTAGCAGTCAGCGCCAGTGCCCAGAAGCCTATCCATATAATGATTTTCCTATATCCTGTCATTTCTTATACTCTTTCGTGGATACTATTTTATTTGTAGAATACTTCGTTTACTGCATCTCGAACTCCAGCGTGCCGCCAGCCATCAGCTGTTGGTGGGTGATGGTGAAGCCGTCGAGTGGCTGACCATTGAGGAGAACGGACTTGACATGTATGCGCTCAGGAGTTTTGTTGGTGGCAGAGATGGTGAAATCCTTGCCGCCAGCAAGGTGGAGGGTAGCCTTCGTGAAGAGCGGCGTGCCCAGAACATATTCTGCACTGCCGGCGTGGAAGGGATAAAAACCGAGGGCAGAGAAGATGTACCAGGCGGACATCTGACCGCAGTCGTCGTTGCCCGCATAGCCACAGGGTGTGGCCCTATAGAACTCACTACGCACCTGTTCCACCAGCTCTTGCGTGCGCTCGGGTTTGCCTGCGAAGTTATAGAGGTAGACGGTGTGATGGCTGGGCTCGTTGCCGTGGGCATACTGTCCGATGAATCCGCTGGCATTGCCATTGACTTCTCCACTGGTGGCTGTGAGGCTGAAGTTCTCGTCCAGTTTCTGGAGGAAAGCCTCTCTGCTTCCAAAGAGGTCGATGAGTCCTTGTGGATCATGGGGCACGAACCACATGTACTGCCAGGCATTGCCTTCGACGAAGCAGGGCTGCTCGTAGCTCAGTGGGTCGAAGCCCTCCATCCAAGCGCCGTTCTCGTCTTTCGGACGGAAGAAGCCCGTTTCTGCATCGAAGAGATTCTTATAGAACATGCTGCGGCGATGGAAGCGTTCGTAGTCTTCTGTGCGTCCCAGTTTCTTGGCAACAGCCGCCACACAAGCATCATCGAAGCATTGTTCGAGCGTGATGCTGACGCTGGTTCCCTGCAATGTCTGAGGCAGATAGCCATACTGCTCCCACACCTCAAAGGGTGAATTAGGATGACTGCGTGTGCTACTCTCCACCATGGCCTGATAGGCCGCCTCCACATCAATGCCGGGCAGCTCTGCGAGGATGGCATCTGCCACTACAGGAATGGCGTGGTTGCCTATCATGCAGTAGTTGTCCTGCCCCCAAAGATCCCAGATGGGCAAGTAGCCATAGGTCTGGTGGTGGAGAATCATATCGCGGACGAACTGTGCTGCCACATCGGGTGCAATGAGGGTGTAGAGCGGATGTGCCGCGCGGAAGGTGTCCCAGAGGCTGAAGGTGCTATGATACGTCTGGCCGGCAGGCATCTGCTTGATTTCGAAGTTGGTGTCCATGTAGCGGCCATCGACATCGCTCATCGTATTAGGCTGCATCAGCACGTGGTAGAGCCCAGTATAGAAGATGGTTTTCTGCTCATCGGTTCCCTCGACATCAATGCGGCAGAGCTCCTTCTGCCAGGCATCGTGTGCCGCCTGGACATAGGTGTCGAAATCCCATTCCGCAGCCTCTGCTGCCAGGTTCTTGCGGGCGCCGTCATTGTCCACAGGCGAGATGGCCACCTTCACCGTCAGTTCCCGTCCCTCGGCAGGATCGAAGCTGAGAGCAGTGCGCAGGCAACGGCCGTTAATCACATCGCTCTTGCCGGCATTGCGACCACCGTCCATCAGCAGATGCTGGCTGAAGGGACGCGAAAACTCTGCACGGAAGTACACCTTACGCAGTTTCGCCCAACCTGTGATGACGCGGTAACCCTCCACCGTGTGGTCATCAACAAGGCGGAGCTGGCTCTGTATGATGTCGTAGGTGCGACGTCCCGTGTAGTAAGCTTCACCACGATAGGTGCCGCGGTCGAGATCAAGTACCACCGTCTGTGGCTGTCCCTCGGGGAACGTGTAGTGATGAATGCCAGTGCGGGTGGTAGCAGACAGCTCCACCTTTACGCCACTCTCCTGCAAGTCAACCATATAATATCCTGGGCGGGCAGTTTCTGCCTGATGGCTGAAATGCTGGCTGAAGTCGGCAGCTCGCAGCTGGTCGGGAGTCACTTCGTCGCCCACGGGCATCAGGCTGATATCTATGAGGTCGGTGCAGCCCGTACCGCTCAGATGCGTGTGGGTGAAGCCATAGATCTTATCCTTATTGTAGTCATAGCCACAGCAAGGATCCCACGTCACCATTTGCTCGGTCTCTGGGCATAGCTGTACCATTCCCTGAGGCATCGTGGCTCCTGGGAACGTGCTGCCGCTGAGCGCCCCCGTCTCATCGGTCTGTGTGCCGATGAATGGATTGACATATACCGTGTAGTCAGGTGTCTCTGACTCACTGGTTTGAGTCGCTGAAGTACATGCCACCATCAGCAAAGGCAGCATCATCAGCGCGGCTTTCAATGTCTTTATCATTGGGTTGTCTATCTTATCGACTTAACGTTTCAATTATCAATCTTTCAACTTTTCCGCTCGACCTTTGGTCGCTTGATACTTCAAGAATCTTTCAACTTTTCAACGTTTCAACGTTTCAACTTTTCAACTTTCATACCTCTTCCCCCACAGCTGCACCATCCGCGCCTTGAGTTTGTCTTCCTGGGCGTTGGATTGCGCGTGCCAGAAGCGCTGGGTGATGCCGTCGGGCAGGAACTGCTGTTCCACGAAATTACCTTCGTAGTCATGTGCATACTTATATCCCTCAGAGTAGCCCAGTTCCTGCATCAGCTGGGTAGGAGCATTGCGAAGGTGCAGGGGCACGGGTTGGTTCCCCGTCTGGCGCACGAAACTCAACGCATCGTTGATGGCCATGTATGCGGAATTACTCTTCGGCGAGGTGGCGAGATATACGGTGGCCTCTGCCAGCGGTATTCTTCCCTCCGGCCATCCAATCTTCTGCACCACATCGAAGGCGGCATTGGCCAGCAGGAGCGCATTGGGATTTGCCAGTCCAATATCCTCGGACGCCGAGATGACCAGTCGTCGTGCGATGAAGGCAGGGTCTTCCCCACCCTCTATCATGCGTGCCAGCCAGTAGATGGCTCCATCGGGATCGCTGCCTCGGATGCTCTTGATAAAAGCTGAGATGATGTCGTAGTGCATCTCGCCATCTTTGTCGTAGGCCAGGGGATTCTGCTGCAGACGTTCGCTGACGAGCTGGTCGGTGATAACGATTTCTTCGTCTGCGGTATCTGTGTCGGTGACGAGTTCCAGGATGTTCAGGAGTTTGCGTGCATCGCCTCCGCTGTAGCGCAGTAGGGCGCCCGTCTCCTTTACATCAATCTTCTTCTCCCTGAGTACGATATCCTCCTTCAGCGCACGATTCATGAGTTGCAGGAGGTCGTCCTTGCCTAAGGATTTCAGGACATAGACCGCACAGCGTGAGAGCAGCGGACGGATGACCTCGAAGGAGGGATTCTCCGTGGTGGCACCGATGAGCGTCACCACTCCCTGCTCCACAGCTCCTAACAACGAATCCTGCTGTGATTTGGAGAAACGGTGGATTTCATCGATGAAGAGGATGGGACTCACCTGCGAGAAGAAACGTCCGCTCTTGGCGCGGTCGATGACCTCGCGCACTTCTTTCACACCCGAAGTCACTGCCGACAGCGTGTAGAACGGTGTCTCCAACGTGTGGGCAATAATCTGAGCCAACGTCGTCTTGCCCACTCCTGGAGGCCCCCAGAGTATGAACGAAGCCACACGCCCGGATTCTATCATCCGTCGCAATACAGCCCCCTCTCCTACGAGGTGCTGTTGACCGATGTAGCCATCGAGTGTCGTGGGGCGCAAGCGTTCTGCTAAGGGCTTCATGACGTTCTTCTTTTGAGGGTTTGAGGTGCTGCGGAAGGTGAGTTACTGAGGAGGTTATCGCAGCCAAAGATCTACGAGGAAATAGACTCCGAGTCCCAGGAGCCAGCCCACCAACACCTTGGGCATGATATGGCGCACATACCAGCTGATGCTGACTTCCTCGGCTTTCATCAGCGAATAGCCGCAGACATTGCCGATAGGCAGCAGACAACCGGCCACGCAGCCGCTGTAGATGATGAGGTGCCAGTACTGTCCGTTCTGCAGGAACGACTGTGCATATTCAGGATCGAGCGCTGGCGATAGCGCCGTGATGTCCTCGGCCACAGGGTAGATATTGATAGCCGTCAGCACCACCGCGATGTTATCGAGGAAGGCACTGATGGCACCCATGGCGATACTCATAATATAGATGTTGTGTATCCACTCGTCGCACCACGCCTGGATGCTGGCCATGATGCCCGTCTCGATACATGCGCTGACACAGAGGAAGATACCCACGAAGTACATGATGGTCTGCAGGGCTGCGAACTGGAACTGGAGGTCGGTGCGATCGCTCAGCGGCTGATTGGTCATGATGCGCCGATGGTTCATGATCTCATGCAGCACCCACAGCACACCCAGCACACACAGCGCTCCCAGGAACGGAGGCAAAAGGGTGATACGGTGGAAGGTAGGGATGAACCACAAACCGCCCAAGCCCACGATGAGTAACACCACCTGCTGCCACACTTTCAGCGTTGATTGGTCGCCACGATAGAGCACCGTGGGACGCACGATATCAATATGTTCGGGCAGCACACGGGCGATGAGTGCCGTGGGAACAGCGGTAGCAACGAGGGCAGGCAGGATGAGGGCAGCTGTGAAATCCGTAGGGGTGATGGCTCCCTTCGTCCACACGAAGAGCGAGGTGATGTCTCCGATGACGGTGACGGCTCCTCCGCAGTTGGCCGCAATGACAATGGCCGATCCTATCCACATCCGCCAGCGCGTCTGCTGTACGATTCGCCGCATGATGAGCAGCATCAGCACCGTCGTCGTCAGGTTATCGAGGTTCACGCTGATCAGACAGGTGAAGGCTACCAGTCCCCAGAGGATACGGCGGCTGTTGCGGGCACGTACCACATTGGTGATGAAATCAAAACAGCCATTGGTGCTCAGCACACTGACGATATTCATCGTCGCCAACAGATAAAGCACGATGCCGCAGAGGTCAGCGCCATATCGGATGAAGACATGCGAGGCGATGAACTTCTTCACCAGCTCTGACGTCTGCTCCATCCCCTGGCTGAAGATGTTGAAATCCTCGCCGTGCATCTTCAGGGTGAAAGAGGTGGCAGTACTCATGTAGAGTATCCACACGACAACCCCCGTGAACATGGCAATCGTGGCTTTGTTGATACGTGTGATGTGCTCATTTGCTATCAGCAGATAAGCGATGATAATGAGCGAAACAATGGCAATAGTCATGGCTTTTTTCAGATTTCAGAGCACAAAGGTATGCAAAGCGCGGCTTATGAGCAAAAAAAATGGCAAGAAATTTGCATTTTCGCCCCAAAAGACGTACCTTTGCCGCGAAAATCGACGAAAAAGTCAATTTCCATGCGATAGTAGCTCAGTTGGTAGAGCATTGGCTTCCCAAGCCGAGGGTCGCGGGTTCGAGTCCCGTCTGTCGCTCAGAGAACGTGGATCGTCATTATATGACGCGTGTGGTCATCCACCTCGAAATCTGCCGCCACACGCTGCCCCACCAACCAGACAATTTTCTCTCCGCTCAACACCACCAGCTGCCGTTCTTTTTCGAAGAGCGACAGTTTTTTGTCTGTCATCATATCGCTGACGAGGCGTGTGCCGTCAAGACCAAAAGGATGCATGCGGTCGCCCTCACGAACGGGACGTATGGTCAGCGGGAACGTCAGTTTCTCGATATCGAAACAGGCGATGGAGGAATCTCGTGGAACGACGAACGTCGATGGGTTCACGACCTGACGGCGTATCAGCAGCCTTTTTCCAGAAAGAGCCGTGAACAGTCCTCCCAGCGGCATCACCTGTTCATCACTGCTCAGAGGGGGCATCGTGGCTTGCAGAAGCAGGCGTCCTCGGTCGCGGAGCAAGCGGTGTGTGGAACTTGCCCACACGCTGCCGGAGGAGCCGTCGAGTCCATCGTATATCTCACTGATTTGTTTAGAATTGAAACCTAAAGGATGAAGCCATTCTTGAAGCAACGTTCGAGGTGCCACAGACTCCTTCAAACGGGCAATGTCCATGCTCCCTTCTGCCGTCACCAGACTGGTCAGTGCCTGGCTCACGGCTTCGTCATACAGCCGCTCTGCCTCCTCCAACCGTCGGATGTCGCCAGAGAGGTTCTCCCTTGCGCGCGCGTTCATATTTTCCAATAGTGGCATCAGCCGCAGGCGTACCAGGTTGCGCAGAGCGGCATCTTCCTGCAGGTTCGTACTGTCTGTGCACCACTTCTGATCGCGTTGCTGCAGCCAGTCTTCAATCTCCGATCTCGACACTTCCAACAGCGGACGCAGAATGACCACTCCCTCCTGAACGCTCATCGTCTGCATCCCCGTCAAGCCATGTAAACCAGTGCCGCGAACGAGGTTCAGGAACAGCGTCTCGATATTGTCGTCGCGATGATGAGCCACACACACTCCGGCTGCTCCCCGCTGTCGGCACATCTCACCAAACCATTCATAACGCAGGCGGCGCGCTGCCATCTCGATGCTCAGTCCCTGGCGGGTGGCATAGCTGCGAGTGCGGAAATGTCGGACGGAAAGTGCAATACCCTTCGCGCGGCACAGGCGGCGGCAGAATGCCTCGTCGCCATCGCTCTCCACGCCGCGCAACTCGAAATTACAATGCAAGGCTTCGACCTGATATCCCAGTTCATGCAACGCCAGCAACAGGCATACGCTGTCGGCTCCGCCAGAGAGCGCCACCAGCAGCGTGGCATCTTCCGCCAGCGATGCAGGAAGGGTGTTTTTGATTCTTTCTATTAGCTCCATAATGCGAAAAACAGGGCGTTTTAGTACGCTTCTGTACATAAATAACGCGAAAAATGAAAAAAAGTTGTGCAAAATGCTTGCAGATTCAAAAAAAAGCCGTACCTTTGCACTCGCTAATCAGAAATGGTGCCTTGGATGAGTGGCTTAGTCAACGGTCTGCAAAACCGTCTACAGCAGTTCGAATCTGCTAGGCACCTCCACAAAGCAGAGAAAAAGCCTTGTCACAGTAACAACGTGGCGAGGCTTTTCTTCTAACCAACAAACTCCCTAATTACTGTCTTATGAAACGATTTATCTTCACAACAGTATTCCTCACAGCTTCCGTCGGTAGTTTTGCACAGACCTCCAGCGCCAGTGCCATGCAACCCTCCCCCATCACCAACGACTGCGTCGCCGTGCCCTATCGCATCAGCGACGAGGGCATCAAGCTGCCCGATATTACTTGGGGACTGGACCTCGCGTGGCTCAGCGAGGGCAACGTCCAGCGTGGCGTGAACTTCGCAGGTCAGGAGCTGATAGACATCATCCGCCTGAGCTTCCAGACAACGAATACAGAGGCCCTCAACGGCTCGCTCACCGATGCCCAAAAGCAGAAGCTGAACGAGCGCATCGCTATTGTGAAGAAACACGCTCCCCATGCCGGCATCAACCTCAACTCCGACCAGATGGAAGGCAACCTCGAACAGGTCACCAACTGGTATCGCAGCACCAGCAGCATTACGCAAGCCAACCGCTGGTGCGAGCTGATAGCCCTCACCAAGCGCTATGTGGAGGACAACGGCCTGAAGGTCGTCAGCGTATCGCCCTTAAACGAGCCTGACTACAGTGCCTGGCACCAGGGCACGAAGAACGACTTCACCGCCATCTGCAAGAAATTCCGCGAAGACCAGAACTACAAGGAAGAGTTTCAGGACATCCTCCTCTGCGGCGGCAACACCCTGAACAACGACCAGGCGCTCAGCTGGTACACGGCGAGCAAGAAATACCTCGACGAGGGCAACACCCACCAGCTCGCAGGCTCCTTCGACAACTTTGCCAAGTTCTACCAGACGGTGGCCAGAGACGGCAAGGTCGGCGTGGGCGACGAGCTCCACAACACCCTGGAGTGCATGGTAGGCTCAGAGTACGGCATGACGAAGGGCATCTGGTGGGGCACCTGCGACCACACCCGCAGCCAGTTCATGAAAGCCAGCCGCGGCAAGCGCCTCGCCTATGCCGAGCATCGCAACAACTGGACGGCAGCAGGCATCTACCGCCACCCCAGCGGACTCGTCGAAGCCTTCGGAGGCACCAGCGAGCGCCAGGCTTACTCCACCACCTACCGCCTCACTGCCACCGACCACGACGTCTTCTACAACGGCCTTGGCCCCACGCGCGAATACATGATGTTCCTCCCTGGCGGCACAGGCTACCAGAAGGGACAGACCAACGCCGAGACCTGTGTCGTTATTCAGGACGGCGAGGACATCATGCCCGCCTTGCCCACCGTGGCTACGACCTACCGCTTGGTGAACCGCGGCAGCGGACGCGTGATTTCCATGAACAACAACATGCTCACCAACGGCAATCCGATGACCCAGGAGAACTTCGCCACTGGCAAAGCCGCCTCCAAGCAGTCGTGGATTATCCGTCCCATAGGCCCGCGCGCAGGCGAGGACTTCAGCTACTATAAGATCATGAACGCCAGCGACACCACGCTACTCATCGACATCAAGAACTGGAGCCTCGAAGACAGAGGACAGCTCATCGGATTCCGAGGAGGCGTGGGCACCAACGAACAGTGGTACTTCGAATACGTCGAGGACGGATGGTTCTACATCCGCAGCCGCCACAGCGCCTGGTGCATCGAGGTCACTCCCACCGCCAATGAGCTTACGATGAAGGCCAACCACCGCGCACTCTGCCAGGGTAAACCCGACGGCTCCGTCTACCAGCAATGGCGCCTGCTGCCGGCGGATGTCGCTTACGACAGCACTGCGCCTGCCGAACCAGCAGCCCTTCAGGCCACAGCCCAGAGCGCCAGCGTGCACCTCACCTGGCAGGCTCCTGAGGATCAGGATCTCGACCACTACATCGTCCAGCGCAGCACCGACCAGCAGACGTGGTACACCATCCACAACAGCGTTCCCACGAACGAGTACACCGACAACACCGCCTCGCCCGCCACAGCTTATTTCTACCGCGTGAAGGCTGTTGACCAGAGCCAGAACCGCTCCGATGCCAGCAATGTGGTGGCTGCCACTGTTGCACAGAGCCCGACGTGCATCTGCCACCTGCCCTTCGACAACGGCCTCCTCGATGCCACCCGCAACGGCAACCACGGTGCCCTCTACGGCACCCTTCAGCTCACTGAAGGCAAGGTGGACAGCGCCCTCGTTCTCGACGGCTCCAGCCAGTTCCTGCAGCTGCCCGCCACCGTCGCCAACTCCCAAGAGCTGACCATCGCCCTCTGGGTCTACTGGCAAGGGAAGTCCAACTGGCAGCGCATCTTCGACTTCGGACTCGACACCGACCACTACGTCTTCCTGACTCCCAAGAGCAGTTCCACAGCGCGCCTGGCCATCAAGAACGGCGACAAGGAACAGTACTTCAACATCAGCGGCGAGTTCGGCACAGACTGCTGGCGCCACGTTGCCGTCACCTTCGATGCCGAAGCCATCACCGTCTTCTTCGACGGCCAGCAGGTGGCACGCAACACCACCATCCAGAC
>JAEEGL012489559.1_pt1 | contig 13848 bp, 12 predicted proteins | sample 9134231 | NCBI WGS metagenome assembly JAEEGL01 (sample SAMN16246548, study PRJNA631951) | gut metagenome | biome: gut microbiome; feature: rumen; material: fiber-attached | host: Bos | place: Iran: Karaj | collected 2018-10
CCGACGTCCGCGACGGCGGCACGTACACCTACACCGTCCGCGCGGTCGACGATGACGGCGACTACTGCAGCGATTATAACGGTCAGGGCTTTGTCTATACCTACCGCCGCCCGACGCTCGCGACCCCGCAGGTCAGCGGCATCGTCAGCACCGTCGACGGCGTGAAGCTCACTTGGAGCAAGGTGGACGGCGCCGCGGCGTACCGCGTGTTCTACAAGGGCAAAAACGGCTGGAAGGGCATGGGCAACACCACCGCGACCTTCTTTACCGACGCGGACGTGCGCGACGGCGGCAGCTACGTCTACACGGTGCGCTGTCTGAACAAGGCGGGCGATTTCTGCAGCGGCTACAACGCCGACGGCTGGAAATTCACCTACCGCAAGCCGCAGCCCGACGCGCCGCAGGTGACAAAGCTCGAAAGCGTCACCGAGGGCGTGAGGATCAGCTGGAAAAAGATCGACAACGTCTACGGCTACCGCGTCTTTTACAAGGGCAAAAACGGCTGGAAGGGCATGGGCAACACCACCGCCACCTCCTTTATCGACACCGACGTCCGCGACGGCGGCACATATACCTACACCGTCCGCTGCATCGACAGCAAGGGCAGCTTCTGCAGCGGCTACGACCCCGACGGCTGGGTCTACACCTTCCGCATGCCATGGCTCGAAACGCCGCAGATCAGCTCCCTGAAAAATACGGGCGACGGCGTGGAGATACGCTGGGGCAGGGTCGACGGTGCGGCGCAGTACCGCGTGTTCCGCAAAAACGGCGACAGCTGGCAGAGGCTCGCCGATATCACCGGCATAAGCTATACCGACAAGTCCGTGACCTCCGGCAAAACCTACACCTACACTGTCCGCGCTCTCTCGCGCAGCGGCAATCTGTTCACCAGCCGCTACGACCCCGACGGCAAGACCATCCGCTATATCGACGTGGCGATTGACTTTGCCGAAAAGCTCCTCGCGCGGGAAAGCAGCTGGACGAGCAGAACCTATACGCCCGAAAACCGCCGCGTCTGCTTCATCGACCTCGACGGCGACAGCATCAACGAATTCGTCATCACCGACGTCGCCGCCGCCAACGACGTGATCAACACGGTCTACGTCTACAACGACGGAGCGATCAGGAAGGCGATGAACCGCGACGGCGTCTTTCACGGGCTCATCATGCTGTCCCTGCGCGACAACGCCTCGGGTCGGTTCACGCACATGAACCTCCTCACCAAAACGCGCGATTTCAGCGAGGAAACGATCGCCGCCGACGCCGCCGTCGGTCTGTTCCGCTTTGACGGCAGCCGGATCACAGAGGAAATGCGCGCGGGCTACAGCTATGAAAACCTGCTCTGCGACCGCAAATGCACCTACACCCGCATCGAGGGCAGCTGCGAGGACTGGCTGAACGGCAGAGCGACCGTCACCCCGATCACCGACGAGGAATTCAACGCGCTGACAGACCCCGCCAGCATCGCGGAGAACGCCGCGGTCTACTATCCCGTCACGCGGGACGTCTACAGCTGGAACAGCGTCCCCGCCGCCGAGAAAAAGCAACTGCTGATCGATTCCTACAAGAACTTCTCCATGGTGGATATCGACTGGGAATGAGGCGCGTATGAGAAAAAACCTGCGTTTATACAACATGATTTTGCCGATGTACCTGCTGATGACCTTCCACCCGCTCCTCCTGCTGCTCAGCATGGCGGGCAACCTCATCATCGACGGTCTGCTGCTGTTTGTGATTTCGCTGATCGTCGAAAAGGCGATGAAAAACGAGAACGTGGATTTCGGTATGCACACGCTTTTCATCGTCTGGGGCTTGGGCTTCTTCGGCGATTTTATCGGCGCGGTTTGGCTGTTCATCGGCGGTCAGATCGGTAATCATTATATCTATTACACACCCGGTCTCGACCGAACCTCCCTGAAATATCAGATCATGAACGGCATGAACGACGTGACCCACCGCGTCGGTACGTACACGCCGTACAGCATCGGGTTCATCGTTTCGGGGATCATCGTCGCCGCGATCGTGATTTTCTGCGCGGACTTCTTTATCGCCTTCCGCAAGACCGGCATGACGAGACCGCAGCGGTTCTTCGCCGCTCTCGCCTTCGCCGTCCTCACCGCGCCGTACACCTTCCTGATCCCGGCATAATGCCCCGCGGCGGCTCCGCTTTTCGTCAAGGACTTGATTAATTCGGGATGATGTGCTATAATTACTCATTGCAATATCATTTTGAATTTGTGGTGTTTTATGAAAAGATTTGGAATCGCCGTCCTGATGGCGGCGTTATGCGTCCTCCTTTCCGCCTGCGGCGGCGAAAAGGAACCCGTCGCGACGACCGCGCCGCCCGTCGTCCTGGAAGCCGCCAAAAACAAGAATAAAATCTCCGTCGCCCGCGAGGAGAGCTTTGAGTATACCGACAACAACGGCAACAAGTACAGCACGTCGTACCGCATCCCCTCGGTCAACCTCGACAGCGAGGAAAACCTCGAAAAAACGCTCTCGGAGAGCAACCTCGACAAGGCGATGCTCTACCTCGGCAAGGACGGCAGGCTCACCGCCATCTGCAAGGAATACGCCAGCGTCGGCGCGGGCGAATTCTCGGTGGTGCTGACATTAAAGTAAAAAAGCTGTGAAGGAACGATCGCCCTTCACAGCTCTTTTTGTTTCAGCAGCGTATTGTAATCCACGCTCAGGATTTGACAGAGCTTTTCCAGCGTTTTCAAATTAGGCTGGCTCTTCCCCGTTTCGTAGTAAGTGTAGGTGCTGCGGTCAACGCCCAGCCGCCTCGCCATCTCTGTCTGCGTTTACCCCGCCTTTTTTCTCAATTCCCTGAGATGCTCTCCAAATCCGTCCGACATAGCCATTCTCCCTACAATAAAAAATGCGCAGCAACCGAAACCGAAATGCTACGCACGAAAAACGCATAGCTCGTTTGGCAGGCGTTCTTTTTGTTAAAGCGCAAAATATTCTCTAAGATATTTCAGTGGGAACGGAATAACCGTATACTGACCGTTGCGAACAAAATCAACTGCCAGCATTGAAAACAAGAAATCCGGCGACAATGTTTCTTTGGCAGACGTTACACGCCGTATGGTACACGCTCGGCTGACCGATTCTTTTGCTCCGTTTTTGGAGCCAACAAAATAATAGAAGCTGTTGTCATCCCACTTGTCGGGATAATATTGAATCTTTTCCAGATTCTTCATTTCAATTCCGCTGTCAGCGCTTTTAAACTCGGAATATATCCATAAATCGTGCTCCGTATGAAGCCAACGGTTCAGGATGACGTATGCACCGGATTTCAGGTTCATCATTTTGTGAACGATTTGTTTTGTCAGGATCCCATCATATTTTTGCACCTGCTTCTTTAACTCAACAGCCGCCTCTTTTTGCTCCTCGTGGGTCGCAATGAACTCGTCGAGATATCTGATAAATTCCACCTTCGGCACAGCTGTTTTGGGTTGCGTCTGATAAAGCGCGTCATGCAATGCTGAGGTATCCGGGCGTGTAAATTCCTTTGTCTTTCCGATTGCGTGATGATTACCCATACCATCATCAATAAGACATTCTATTTCACTGCCGTGACGAAATAATTCTTTTTCCAACTGCTCAAAAGCATTGATGATATTCTCTTGTTCCTCAGTATAAACATCATCCTTTTCATTGAAGCACTTGTAACCGAGGCTGCCGTCTGGTTGCACCTTGACCTGATAATATACATACACCTTATTGCCTTCATCATCCTTGTCAGATCGACGAGTAACAAACGAGTAGGTATTGCTCAGTTTCAATTCATTCCACGCAAACGCCCTCATTTTCTTTTGCTGATTGTCAGCCTTAATCAACAGCTCCTGCAAAATTTTCTCAAACCCGTGTTTGGAAATCTCTCCCGTCTTTTTGCTGACAAAATCTTCCACCGTCACGTGCTGTACAATAAATCCTCTGACGTCATCCTCATGAGGATCGTGCATTTCTTCATGCTCTCCGTAATAGCTCTCATTGTGGATAATACGCAGATTGAGCAAGCCCTTCTGTAAATTTCCAATCTGCGCCTCAGCTTGGTAAGTGTCCCAAAGCACGTGTACCAGCTGAGAGATTACATCTCTTGATTCTTCGCTGTCAACGCAATCTGAAATATTGACGTTGTAATCAGCAAGCAGCTTTTTGACACTCCCGTTGTCAGTTTTTCTTTTTGTGGGGTGGTAAATCTGTGTTTCGCAAAACTCAGCCGCTTCGAGAGTCAGATAGTCGCTGAGCTTTTCCCTAACATCGCGCAGGAACCGTTCCATAACGCCGAGCTTGCTTTTGCAAAAATGCTGATGGTCCCTGTAATGGATAAAATCCACCGTGTTATGCTTTTTCAAATAGGAATGCTTGACATACATTTCACCGCGGCAATCATCATCGCTCAACCTTTTGCGAAAAGAACCGGTATTTTCATCAAACAAATAGTTCCCGTTTTTCTTTGCCTTCATAAAAGTTTTTACATCAAGCCGCAGCAGCATACCGTAATCAAAATGAATGTCTAAGAACCAAATATAATCCTTCCACTTCCAGTCGGAGTGCCGGTAAAACAGCGCACCCGTAAGATTATTGTAGCTGAACAACTTGTTTTGCGGCGTTTTTAAGGAATTTATCAGGAGATTAGCAAGAAGATAGTTGTCGCTCTTAAACCATTTTTGCCGGTCCGACTCATTCAAAACATCTATCTTAATCACCTTGGCGTCGGGATATGTTGTCTGCATTGTCGTGCGGAAAACGCTCTCTAAAACTTCATTTTTGTCAAACAACACCAGCGCCGTGGCTCCCCACAAATACTGCACCGCCCTTGCGTGAAACTGAGCGCACGGAAGATCGAGAATATTGGTTTTGTATAGTTTTTTTGACTCCTTTGTTACCGCGTAAATGTCAAAATCGCGGTTGATTGTTTCAAAATCAAAGTGCGGCTCAAACCTGTTTGTCAGCAGCATCATCTTCCTCCTTTATCCAATCCAAATGCTCGCGAATAACATTACCGTTCTCATCAATCAGCCCGGGTATTTCAACAATTCTATTGTCATCCATCACGCCCGGTTTTTCTCCAAAATGATGGAAAAGATTGATAATGTAAACGCGCTTACCGCCGATAGTGTTGAGCTTTCGTGTGATTTCCGCAAGGCTCTTTTGACGGTCTGTTTTATAACCCAATTTCCAGTTTTTGAAATCCACGTACACACCGTCGCCCATTTCAAAATCAAAGAACTCAAAACGCTCCGCGTCCTCAATCGGTCGCAGGCAGATTCCTCTTTCCTGCCGCAAAATGAACTCGCCGCAGACTTCACCCAGTGCGCCTTTGTAGATATTATGGAACAGAACCGGACTGATCAAATATTCCTGCTCTTCAAAACGCAGCGCATAGCTGTTGGCTTGAAAATATTCCTTCATTCCGGGGTAACGAAGCGCTGCGGTTAATCCCGACTCTTCTTCGTTCATATGATAAACAGCCACCTCATCTGTATCTCCCTTTCGCTTTGCGCGCGGACTGTTGCGAAACCCGATTTCATCATTGGAAAAATCGAGTATTACATTGGAAAAATCAGCGTACTGAGAATACAGGTACCGATTTAACTTTTTTCCGCCGGTGATGTAAAGCTCCTTCACGGTAGAATTTGTGAGACGCGTCTCCTCTGAAGCGGTTGGGTACCGCAGAACGGTCTCACGTAGATCACGCCATACCGCCATGCTATGTTCCGTCCAGCTTCTTGACAGCAGAGAAAGAATGGTTTGCATACCGTTGCTGGAAACGCGTTCCGCGTTGTTGAGAATTCTTCTCTCGTCAGCCGTTTCTTCTTTTGAAAGACTGCCGCACATTTGCGCAAGGGCTTTCATCTCAGGCGGCGTTACGCGGCGCGTAATTTCATACGGACTGATTTTATCCAGCAGGTTTTTCTCGGCGAAAATGAAAATCTCAGAACTTTTGAGAAAGGTACGGCACATACGTCCGATTGCCTGAATCACATATTTGGTCGCCTGCATTTTCACACTGTCCGTCCGGTACAAAAGATTACCGCTTTCACGTCCTCCGGAATAAGTACGGAACGCAAGGTGCATCATCTTGTCCTTTTCGGAAAAGCTCAGCTCGCCGTTGTTGTACAATTCTTCAATCTGGAACAGCATTTCCATCAGGGCTTTTTCCTTCATTTGCTTTTCGCTGTAGGTGTTTGTCGTGAGATTAGTGGTGTCGCCAAGATAAACCGCATCAATATCCCTTGTCAAAAACCGTTTATCAGACGGATTGCCGCACGGTCTGAGATAAATATAATCCTTAGGATTGGTGACTTCATACTGTAAGTTTTGTCCGGCGCCGAGGGTACTGTAGGATGACATGATAAACAGCTTTTCTCCATTCGACAACCGCGAGGTCAATTGCTCCTTCTGACTGTCAAAGTTATCACCCGTGAGAACCACGAGATAATCTTTCTTAGTGTCACAACCGCATAATGCAGCCGCCAGCTTCATCAGCTTTTTCATTAGCTCTTTGTCAAAATCAGGATGGTTTTGCTTTGGCAGCGCCATACCGAGATAGAGCATGGATTGAATAGTGCTTTGCTTGAAAAAAGCCGCCATCGCACGAAAAGCATTGCAATAACGCACGCTTTGGTATCTGTCAACCGACTGATTTGTAATCAACTGGGCGCACATATCGGCGATGTCTGTTTCGCCGGTGATTTCACGGCAAATCTCGTCAATCTCTTTGCCGTCGTAATCGGTGCTGACAATCTTCGAATATATAGAAATTCTGCCATCCTGATACGCCCGGTTGTTCTCTTCCAGTTCCCTGCGGATTCGCTCCTTGACCTCCGGAGGCGTAGCATGGAACCGGTTGCCAAGCACTTCTTCCACATAATGCAGATGATAGTTTCCCACAACCGTCGGAATCTCAGCCGTCGCGGAAATGCCAATAACCTTACTCTGTCTCGCAAGATAAATGAGTAGCTTTTCGGGCGTATCATAAACCTTCACAAAATTAATGGCAGTGCTGTCGTTATGTGCGTCGTTGTCCTCAAATTCAAAAATCTCCATGCCGTCCTGATAAAACGACACATGCGGAATGATGTCCTCATCCTTCAACCAAATCAGCGGCTCACACAACTCCCCCATCAACAGTTTTCTTTGAGGAACAGATAATTCAAGTTTGTCCATGATGCTGGCAACAGCATTTTCAAATGTCATGCGGTCTCTGCCGCTGTCACGTCGATTGTTTTCCAAGCCGCAATAATGACGCGCCCATTCAAACAGGAATACCTTAAAATGACGCAAAAAGCGGTTAATGTCACGAATCAAACTATAGATAACGATATCGTCCGGCTGTTTATTTGCCAAATGCTGTTTTCTGTCCTCAAAACAGATATCCACTACGTTTTGCTGACGGTTGACCTGTGCACGGATATATTTGGCGCCGCCCTGCAAAACGGTATGAAAGGAAGTGTCCTTGAGCAAAAAATTCTGTCTGCGGTCAATCGCGCTTTCGACCGTTTTGTAGCTAAGACGCGTATGATATTTTTCATCGATTTCATCCGCTTCTTTAATTAGATTTGAAAACGTATACCGCGCTTTTTTATCCTCTTCAATTTTTGCGTAGGAATCACGCATTTTGCGGGACAAATGCTGTGTATTGAGCATACGATTAAGCTGACGGAATAAAACTAAAAAGTCATTTTTCATCCCCAAAGAACGCTCAATGATTTCTGATTTCACTGTCGCTTTTGTCGCGTCAAATTCATCAATAAAGATGATGGCGTTCTGTATAAACGGTGCCTTGAGAAAATCATAGCTCGGTTCGGTCAGCACTGAATTCTTCGTTAAAAACTTATTGACGCTCATCATCAGGACGCGGTAATCGTCCGTAAACACTGCCGGATATAACTTGCCCATCCACCGGTAATCGGCGTGATGGCGAATTGCTTCCATTCTTGCATTTTTTGAAGGAAACACTTTGCGCAAATGGTCGGTAAGCATACTCCTGAACCCAGTCTCTGCTTCACGCACACGGTTTTCCAGTTCTATAATATATTTCCGGTCGCCGGCTTCGTAACGGATAGCTCGGATATATTGCTTTATACTCTGCAATAACCGCTGATAGCTTTCTGTTTGAAATTGTTCGGAAATTTCAAGCTCCGGCAGTTTTTCAACCACCTCGTCAAAGTTGGAACGGATACGAAGCACTGTTTGACGATATACAGCATCTCCCAATGCGTCGCGCAGCTCATCCTCCGGCAAGTTTTTGTTCAATGTTGTTAGGAAAATAATCTTTCTTCCGGAATGGTTTTCTTTAATCCATTCCGAAATCAGCTTGACGGATGTAAATGTTTTGCCAAAGCCTGTCGGTAGCTCACATAAGTACAAGCCGTTTTTATTGTCGGACATAACATCTCTTAGATATTTTTCCATATTAATTCCTCCTGCTTTTTATAAATCATAATTTGTATTTTCGCTCTTTAGTCAAATTATCGGGTGATTGGGGTGATCATTCTCCAAAATCCGCATAAATACTTGCGTTTTCCACATTTTGTCAGGGTGACGTTCGGGTGATTTATCCCCTCAAAATCACCTGAGCGTTACCCCAACGAATGATTAAAAATGCTGATAAACACTGATAAAAATGCCGGAATTACCCCAATCCCCCGAAAAATCGCATAACTTCAAAACAATTTACGCCAATACGATACTGCCTTTTTCTTTTCGGTCTACCGCATAGTTCATCAAAGCAGAATTGCTGACTGCGGCGAAGTAGTCGCCTTGACTGTATTCGTCGTCATAACACTCCTCAATCTTATTCAGCGTTTCGCGCAGCTGCAGAAGCATGGCAAATTCATGCTTGCAGTGATACGAGCAGAAACAGTCACAGGTGACATTGCGAATCTCTCCGTTGTCGTAATCGAAGCCTACCTCATAAAACCTGCTGCCCTCGACGATCGCCCTGCCGTTTGTTCCGTCAACGCTGATATACACCACCTTGTTGTGGTTGTAGTAATCAAAGCCCCGTTTTGCGATCTCGGGTTTGATTTCGAAATCTCCGAGTTCATCAAGGAAGAATTCCTCGTCGTCATAACCGACCGCAACCTCCTCGTCGCTCTCGGGAGGCAAAAACCAGCCCCGGATTTTGTTGTAGGGGATCACATTCTTATCAAAGGCAATCAAATGAGAGCCTCCGAAATACAGCTCACCCTTAACGGTAGTGTTCGCGACAGCGATCACGCGCTTGTAGTCGGACAGCTTGATTTTGAAGGAGCGCGACACCTCGGTGACGACACCCTGCACACCCTCGAGCTTTCCCTCGACGAATACAATGTCGCCGACAAGCAAATCAAAGCGGTCGTTGTAGTAGGCAAATGAACGCCCCTGACTCGGAAACCGAACCTGCACAATCGATTTTACAGGCTTGTTTTCGCCGATCTCCAAGGGCTGCAAATCCTCTTTTTTCTCTTCCTCATATCCGTGAAAAGATGATATTCGGCATCAATAGCCGCAAATGGACTTGTCTTAATTTCATTTTGCAATCTAACGCCATACTCTCCGTTGAGAACCCTCAAAAGAGTCTCGCGATATACTTCAGGAAAAACAAATCCGCTCCCAACAAGCACGTGATATTCTTTACCGCAATTCGGACAACGATAAACCAAACCCCTTCCCATACTAACACTCCTCTCTGAATAAGCCGCCTATGGGCGGTGACTAAGTTAAAAAGCTTTACCATCGATATTATCTCACAACAGGTGTCCCATTTAAAGGACATTGCAATTTAGTATTGTAATTTGGCTGATAGTTTGCAATATAAGATTAGAAAAAGCGTGCTGACAGAGTTGATTTTCGTCAGCACGCTACTTGATTTATTCACAATATGACTTGATACACTGCGAAACGTACTCCGCTGTACCCTCGCCGTGTTTGTCGATGTTGTTTTTGAAGCGAACGTCGGCGACATACATTTGTCCGAGTCCCGCAAGGATTTCGTTTGTGCAGGTGTAGAAGTTTTCCGTGATACACCGCTGCAATTTTTCTACCTGTATTTTTGCCGCTTCATCGTCGGGCGAAATCCCGCTGCGGTCAAGCTCGGCAAATTCTTCAAACACCGCATCAAGCATAGCCGCCGCCTTGCCGAAATCCGTGTTGCGGCTCTCGCTCTCTTTGTATGCGGCGGTGTCGCCCCAGCGCTGTCTGACCTCCTCCGCGTATTCGTTTTTCAACGCTTCGTATTTGTTATTCGGCTTCATAAAACCTTCTCCTTTCTCTAAACCGTCGAGCGCGTCGATCAACCGCTCCAGCCGTTCCTTTTTTGCGAGCAGTAATTTCCGCTGACGCGTCAGCGCCTGCTGTTTGTCGTAGTCAGGCGACGAAAGAATCTGCGCGATCGTTCTGAGCGAAAAATCCAGCTCGCGGTAAAATAATATTTCCTGCATCCGCTCTAAAGAGCTTTCGTCATAAAATCGGTATCCGTTCTGCGCATCGACCTCGGACGGCTTGAGCAAACCGATTTCGTCATAGTAGTGCAACGTGCGTACGCTCACGCCAATTTGCTCCGCAAATTCCTTAATCTGCATTTTCAACTTCCTCACCTCGGGTTCTATGATAACCTATGACGCAACGTCAGAGTCAAGTGTTTTCCGAAAATATTTTATAACATTTTTTTCGTGAGCGCAACTGTTGCAATCAGTCGCCGCACGTATTATAATGAGTTATAACCTATCGAAGGAGGCAAACAAAATGGACTGTGTTTTTTGTAAAATTCTCAGCGGAGAACTTCCGAGCTCCAAGCTGTACGAAAATGACACAACGATTTCCATCATGGATATCGCGGACGACGTTGACGGACACATCCTCGTTATTCCAAAGAAACACTTCAAGAATATTCTTGACTGCGACAGCGAAGCGCTGCACGACATGATGGATACCGTGCAGAAGGTTTCCCGTCACCTTGTCGACAACTGCGGTTACGACGGAGTGAACCTGCTCAACGCGAGCGATGAAAGTGCAGGTCAGTCGGTACCGCATTTCCATATCCACATCATTCCGCGCAAGCGCGATGACGGCATCGACGGATGGCCTGTTTTCAAGGGCGCCGAAAAGAGCTACTCGTATCATTTTGAAAAACTGAAAATGAACGGTTGACAAATCCCGTTTCGGAAATTATAATAAAACCAACCTATAAAGAGTGCGCGAGAGACAAGCTCGTTGACCGCACACCAACCTGCGATATGTAAGGTGGTAATGCTTGGCTGATAGGTAACGGTGAACGCTGCGCCTGTCGGTAACGATGGGCGTTTTTCTTATGTCCTCTTTTGGGTAATATTTTTTTGGGTAATATTTTTTCGGAGGATTGAAAATGAAAACAATCGAAAGTCTTATCAACAAAAACAAAAAGGTCTATGTCAAAATGAGCAGCGATGAAATCTGTAATGCATTTTTCGCACAGGCGGAAAAGGAAGGATTCCTATTCGGCGGCGTGAAGCCGACTGTGAAACAGCCCTCGGATATCATTGCCGTGCTTCCCGGCAAAACACTCTGTTACGTCGGAACAATCGGCAGAATAGCGGCAGGCTCCGGCGCGGAAAATGTATGTGTCATCGCCGCGGAGGAAATCCTGAATCCGTAATTGCCCGCCTCGCTGAGTTGTTTTGCTCAGCGAGGTTTTTTCGCCCTGTTTCGCCGTGTGTCGCCCTGTGTGCGATTTGTTGCGGAAAGACGGGAAAGTACCCGACAAAGCCGTTCGCCCGTGTCGGGCGTTTGTCGCGGTTTGTAAAGCCGTATCAAAATCTGCGCTGCATAAAACAAAGAGTACCGATGGGTACTTTCTCCGCCTATTATGAACTTCCGGATATCAAAAGCCGACATATACGGCGGGTCAAAAAAACATCTATACAGCAAAAGCAACAGCTCACATAGAAGGACAAACAACAACGAGAACACGCCCTGTTTCGCCGTGTGTCGCCCTGTGTGCGATTTGTTTGGAAAATACGGGAAAGTACCCGACAAAGCCTTTCTCGCCGTGTCGGGCGTTTGTCGCGATTTGAGAAAATCAAATATTTGTTCTAAATATATTGACACAAACGTTCGAATCTGTTATACTGAACATACATTCGAAAAACTATCTTCTCTGCCGGACAGGTTTCGACAGATTTCTTTTCGACAGTATGTTACACTATTCTTTCAGGAGGTGCACTATGGAACATAAAACCTACAAAAGCTACGACGAGCTTCCGCTGATGTTATCCGTGCAGGACGTCGCGGACGTGCTCGGCATTTCTATTTCGGGTGCGTATGAGCTGGTGAAAGAGAAAGGGTTTCCCCGCCTGAAAATCGGCGCACGGATCGTAGTGCCGAAAGAAAAGTTCATCCGGTGGGTGGAGGGCAACTCATGAACAAGTACGCGATGACGCCGCAGGGTCAATATCACGGACCTCTGCCTGTCCGCGATTTCTTTCCCCTGCCGAATGTTATTTTTGACCTCGGGCTGACAGCGGAGGAAATTGCAATCTATGCTTTCCTGATGAAGTGCGAAGACAGGCGAACATACACCTGTTACCCGAGCTACAAAACAATCGGAAACGCCATTGGCAAAAGCCGGAACACGGTTATCAAATACGTGAATATGCTCGAAGAAAAATGCCTGATCACCAAACACAAAACCTTCGTGATTACCAAAGACGGCAAAGCATGGAACGGCAATCTGATTTTCAAGATAGCGCCTCTCAGAAACGAGCAGGATGTCTATTATTATCAGCAGATGTGGAAACGAAGGAATATCCCGTATTTCAAGCCGGAAAAGCGACGTAAAAGAAGCTGATTATCAGAAGCAGGTTAAAGTCAGGCGTCCGCCATGACGCTGTACATCAGACGGCAGAGCCGACTGTTGCGATGTTTAAGGCTTTTTTCGGGGTTTTTGTTGGTTGCTGCATTTCGGGGTCTATATTTTGAGGAGTTTTTCATGGTTGAAAATAAGAAAAAATACGCTTATTGGATGTATCCATCCATGGTCAAGGAAATAGAAAAATCACTTGAGTCGGCTAACGCAACATCAAAGAGCGATTTCGTTTGTCAGGCGGTGAAATTTTATATCCGCTTTCTGCACTTGGGAAAGTCAATGAATCTGATTGCGCCGCTGCTGGAGCAGACCGTTCACAACGAAGCAGAGAGCGTCGAGCGAAATCTTTCCGAGATGATGTTCAAGATCGCGGTGGAACTCGGCGTGCTTTCCAACGTGATCTGCGCGGCACATAACTATTCTGACGAAACCGTTTCCAGTTTGAGAGAGAACGTTGCCGAGGAGGTCGCCTCCACCAACGGCGTGTTTACCTTCGAGGACGCCTATGATTGGCAGCGTGATTGACGATGGCAAAATTCATTCTGACGAGTCGATATATCAAAAATCCCGCCTTCTCAAACGCGGGAAAGCTGCTGCAATATATGGCGACGCGGGACGGCGTTGAGAAGCTGCCGAAGGGCATTGACAACAAGCCCGCCACCAAACAGCAAGAAAAGCTGATCAAAAGCATCGCGAAAAACTTTCCCGAGACAAAGAAATCCATCGAGTTAGAGGACTACGAAAACGAGCCGACGAAAGCAAACGCGAGTGAATTTCTCTCTTACTTTGAAGAAAACTACGCGGATAAAGCGGAAAACATGAAGGGACTTGTCCGCTACTTTGCGGAGCGTCCCGGTGTGGAAAAGCTCGGCAGCCACGGCTTGTTTTCTCAGACAGACGACAAAATCAATCTCGACGAGGTCGCGGATGAGGTGAGCAATCACGACGGCGTGGTGTGGACGCATGTGCTGAGCCTGCGCCGTGAGGACGCGGAAAGGCTGGGTTAC
>JAEEGL010803915.1_pt1 | contig 13847 bp, 12 predicted proteins | sample 9134231 | NCBI WGS metagenome assembly JAEEGL01 (sample SAMN16246548, study PRJNA631951) | gut metagenome | biome: gut microbiome; feature: rumen; material: fiber-attached | host: Bos | place: Iran: Karaj | collected 2018-10
CCTGGCTTATTCTTCCATTCGTCGATAAATGCTTCAAGTTCTTTTGAGAACCCTGCATTCGTAACACTAGCCATGTAGACCCCCAAGTCTATCTATAAATTTTGTACTAATCAGTATACCCACTATTGGCAAAAAAAACAACAGATAAATTTTTATTCGTTTATGATTCTGGCGCAGCTGGCAAGTTTCCCCCGATGCTCCTTGCGACATGGCGAATTCACTGATATAATGCCGTTAAAGAGGAAACAGAACATGACGTTTGGCTGCGCAGCTTTAAAAATTGCAATATACCTGATTAAACATCAAAAAATAAAAAGACAGTGCTTTCGTCTGGAAAAACAAGGAAAGCTTTCAGACCGAGATGCAATAGTGCAAAAATATGTTCCGGGCTGGGCTACTTACGTAATTGACCTTGTAGGAAGCAAAAAAACAGTTGTCAACGTAAAAGGCATTGAAAATATCCCAAATGAAGGTAACGTTGTTTTTGTAGCCAACCATCAGGGCTATCTCGATATTCCTTTGATAATATCAAGTTCTGGCAGAGTAATGGGTTTTATCGCAAAATACGAAATTCTTCGCATTCCGCTGCTTTCCGGCTGGATGAAACTTATGCAGTGCGTTTTTCTTAAGCGAAAAAGTCCACACCAGTCCGTAGAAGCAATGAATAAAGCCGTTGATACTATAAAAAAAGGATATTCACTCGTTATTTTCCCTGAAGGCCACAGAAGCCGTAGCAACGAAATAAAAGAGTTTCACCCCGGAAGTTTCAAATTGGCATTCAGATCAGAATCTCCAATTGTTCCTGTTACAATTGACGGCTCATATCACTTATATGAAGAAAATAAAAAACCAATGCCTGGAACTGTGAATATCACGTTTCATCCGCCTGTAAAAACAGCAGGTCTTACCCGTACACAGCAAAATGAAATTCCAGACAAAGTGTTCAATATTATAAAGGCAGCTTTACCGCAAGTTACCGCCTCAAACTAACACCATTTAACTGGATTTGAATCGGTAACCTGCAGTACGGTTTTATCGTTACATCAGTTTTATCATATTCATAACGATATATGCATTTTCTAAAGCAGCTTCTTTCTCCATATAAACTTCTGTCGTATTTTCCGCCAAATCAGAAATGCTCCTAAGAATTACATATGGAACTTTATTCAAATAGCAGACCTGAGCAATTGCCGCACCTTCCATCTCAACACAAGCCGGGTCACACATTGCTTTCAGTGCGCTTTTTTTAATACTGCTGTTCACAAAAATATCACCTGTAGCAATTCTTCCCTTCACGACTTTTCTATGAAGTTTGCCACTCTTCACACCTTCTTCATAAGAACGCTCGGCAAGTTCAATAAGCTTTTCATCAGCCGGGAACGAAATTGTTCCAAGTCCCGGAACTTCATTCCGTTTGTACCCGAATTCAGTAGCATCAAAATCATGATACATCGCATCGGTTGAAATAACTGTGTCCATAATAGAAAGCTCGGATGCTATACCTCCTGCAATACCAGTATTAATCACACACGATACATTATATTTCAGGATGAGAGTCTGCGTGCAGATTCCAGCACTCACTTTGCCTACACCGCTCTTTGCAATAACAACAGGCGTTTTACCAATAAATCCTTCCACAAAATGCAAATGCCCGACATCTTCTGTTTTCTTTTCCGTCATATTGTTGATGATTTCCTCAACCTCAACATCCATCGCACCGATTATTCCGATTTTCATATTTTCACCATCTTGTCCATTAGATTTTAAGCCGTACCAAAACTCGACTTAACTCAATTATTTATTCTACCACAGGAATTCTTGCGGCGCAATGCGATTCGTTGACTTTCAGATATACGCAAAAAATTATCATTCGTTGTAAAATTATACTAAAAACTTCCCTTAGATGAAATCAAAAGTAGCAAAAAGAGAATAAAAAGAAGGAAAATGCGAAAAATGTCAACAAATGCGAAAAAACGCATTGACTTTTTTTTCACATCTCGCTATATTTTCAGCATAGCAGCAACGCACAGAAAAGACCGCTTTTCTCCTCCTTTGGCGGTCTTTTTTATTTTAAAACGAAAGAACAGCTTCCATATATTTTCCTGCATTTATATAGAAGGAACCTCCATGAGCTGCTTCATCAAAAAGAACAATACGGTTCCCTTTTTCAGCCGCACCTGAAATGGCAAACAGTTTTTCCGCCATTTCAAATCGACAAATAGTATCCTTTTTTCCGTGTACAAAAAGAATAGGGATAGCTTGATTTTTTACAGAAGATTTAATATCTTCGGAGCCGCAAGCAGTCTGCTCCGAGCAGCAAGCAGTACCACGATGCCGCCTGAATTTCGCAACAAATGAGAAGCGTGTGTTTTTGAGCGAACTTCGCCGTGAACGCTTAAAAACAGATTTTAAAGCTGTATCAGGGTTGTCGTTTTTGTTTTTTTCCCTTTTCGCAAATAAACGTTCACGCCTTTTTAAGATTTTCATAGGGGAAATGTTACAAAAAAAACTCTTTCCAGCCAAAAAACTGACTAGCGACATATAATTCAAAATCCGCATAAAGAAAAATCGCTGGAAACGGCTTTTTTGCGTAAAATGATTGTAATAATCGGAAAAAACATCACGCATCGATGTAAACGCACTGTCCGCAATTGCCTTCAAAACGTATTCGTTCAATTTTGCCTTGTAGAATGTGCGCGATGAAACACATTGAATAACTGCTGAAGCTCCGAACGAGAAGCCATGTAAAATAATTTCTGTTTTGGATTGCGCTTCATCATCAACCTGTGCCTTATCGAACAGTTTTGAAATATCTTTTAGCCAATGAACAAGATCTTTTGCATCAACGCAGGAAAGCCCGCAATATTTTCCTCCGCTTTTGCCTACTCCGCGCGGATAAACAATAAGAACATCGAATCCACGCTTTATATATTCTGCAGCTGGTGCATACACTGTTTTTACGCTGTCACCATATCCTGGAACAATCACTACAAGCTTTTTGCTTTTAACGGCTTCGGCGAAACCACTTTTGGCAGCTTCGGTACAACCGCCCGCATTGTTACAAACGCATGAAATGTCGTAACTTTCCGCACACCTCGCAAACAAATCACCTTTAAGCGTAACTCCACCACTACCTTTTATGGTGAGCTCTTTCTGTCTTACATCACACCCAGCAATACCTGACAAATCCTCCGGTGAAATTTCGCAGAAACCTGATATTATCTCCGAATACGAAAAAAATGAACTTTCTCGCACGAAATAGCTTCTATATAAAAAATACGCAGATGAGAAAAAAACTGCAAAAATTCCGGCAAAAGCGAGAACCAACAAAAACATAGAAATAGTCTACCACAGAAAAAAATCTATTGCCAATTGCAAAAGGAAATGATTTACTAGAGTAAATGAGTTTCAAACAGTGCCAGACTTTTGCAACTAAATTACACTATTAAAGAGAGGTATTTCATGTCTGAATCGATTAAAGTCAATGCAGGCAATTCACCGTCAACAATCCGCAGAGATATCTATGGACATTTCGCGGAACATCTTGGTCGCTGTATTTATGGCGGATTTTGGGTCGGAAAAGATTCTCCTATAGAGAATATTGAAGGATACAGGAAAGATGTCGTAGAAGCATTCAAAAAAATCCGTATCCCTAATCTTCGTTGGCCAGGTGGATGTTTCGCCGATGAATACCACTGGAAAGACGGAATCGGTCCACAGTCTCAGCGTAAACGTATGATAAACACGCATTGGGGTGGAGTTGTAGAAGACAACAGTTTTGGTACGCATGAGTTTATGAGACTTTGCGAAATTCTGGAATGCAAACCGTATATCTGCGGAAACGTAGGCAGCGGAAGCGTTCAAGAAATGTCAGAATGGGTTGAGTACATCACATTTGAAGGCGAATCTCCCATGTCCAAGCTCCGCACGGAAAACGGTCACAAAGACGCATGGAAACTTCCGATGTTCGGTGTCGGAAATGAGAACTGGGGCTGTGGCGGCAATATGCGCGCTGAATTCTATGCAGACCAGTACCGCAGATATCAAACCTATGTACGCCAATACGGAAAAGACAAAATCTATAAGATTGCAGGCGGCGCAAATTCGAACGATTACAACTGGACAGAAGTTCTTATGCGCGAAGATGCCCGTTTCATGGACGGACTGAGCGTTCACAACTACACATTCGAATATGACTGGGATCACAAAGGCGCTGCGACTGTATTCGATGAGAAAGCTTGGTACAGCACGCTTAAAAATGCGTTCAGCATGGACGAGCTTGTAAGACGACATGACGAAGTCATGACAAAATATGACCCGGAGAAACGTATCGGCCTTATTGTAGATGAATGGGGAACCTGGCACAATGTTGAGCCAGACACGAACCCAGGCTTCCTGTACCAGCAGAACACAATGCGTGACGCTCTCGTTGCGGGTATCGTGCTAAATATCTTCAACAACCACAGTGACCGCGTACACGGCGCAAACCTGGCTCAGGCAGTAAACGTACTTATGTCACCTGTTCTTACAGAAGGCGACAAGATGGTTCTTACCCCGACATGGCATGTGCTTGATATGTACAAGGCCCATCAGGATGCAAAGCTGCTTGAAACGACATTCGCATCATCTTCAACAGGCATAGAAAACTACAGAGTTCCAGGCTTAAGCGTATCTGCCTCTGTCGTGGAAGGTACACAGGATTACACAATTACAGTATGTAACCCAGATTTGAAGAATGAAAAGACTCTCGAAATTGCACTCGACAACTTGCCGACCACTATTCAAAAAGCAGAAGGAAAGATACTTGCAGGCGAGAAGATGAATTCGTTCAATTCTTTCGATAAGCCAGATGAAGTTGTTGCAAAAGACATAACTTTAAAGATTACAGGCAAAAACACATTGGAAGTTAATCTTCCTGTTGCATCTGTTCTTTCTGTAACAGTCCATGCCTGATAAAGCGATACCTGAAGAGGCAAGCCAGCCTTGTCCGCGTTGTGAGCGTGAAAGGCTGGCTGCAACAATTACACCGGAATATATTGCACAAATCGCTGCGGAGTTGTCGTTGTCCGAAAAAACGGCGGCAGCCCCGGCAGAATACACGAGACGGCTAAAAATTTGCGCAGCTTGTGACGCCCTCAGACAAGACGTCCTTTGCTCGTGGTGCGGATGCTATGTTGTGCTTCGGGCGAAACCAAAAGAAAGTTACTGTCCCTACCCCGGCAACGACAAGTGGGCAAAACAGGCTGTCTCCGAAGCTTAATCGCCTGATATCAATCAGTTATAACATTTTTATTCATACGGGCTGAATTATCGTGCAAACAATATCATAGTGGTAAACATATTGAGAAACAACAGACAGAATGTTATAATAAATTGATGAATAATACAGTCCTTATTGCTGGTGGATTTTCCCCAATAAATACATACCTTTCCGAAGCAGCAGAAAGAACAGAATACAAAGTTCTTTCTGCTGACAGTTCGCATTCAAAAGGTTCCGCTTTTTCTTGGAATCCGGCTTCCCCTATTTCTGCCCGTTCTTTAGTGCTCCAAACAGAAAATACATTTGAGAAAATAGGGTCCGTTATTTTACCGTTCGATGTTGATTCATACGAAGACTATTATTCCAAGCTTTCTGTAGAGACAATCTCAAAAGGCACGGATAACATGATTTTAGGATATTTTTATATAGTATCCGAAATTATGGCACGTTTCGAAAAATATGGTGAAGGAAATCTGATTTTCTTCTATAATGATGATCCGAATAAAGAAAAAGGTATTCTTGCATCATCTGGGGCAGCGGCTTTTTGTGCCCTTGCAAAAAAAACAGCACTACTTTATGCAGGGAAACCGATGGGTATTGTTCTTGTAAAAAATGAAACAAATGCATTTCAAGAGTCCGCTGACTGGCTTTTCCAATACATAACACAGCCGGGGGCACAAAAAGCCGCCCTTAACGCAAAGTATGCGTCACATTGGTTAAAACCAGGTTCGAAGCCTCCTGTAATGATACCGTTTCTTTCACGCTGACACGCTGCGCATAATGAATCATTTGTTTCACAAAATTACTAAGGTAGGAATATAAAATATGCTTTTTAAGCTTGCCCTTAAAAACGTCATCTCTCGTAAGAGTTCTTATGCTATTATTTTGTTTATAACTCTTTCAGTTACTTTGTTTTGTGTCGCAAATGCCGTTTTTGACAGCACCGAACAAGGAATTCAAAACTGTTATGTATCCAGTTTTACAGGCGATTTGATAATCCGTTACAAAACCACGACACAGGTAAGTCTTTTTGGTGATGACACGCCCGTAACAGGCAGCATGACCCGCATAGAAAAGATTATTCCATATCCAGAAATAAAAAAGACTGTTGAATCACTACCAGAGTTCGATGGATGCGTAAGCCAAGTAACTGGTGCCGGGGCTCTTTCAAAAAGTGGGGGAGGCGGTTCCCGTGCAGTCTTTATTTTTGGCGTTGATGCAGAAGAATATCTAAATACTATGTCATCTCTTCATATAATCGAAGGTGCTCCATATCTTCCGGGCGAGAAAGGCGTAATGATTTGCTCAACTTTGGCTGATTCAATGAAACTCAAATTAGGCGATAAATTACAATTTGCAGTTGCAGAGGGAACATCTTTCCGTATCCGTGCAGCAACTTTAACAGCAATTGTTGATTACGATATAAAGAATGATATTTTTGAACGGTTCGTCATTGCAGATCCGGATGTTGTACGTGCCGTAATGGATATTAACAGCGGCTTGGATTATGCGGACATAGAAATCGCTGAAGACAAAACTAATCTTCTGGATGCTGATTTCGACATCGATTCGCTTTTTGAGGATTCTGCCGATGTTGATGCAATTTGGGCAGACATTGATATATCCGATGAAGATTCTTCAGCACTAACAGTTGATTCTGAATCTGTTTTTGACAATCAAATAATGCCGGGAGAAAACCTTTCCTGGAACTTTTTAGTTGTTAAACTGAAAGATTCTGCAAATGCAAATTCTGTAATAGCACGACTCAACAGAATCTTCAAAAAAAATGGGTGGCCAGCTGAGGCTGCAGACTGGCGCCACGCGGCAGGAAGCACATCATTATATTTATACTGGATGCGAGTTATTTTCAACGTCGGTATTATAATAATCTTAGCCGCAGGATTTATCATTATAAATAACACACTAATAATCAACATACTTGATCAGACTCGCGAAATTGGTACTTTACGCGCAATCGGAGCTAAAAAACGGTTTATTTCACTGCAATATATGATTGAAACTTTTACGATGACGATTACAAGTGGTATTCTGGGAACTGCCGCAGGATATTTTGCATCAAACCTCATAAATAAGGCGCATATAAAATTTACGAACAGTTTTCTCATACAACTTTTCGGTGCAGATGCATTAACCCTAACTATAACAAAAAGCAATTTGTTCTCACTTTTTATTCTGGCAATTGTACTTGGGCTTGTCGGCTGGTTGTATCCGGTCATTACGGCTCTTAGAATATATCCTGTAAAAGCTATGGCAGGTGAAAAATGAGTGATGCATTGAAAATGGGGCTTCGTTCCATTATTTACCGCAAAAAACAATACGTATCGATTTTTCTCGTATGTCTTTTTGGAATCGGAATATCCGTTTTTTCGATATTCCTCATAAACGGAATGCTTGACTCGTTGAAAAACAAAGCACGTATCTATTACGGCGGTGACTACCAGTTTTTAGGCGGCACATATGGTTATGAGCTTTTTGACTACGAGAATTATATAGAAGATTTGCGACCCATTTTTCCAAAGGACACAATTATCGCACCTCGCTTTGATTATAACAAACAATCTTGTTCACTTTTTTTTGAAGGTACAGGTGTACGCCAAAGGGTCGTAAAAGGAGTTGATTTTACAATTGAGAAAGATTTGTTCAGCTCCCTGAATTTCAGATCGGGCTCGATTGATGAAATGGCAGGCTCGAACGGAATTCTTCTTTCCGCCGCAATCGCAGATATGCTTGAAGTACAAACCGGTGATTCAATTACGTTCATGATTCAAACAAAAAGACAGGGAGTAAATACCGTAGAGCTTGTAGTGAAAGGGATTTTCGCCGATTCATCGCTTTTCGGCATGTACACATCATACATGGATATAGATTGTCTCCGTAACGCATACAAATACCCGGAGAACTGCATAAACCGAATATGCATAACATTGCCGCCTGAATATGATTCAGAAGCACTGACTCCGACATATCAGACTATTCTTGAAGAAAAATACCCAATGTATGAGCAAGTAAAAAACAAGCAGCTTTTCTATGATCACAGAAGCGACATGGGCTTCCCGAACTATGCGCTTCTTCCACTAAGCGCGAACCTTAATGATGTTCAAATTCTGATTGATGCTATGAAGCTTATCTCCAGCTTTATAATTGTTGTTCTAATAATCATAATTATAATCGGAGTAAGCAGCACATTCCGTGTCATCGTAATAAAACGTATAAACGAAATCGGAATTTACAAGGCGATAGGTATGCGATACGGAAAAATTATGGGCATGCTTCTTACCGAAACGCTTCTTCTTGTCGTAACAGGATGTGTTGCAGGGTTGATTTTTGCCTTATTCCTTTGTCTATTTGCGAAATTCATCAATTTATCTTTTATTCCTGCATTTGACATTTTCCTTTCCAACGGAGTCCTTGTTCCTAATATCAACGTTTTTTATTTTCTCATGATATCATCTGCCGTAATTGTAACTACTTTAATTGCCGTTTTTTTTAGAATAAGGAAATCTGTGGCAATTTCGCCATGCGAGGCTCTTGCCACCACTGAATAAGGATTTTATATATGAAGAAAATATTATATTGTCTTATTTTAACATTCTGCATTCCTTCTCTTTTTGCTGCCAATTATGAAGATTTGCTAAAAAAAGCACAAGATTCGACTGCTTTTTACGGTACAGATTTCAGCGGAAATTATACGCTTGTTCAGGAAAAACCCGGTGAGGGCAAAACTATAACTGAGGCTATAATGTACCGCCGCGATTCTGCTGGAAAATGGACAATTCTTGTCACAGGCCCTGCAAACGAGAAGGGCAAAGGATATCTTCAATACGACAATAATATCTGGTTCTATGACCCTGCTGACAATTGCTTCACTTTTACAAGCGCAAAAGATAAATTCCAAAATACGAACGCCACTAATTCAGATTTTGCACCTCAAAGATATTACAGCGATTATTCCATACAGGAAGCAACCGAAGTAAAACTCGGAAAACTTGCTTGTGTCCAGTTTACTCTTAAAGCGAAAGTTGAAGGCGTTGATTATCCTATGCTGAAATTGTGGGTTACAAAAGATGACGGACTTGTCCGCAAAAAAGAAGATTATTCTTTGAGCGGTAGAAAAATGCGCACAACAGCAGTTCCGTCATATCAGCTTGTTCAGAGCAACGGCATCAAACATTCAATACCTGTCAGTATGCTCATTCAGGATAACCTTCGCGGAAAGAAAATCGGTAACGAAGTGCAATATGAAAAAACACAAATTACAATAAAGAATGTTTCTTTCCAAAACGTTAGTGACACAGTTTATACAAAACCATACCTTGAATTGATGGGGGCAAAATGAAAAAAGTACTATTATCTTTTATTGCATTTACTCTGGTTGTTTTACCAGTATTTGCAGATGAGGCTCCTACTGAAAGCGATACCACAATTGAAAGCATCATGACGCAAACTGAAAGTTTAGACGAACTCAGTGATTTTGAAGATTTCGATGACATTGAGGACATAGATGATCTCGATGCACTTTTTGAGGATGCGGAAGAAGATATTGTCGCAGAGGAAGCTCCCGTTCCTAAAGTTGAGCAAAAAACAGAAAATTCTTCAATATTGAAGCTTACCGGTAGTTTTTCTAGCAAACTTGGTGTTGCATGTGTTTATGATGACACAAAAAAGAATTCCGAAACAGAAACTGTTTTTACTCCTGGCGGACTTATCGATATAAGCAATACGCTTTCGATAAGCGCAAAGCCTTCTGATCTTTTTGGCGTTTATGGTTCCATGGCAGCTGGTTTTTCCGGAAAATTCGCTCTTAGTGTCTCAAATCTATATTTTAATTCACTGCTTTTTGATGCAGTGTATTTGTCAGCAGGAAAAAAAAGTATTTCTTGGGGAAATCTGCGTATTTTCTCAACACCAGTTTTGTCTGATTCTGGAAGCGGAATTTCCTGCGAAATACGCTATCCGTGGAAACTTGGCACTTTAACTGGTATTGTTTTATATGATTATAATAAATACGGTACATCCTCTTCCGGATTTACGTGGAAAAACATGAGCTTTGCCGCCGCCGGTGACATTACTGTGTTTAATACGAACATCAATGCATTTGTCAGGAAAAACCCAGAACCAGCCGCCAACACAGACGAAGTGGCAGAAGTCTTAACAGGGCTCGAATTAAAGCGAACTATTTTTGGCTTCGATACTTATGTACAGGGTGTTGTTTATTTCGAAAAAGAATTCAAAAAAGTAATTGCAACAGGCGGTTTTTACAGACTTTGGGACAGTTTTACTCCAAATATTGGAATAAACATCGAGTATCGGTATACTTTTGATCAGACTCTTGCAAAAAACGAAAATACAAAAGATAAAGCTCATAGCCATTTGATAAACACAGAATTCGGCGTAAAAAAAATCGGACCAAATAAAAACATGAAAGTCGGTGTAAAATGGAATCATGATTTTATGAAAGAAAGTGGAAACGTTGACATAGCGTTTATCATATCTTCGCTTATCCCATATGCAGACTGGACAAATGGTGTGAAAATCACGTACGACAAGGATCGCGATATCCCGAAATTCGAGTTTGGATCAGCATTGAGCTTCAGTGTGAGCTATTAATTATACGTAAACTTTCAATTGGCTACATGTGCAGGATATATGTCACTATTAAACTTTTTCAGTTTTTATGTCCTGCACAATGTGACCGTCAGAAATCTTGATTACATGTTTTGCCATGTTGACGATTTTCTGATCATGCGTTGAAAAAACAAATGTCGTATCAAGTTCTTTGTTCAACTTTTGCATAAGTTCAAGAATCTGGTCACCATTTTTTGAATCGAGGTTTGCCGTCGGTTCATCTGCAAGAATAACCGGACATTTAGTAACCAAAGCTCGTGCTATTGCGACACGCTGCCTCTGTCCGCCGGAGAGCTCCGAGGGTTTGTGTTTTTTCCAATCAGAAAGCCCGACCGTCTCAATCAAGTAATCAACCCATTCACTTCTTTCTTTTCCCTTAAGTTCTTCACATGCAGGTGAATTACCAAGATGAAGCGGGATTTCTATATTCTCACGAACATTAAGAACAGGAATAAGATTGAATGTTTGGAAAACAAAGCCTATGAATTTTCTTCGCAAATCAGTAAGGCGTGAATCCAATCTCAGAGGAATTGAATGATGGGCGGAAAGCTTTACATTCTTGTATATATCATTCCCATCAAGAATCACAGTTCCTTCAGATGGCAAATCAATAAGTCCCATAATATTCAACATCGTTGACTTTCCGGATCCAGAAGGACCTGAGATTGCCGCGAACTCACCTTTTTCAATGGAAAGGCTCACATTATCAACAGCTCGAACTTGAACCTCTTCCATTTTATAAACTTTACTTATATTTCTAAATTCAACTAAAGCCATTACTAAATTATATAATAGAGAAAGTTTGTTTTCAATCGGGATACCCATAGAAAATGCCTTTCGTCACTCATGCAGCGATGCATACAGAGGACGATACGCTTAACATCCCGATATATGTTGAAAATTTGACTTGTACAGATTATAGTATATTCAGGATTTAATATGCGAAAATTACACAATATATTGGTTACAGGTGGCGCAGGATTTATTGGCAACAACTTCATCCACTATTTGTTCAATATGCCATGCTCTGGCAATTCTGCTTTTACTGATGCAAATTTTGAAGGAAACATCGTAAATGTAGATTGTCTTACTTATGCCGGAAATCAGGAATCATTAAAAGATATCGAAGCATCTTTCGGTACAGGTGCAAATCAAAACGACAGGCGCTATTTTTTCGAAAAGGTTAATATATGCGACAGAGGGGAAATAGAGCGTATTTTTAAGCAATATGATATAGATACTGTCGTGCATTTCGCAGCAGAAAGTCATGTAGACCGATCAGTTTTGGGACCACAGGCTTTTGTCCAGACAAATATAATCGGTACTTTTACATTGCTCGATGTAGCCCGGAATTTTTGGAAAAACGAAGACGGAACAATGCGTGACGATGTTTTGTTTCATCATATTTCAACTGATGAAGTGTACGGCTCTCTAGGCGAAACCGGATACTTTACCGAGACAACCCCGTATGATCCGAGAAGTCCTTATTCATCAAGCAAGGCATCGAGCGACCACCTTGTAATGGCGTACTTCCATACATATGGATTGCCGATTACTCTTTCCAATTGTACGAACAACTATGGTCCGTGCCAGTTCCCTGAAAAGCTTATTCCTCTTATGATTTCTAATATGCAAGAAGGGAAGCCTCTTCCTGTTTATGGAGACGGAAAGAACATCCGTGACTGGATTTACGTTGAAGACCACAACAGAGCTGTCTGGCAAATTGTGAACAATGGCAAATCCGGGGAAAAATACAATATTGGTGGAGAAAACGAATGGGAAAACATCCATTTGCTGACAAAACTGATAGAACTAGTAGGTACAGAGCTTACCGAAAACGGAACAAAAGGCCGAACACCAGACGAAATATCAAAAACTATTACATACGTTAAAGACAGACCAGGTCATGACAGACGATATGCCATAGACTGCTCGAAAATCAAAAACGAACTTGGTTGGCAACGTAAAATGACATTCGAGGAGGGTCTTCTTTTAACTGTCCGCTGGTATTTGGCTAACACGACCTGGATAGAAGGTATAAAAAGCGGCGAATATAAAAAATGGATTGAAAAAAATTATAATAATCGAGTTTAGGGACAATTGGCGTCCCTGTAGTAATGATATCCTTATTCCATAAAGGATATTTCTTCCGCGTTCGAATTATTCACGATTTGGATGCGGAAGAATACTACAAGGAGATGCCACATGAACTTTTCTGGAGAAACTGTAACAAAAGCAAATTTTGAAGTATTGGACGGAAAAATATTAAAACCGTTCTCGTACATTCTTACCGCTGAAGAGCTAAGGGAAACTTCTGAATTCAAAGCGGCACGAAACCGAGCTTTTTTGGCTTCCATCGGACTTCTTTCCGGAGGTTTCTTTCTTCCGGCTATCATAGGGTTCTGCTTATCAATACCTTTTGTCGGAACAGACTGTTTCACCATAAATTTTATATCAAACACAATTCTTTCAACAGTCTTCTGCCTGCCGCTTTCTCTTGCAATGATCGCAGGAGCAATTCCACTCTATAAGAAAATGGTGGACCGCTTCTACAAAAGATTCGGATTCATAAAAATTGAACGCAAACTAAAAATCGCATAAAAGCAAATACCATGCATCAATAAACTATCTCCACTCCCCCCCGGTGCGATTGAGCTTAAAAACCTCAATCGCACCATTTTTCATTCTGATATGCACTTTTTCTTACGCAATCTGATGTCAGACATAAAAAAAGACCGCCTTTCGACGGTCTTTTCCATTCAGAAACTCTTTCAAACTGCTGAGTCAAGGCATTAAGCATAGCGTGCCTTGACCAGACGTATATTACTGCAACAGGCTGAGTACGTTCTGAGAAGACTGGTTCGCCTGAGCAAGCATTGCTGTACCGGCCTGCTTGAGAACCTGGTTCTTTGTGTATTCAACCATTTCTGAAGCCATGTCA
>JAEEGL010985648.1_pt1 | contig 13847 bp, 11 predicted proteins | sample 9134231 | NCBI WGS metagenome assembly JAEEGL01 (sample SAMN16246548, study PRJNA631951) | gut metagenome | biome: gut microbiome; feature: rumen; material: fiber-attached | host: Bos | place: Iran: Karaj | collected 2018-10
ATCACTATCAAGGAGAAGTCTACCGTAGATGTTGATTCTCCTTCTGTGGGTGATATGTTTAAGAGCCTTATACAGAATGATCAGGCTATGGCCATAGTGATCGCAATAGTGCTTATCAATGCTTCGCTGTATATTACATCCAATCTTTTGATATATTTCTTCAAATATGACATAGGCGGGGAGAGCTGGACCAATGACTATACGCTCTTTAATACATTCGGAGGCGGTATGCAGATACTGTCGATGATGATATTCTTCCCGCTTTTCAGGAGATTCATGTCAGCCATTAAGGTCTTTTATACAAGCTTTATCATGGCTATAGCCGGCTATGCACTGTTGCTCATACAGATGATAGCAGGAGTCAAGAGTGTATATATGTATTTTATCCCTGCATTTTTCGTATTCATGGCATTCGGTATGCTTACCGTTCTTACTACGGTATTCCTGGCAAATACCTGTGACTACGGAGAACTTAAGAATAACAGAAGGGATGAATCCGTGATATTCTCCATGCAGACATTTGTTGTCAAGCTTGCGAGCGGAGTATCGGCTTTCATAGCTTCGCTTTGTCTGCAAATATTCAATATCAATTCCAATACCGATACGGTAGTGGAAAGTGCTGCAGCTTCGTCAGATATCATGGGCTTACGGATGACAATGACCATCCTTCCGATAGTTGGACTTTTGGTTGCAGTATTCGTATTCGGCAAAAAGTATATCCTTACGGATGAGAAGTTAAGTGAGATAGCCGAAGAACTTAAGAAAAGGAAGTGATCTGCGATGAGAGAATATATATGTGATAAGTGGCAGTTTCTGCCGGAATTTGATGAGAGAATGCTTACAGCGGAAAAGATAAGCGATGCAAAAGAAGTCCGGATCCCGCACAACGTTGTCGATATGCCGTATAACTGTTTTGACGAGAGCATATACCAGATGGTATCCGGCTACAGACGCATCCTTAATGTTGATGAAAAGTACAGGGGTAAGGTAATACTTCTTACCTTTGATGCAGTGGCGCATCATGCGGATGTATATCTTAATGGCGAGCATATCGGCGCTCACAATACCGGATATACGGCTTTTTCCATAGATATATCGGATAAGGTGCGTTTCGGCGAGGACAATGTACTTACCGTTAAGGCAGACAGCAGGGAGAGTCTCAATACGCCTCCTTTCGGTTTTGTCATAGACTATATGACTTACGGCGGAATATACAGGGATGTATATCTTGATATCAGACAGAAGGAGTATATCGCTGATATATATGTTCATCCGGAGGTTATTTTTGACGGAAGCTTAATAAGAGCCAGAGCCGTGTCGGATATCACATTGTCAGATCCTGCAGCGGCACGCAGGGATGATATTGTTATCAGACAGACTTTGACAGACAGGAAGACCGGGGAGAGCAGGGCGCTTGGTGAAGTGAGTGCCAAAGCAGGCAATACCATAGGCTTTGATGCCGGCGATATCGAATTGTGGAGCCCTGACGAACCATATATGTATGATCTTAAGACAGAGCTTGTGATTTCCGGTGAAGTCAGCGATACGGTCATTACCGGCACCGCTTTCAGGACTATACATTTTAATAAGGACGGATTTTATCTGAATGGCAAGAAGTATAGGATCCGCGGGTTAGACAGACATCAGTGCTATCCTTATGTAGGATATGCGATGCCTAAGTCCATGCAGGTTATGGATGTGAATGTACTTAAGAATGAGCTTGGGCTCAATGCAGTCAGGACTTCGCATTATCCCAATTCGCATTATTTTCTTGATGCCTGCGATGAGATGGGCCTGCTGGTATTTACAGAGATACCGGGATGGCAGCATATCGGTGATGATGAGTGGAAGGACCAGGCGGTAACAAATGTACGTGAGATGATATTGCAGTATCGCAATCATCCGTCCATCATGTTATGGGGCGTACGCATCAATGAATCGCAGGATGATGATGAATTCTATACACGTACCAATGCAGTGGCGCATGAACTTGATCCTTATCGTCAGACCGGAGGCGTTCGCTATCTTAAGAAGAGTTCCCTGCTTGAGGATGTGTATACTTTCAACGATTTTACGCATGATGGGACAGCTCCCGGATGTCAGCACAAAAAAGATGTAACTCCGGATATGGAGAAAGGTTATCTTATATCCGAATATGGCGGACACATGTATCCCACCAAGGCATATGATGATGAAGAGCACAGACTTGAACATGCACTCAGACATGCAAGGGTATTAAATGCCGTAGCGGGAGAAGAAGGAATAGCAGGAAGCTTCGGATGGGTGATGGCAGATTATAATACACACAGAGACTTTGGCTCAGGCGATCGTATATGCTATCACGGTGTTCTTGACATGTATCGTAATCCCAAGCAGGCGGCATACGTATACAGTATCTGTCAGGATGAGACACCTGTGCTTGAGGTGAGTTCATCCATGGATATAGGAGAGCATCCGGGCGGCAATAACGGTAAGATATATATATATACCAACGCTGAGAGTGTGCGTATGTATAAAAACGGCAAGCTGCTCAAGGAATATACACGTAATGATTCGGAATTTAAGAACCTTAAGTCAGGTCCCATAAGGGTGGATGATTTCGTGGGTAATGCCGTTCATGAATCGGGTCTTTATTCCGATAAGCAGGCAGACCTTGTCAAATACGGACTTAATGCCAATAATGTCTATGGAATGAACAATCTACCGCTCAAGGCTAAGATAGCCTTCCTTAAGGCGACCGTGATGTATCATATGAGCTTTTCTGATATGGCTGATGCATATGGAAAATTCATCGGTGACTGGGGCGGCGAGGCTACGGTATATAAGTTTGAAGCGATAAAGAACGGAAAAGTAGTCAAGACGCTTACAAAGGGGATAATGGAATCCGTTCACTTAAGTGCTGTCGCTGATCATACGTCACTGAAGGAGGATCATACTTATGATGTAGCGGCCATCAGACTTAGGGCGCATGATCAGAATGAGAACATAGTCAGCTACTTCCAGGAACCTGTTGAGATTGTAACGGAAGGACCGATAGAAGTCATCGGACCGAAGACCACCGTACTTCGTGGCGGAATGGGCGGTACATATGTGCGTACTACAGGAACGGACTGTACCATAGAAGTAGTACCGGAAGGTCTTAATAGACTACTCATACGTGCAAAATAATACATTTTAGCAAACAGAGAGCATATAAAAAGGACGGCCCGTGGCCGTCCTTTGCTCATCAAACATTTATGATTTAGTGAACCTTTGCCCCTTTTAACCCGCCTGCTCCGGCAGTATTAAGTATATTGGTATCAAATGAAAAAGTGATGCTCTGCTCTGTACGAACACGCTTAAGAGCCAGTCCGATCATGCGATCCAAAAGTTCCTTATATGGTACTCCAAGGGGTTCCCAAAGATAGAACGCCAATGAACCCGGGATAGTATTGATCTCATTAAAGTACACCTTATCCGTATCGGTATCTATCATAAAATCGATCCTGGCCACACCGTTACATCCCAACTTTTTAAATGACTTCACGGCCAGTTCTCTGATGTATTCTCTCATCTCAGGATTAAGCTCTGCGGGGATCTTCCTTGCCACGCTTGCCATGCCCTTAGAGCCGCTGCCTTTTGCATTGCTCACATACTTATCCTCATAGCTTAGGATATCCTTTGAATGTAATGGTTCCTCACATTCCGAAGCTTCTGCCTCATTCTCATCTCCCAAAACGGAGCAATTGATCTCGCGAAGATTGATGATAGCATGCTCGATTAGTATCTTGGTCGCATAGCGGTAGGCTTCATCTATCGCCGTAACCAGTTCAGGCTTATTATGTGCTATGCTAATACCTACACTCGAGCCCAGATTAAGCGGTTTAACTATTACAGGGTATCCGAAAGCATCCTCAACCGAGCTGACTATTTTATCCATTTCGGCATAATCTGCAAGAGTATACTCCCTGCCATCCAAAACAGGAATATCATTCTCTTTAAGTACTGTCTTCATGATGTATTTATCCATGCCTACGGCAGATGCCGTAACATCACATCCGACAAACGGAATGCCTAAAGTCTTAAGATATCCCTGAAATGCTCCGTCTTCCACATTGGTTCCGTGTACTACAGGGAAAGCGATATCTATATCGATCTCCTCATTTTTTCCGAATTTTTTAGGTGGAAAAGACACAAGACTTACCTTCTCACCATTATTGATCATGATCACCCGTCGTGATCTTTTTAACAGGCCATCAATATCCTTATACGATTCGATCTTACCGATATCATCACCTATATACATTTCATTTTTCTTGGTCATATATACAGGTATTACATCATATTTTTCCATATCCATGGAAAGATAGGCCTGTATACCCGAGATAACGGACACCTCGTGCTCAACACTTTTTCCGCCGAATATCATTGCTACTTTGGTCTTCATATCAATCCTCCGAATATACCTTTGGGATCCTGTATCCCCTCTAATAGTTGTCAGGCAGGTCATTCTCCAAAAGAATGTATTTGTGCCCGTTATCCTTTATTGAATATGCAAAATGCAATGCATCTTCCAGTCTGTCGAATACCTTGCATCTGTTCTCGTCAAAGCCTTTACTCAGCACACCGTTTAGAATAGGCTGTGTGCGCTTTTTACCAACTAACAGGATATGATCACAGCAGTCTGCTGCATATGTTCCGAATGCATAATTGTATTCATCCTCTTTTTCTCCAAGTTCCACCATACCGGGTGTGATCAAAATGCGCACACCGTCAAACATCTTAAGCGTCTCAACGGCTGCCTTAGAGCCTATGGGATTGGAGTTATATGCATCATCGATGATGGTCACATTACCCTGTTCCCTTAACTGCATACGATGTTCTACAGGGGCAAGCCTTCTTGCCGGAACCTTAAGATCCTTAAGCGGGATCCCAAAAGAATGTGCTACGGCTATGGCGCCCATTACATTGATAACATTATGGCTTCCGATAAGTCGGATCGTAAATCTTTCCGATTCTCCATCCGGAGTCACCGCGGTAAAATCCGTTCCGAACTGCGATACTTTAATATCCTTGGCATAATATCCCGACCCTGTATCAGCAGAATTATAGAAGATCACATTGGAATAGTCAGATGATCTCGCACGAATATACTCATTGTCTCCATTAAGGAAAAGCATCCCGCCTGAAGCTATACCGTCAGCCAGTTCAAACTTGGTCCTGGTAACATTATCCAGACTGTGAAACGTCTCCAAATGCTGTGGGCCAACCGATGTGATGATCCCATGATCCGGATGGACCAGGTCACATATCTCTTTGATATCACCGACTCTTCTGGCACCCATCTCACAGATGAATATCTCATGAACCGGTTTAAGATGCTCTCTTATGGTTCTGACCACGCCAAGAGTCGTATTGAAATTACCCGGAGTGATAAGGACATTATATTTACTCTGTAAAAGAGTCTGCAGATATATCTTTACACTTGTCTTTCCAAAGCTGCCGGTAACACCTATGATCTTAAGATCCGGACGATTTTTAAGCATTCTCTTCGCATCATTGATATAATGCCTGTTGATCCCGGCTTCTATCGGGTGATTGATCAGATTGGACAAGAGATTTAAAACACATTGCAATGATACTACGATCACAGCCATACCCGAAACCGGCCTGATCCCTCCGATGATGGCTGCTGTTACAATAATGACAGCACTTATCAGACTTATGGTAGCGATCATTCTCTTAACTCTGCCGGTATATACAAGCTTTTTCTTGGTATTCAGCCGCCCTATTGCGCGATAGACCAGAATGATCATGATCAGAGTCAGACATATCAGGATGTCCAAGAAAACAGAAACAAACAGCATGCGCAGTATTCCGATCACGAAACCAAAATACAGCAGCCACTGCTGCCTTAGATTCTTCTTAAGCCAGTTAATATGCTCATCATTCTTATATCCGTTAAGCTGGAACATGTGCATATTATGTTTAAGAGTCAGTATGTATGCATATATTGAAAGTATGATAACAATAACTGTTCTGACTGTCATTGTATAGCTCCGATCTCAAAAAACGAACGCATGATACTCTTAAACTGCGCAGGCTTTTCAAGGAATGAATAATGTCCGGTCCCCTCTAAAACGACCAGTCCGCATGAAGGTATCCTTTCCTCCATGATCCCTGCATCCGTAATGGGGGTAGCAGTATCCTTATCACCCCATATCAGTAATGTCTCCCGGTTGACCTTGTCAAGAAGATCAGTCAGATCTTCATTAACGGCCATTACAAGACACTTGCGCATTATCTCTGAAGCATTACGATAATCGGCAGACCCCTGCCTGTTCCTCCAGTCATCGACAAGTTCCGGAAAAAGCGCATATATTACCTTATTGGCAAATACCTTTTTAAGTATCTTATACTGCTTTATCTTAATCTTCTGTATCAAAGTCTTCTTTGGAAGAATTCCGGCACTGTCTATAAGTACGATCTTATCGATCGCAAACGGAAGATCCGCTCTGGCCGCAAGCTTGATGATTATCCTTCCGCCATATGAATGTCCGATAAGCGTTGCTTTTTCTATATCAAGCGCATCCAGAAATTTACAGAAAAAATCGGCATAAGCGTCTACATCCCATGCCTCTTTAGGTTCATCACTGTCTCCGAATCCCGGAAGATCGAACTGTATAAATCTGTATCTGTCATTAATAGCATCAGCAACCGAATCGTATACGGACAGGGTGGTACCCCAACCCTGCAGCATTACCGCCGTATCCGGTCCATCACCCGTTATCTTATAGCTGATGTTATAGCCGTCAACCTCAATGTTCATAACTACTGTACCAGACGCCTCTTATCGAACTTCTCTTCACAATACCTGCATCTGTACACACCCTCTTCTTCATCAGCCAAAAAGAATATATGCGGCAGTTCCTGCTCTATAGATGTTATGCAGCGGGGATTCTTGCACTTAAATATGTGCTTGATCTCCTTAGGAAGCGTCAGTTCCTTTTTATCTACGATCTCACCGTCTTTTATGACATTGACGGTTATGTTCTTATCTATTACGGCAAGTACATCAAGATTAAGCTCATCTATGTCACACTCAACCTTAAGAATGTCTTTCTTGCCCATCTTCTCAGACTTGGCATTTTTGATGATAGCTACCGTATGATCCATCTTATCAAGCTGAAGATGGTGGTATATCGACAATGACTGTCCTGCCTTGATATGGTCTAGCACAAAGCCTTCTTCTATTTTTCCTACATTAAGCATATTAATCCACCTTTATATTAAGCAATGTCAGAATAAGTGCCATTCTCACATATACGCCGTACTGTGCCTGTTTAAAATATGCAGCCCTCGGATCATCATCTATCTCTACCGATATCTCATTGACTCTGGGAAGAGGATGGAGGATCATAAGGTCTTTCTTGGCCTTATCAAGCTTGCTCATCGTGAGAATATAGAAATCTTTCAGTCTTACATAGTCTTCTTCATTGAAGAAACGCTCTCGCTGGACCCTGGTCATATACAGGATATCAAGCCTGTCAATAACGTCTTCCAAACTGATGACTTCTTCATAATCTATGCCTTTTGCCGCAAGCATATCTGTGATGTAATCCGGAACCCTGAGTTCCTCCGGAGAAATGAAAACAAATCTTATATCATCATATCTGGACAGGGCATTGATAAGTGAATGCACCGTTCTTCCGAACTTAAGATCTCCGCATAATCCGATCGTATAACCGCTTAAGCTTCCACGCAGGCTTCTTATTGTAAGAAGATCGGTAAGTGTCTGTGTCGGATGCTGATGTCCTCCGTCACCGGCGTTGATAACAGGAATAAGCGACTTGGAAGCTGCCACATATGCTGCACCCTCCTTGGGATGTCTCATTGCGCATATGTCAGCGTAACACGATACAACTCTTATGGTATCCGAGACGCTTTCTCCTTTTGCAGCCGATGAACTGCTGGCTTCCGAAAATCCCAGGACCTCACCGCCCAGATTAAGCATTGCCGCTTCAAATGAAAGCCTCGTCCTCGTACTTGGTTCATAGAAACAGGTCGCGAGCTTCTTACCCTCGCATACCTTGCTGTACTTACCCGGATTCTTCTCTATATCCGCTGCCAGATCAAAGAGAGCATCAAGTTCCCCGACCGAAAAATCCAGCGGATTCATTAGATGTCTTATCGGTGCATCCTGCATATTCTTACACAGCCTCCATTCATGTTGCGACTTTTATTCATCGGTGGTATGATACCATAAAGACTAAGTTTTATCAATAATATTGAGTATTGGTTGGAGGGAACATGGATAAGGAATCAGTTAAGTACAGCGCACGTAAAAGATTGGGCTTTTTGGGCCTTCCGTGGACATTTACGGTATACAATATCGGAGACGATCTTTTGACAGTCGACATCGGTTTTTTCAAAAAAGAAGAGAATGACTGCTATATGTACAAGATACAGGATGCCAAGCTTACCCGTACATTGGCTCAGAGAATGTTCGGTATAGGTACGGTTACCTGCTATACAGGAGATACTACCGACAAGCAGTTGGTCCTTAAGAATATCAAGCAGTCTACAGAGATCAAAGATTATATTATCAAGGCATCGGAACAGGCAAGACTGCGTCGTCGTACGGTCAATATGCAGAATATCGGTGCTGACGGTGATGATTTTGACGGTATTGTGGATAATATGTAAAGACACTCTGATACTACAGCAAAGGACGGCTACGGGCCGTCCTTTTTTATACAATCTAATTTCTTCCTAAAGCATCCAGTTTTGCCCTAAGCGCATCATTTTCTGTGCGAAGGACCTCGTTTTCACGCTCTAGCTGCTTGCGTTCTTCGGCGCCAACCGCCAAACCTTCTGCCCGGCCTTCTGCCCGGCCTTCTGCCAAACCTTCTGTCCGGCCTTCTGCCAGGCCTTCTGCTATCGCATCATCCCTTATATTCCGTTTAAGTTTCTTAAGATCAGGATGTGTGAGCAATGATCCCAATACTTCACTTCTGTGTGACATCAAAAATCCTCTCAAGGTATCCTCCTCTATGCATTCCTCTATGGCCAGCTCTATCGCTGCCTTATAGGACATACTCCTCTTATAAGCCGTTATCTTGTCTATAAGTACAGAATAACCGTTTAATGTCTTGCACTTCTCCATAAGTTCCTTATTATGTCCTGCATTGACATTATATACATGAACGGTAAGCTCGGCATCGGGTACCACTTCCTTATTGGAAAATGCCTCCGATAACTTAAGCTCATATATATCCGGTAATTTATCCTCTCCATTAAAGAATACCACACATTTGGGTGTTGGCAAAGATATCAGTTTCTCATTAAACATGGATTCTTTATGAGTCTGGATATACTTCTGATACTCTTGAGCAAGGTATACCAAAAACCGTACAGGCATGTTGGGATTGTATGTTGACTGATGTTCATACAGATTGATCGTTCCGTTAAGAAGATAAGCCACATCATTCTTTGTTGTGATATATATGGCATTTTCTATAGTCACCACTTCTATATCATTAGGATCAGAATAGGATGAGCCATTAAGGGCATTATACAGTTCAAGCAATGCTGCCTTATCATGACCAAAGAGTTCACAGAAGAAACTGTCCCTGTACTTCCTTCCATAGCGTATCCTCTTGGCAAAAACTGTAAATGTGTCAACGATCTGATTGTTTCTTTTCATAAGCGTTTGTTCCTCCATAACAAAAGAATTAACAGTTACGTCAGAAACACCATGAAAAAACGGCATAGAGAATAAGCGCAGAAAATTCCCCTACGAAAAGATACAAAACTCAATATATAAACACACTACACACTAATCCAAAAATCTCCGGAATCTTTGGGCGAACTGCCCGTGATTGCCGATATCCCATGAATATCTCTGATTTATGAAACTATAGCACGCATTCCGGTGATACGCAATATGTCATTATGCACAAAAGTCATTTATCTGATTTGTATGCTATTCACAAAGGTAAACAATGCTTTTTATTATCTTGACATGATAGAATATACTTGATATATACATAATGAAGATGGGATATGTTGGAAATGCATTCAGATTACTGAAAAGGGCGATTTTAGAGAGGTTTGGGGAACATTGAGATACACAGATATTGACGATAAGTGGACATTCAGAAGAGGACTGGCAGATTCATTGACGGCAATCGAATCCGATCCGGGTATGGAAGTTGATCTTCCTCATGACGGTATGATAGGGACCAAGGTAAGTCCTGATGCGCCGGCGGGTCCTGACATGGGATACTTTACCGGTGATGTTACGAATTATACCAGGTATGTGTATGTTCCGGAGGATTGGTCCGATGAATGCATAGGGCTTAGCATAGACGGGGCGATGCTTAATGCGACCATTGAAGTGAACGGTTGCCTTGCGGGAAGACAGCACTACGGCTATGCTCCTTTTTATGTGGATATTACAGGACTTGTCACTTTTGGGGATAAGAACAGGATAACCATACATACCAATACTTCCATGCAACCGAACTCAAGATGGTATTCAGGTTCCGGACTGTACAGGGGGATCAAGCTTTGCCATGGCCCCCAATTGCATATAACACAGGACGGAGTATATGTATATACCAAGGAGGTGTCGGACGGTTATGCTTTTTTGGAAGCAAGAGTCGATACAGAGAATTCTTCGACTAAGAACAGTCTGGCAAAGGTGACAGTGACTGTATGTAATGATAAGGATAAAGAGGAAGTTGCCTGTGTAAGCAGAGTCATCCAGATAGGTCCGGGACAAAAAGAGACAGCATACATGACGGTGACTTTGGCGGATCCTGTGTTGTGGGATATTGACGATCCTTATCTGTACAAAGTAACGGCAAAAGTAGAAGACATCGGTGAATACAGGACACATTTTATTCCGAATAAGACCGTGACTGTGGATGAAGCGTCTGTACTTTTCGGTGTACGTACCATTACGGCGGATGTGATACACGGACTGCGAATTAACGGTAAGACCGTAAAGCTTAAGGGCGGGTGTCTGCATCATGATAACGGCCTGCTTGGTGCGGTATCCCTGTATGAGAGTGAAGCAAGGAAGGTTACAAAGCTTAAGGAGGTTGGCTTTAATGCCATAAGAACGGCACACAATCCGCCTTCGGCTGCGCTTATAGAGGCATGTGACAGACTGGGAATGTTTGTATTTGATGAAGCTTTTGATGCATGGGGAATGGCCAAGAGAAGCGGTGATTACAGTCAGTTTTTTGATGATCACTGGGAACATGATCTTGAAGCATTCATAAGACGTGATCGTTCTCATCCCAGTGTTATCATATGGTCTACGGGTAATGAGATACCTGAAAGAGGCGGACTAAATAACGGATATACATTGGCTGCAAGGATTGCGGAAAAAGTCAGGTCGTTGGATGGAAGCAGGCCGGTCAGTAACGGTATATGCTCATTTTGGAGCGGTCTTGATGATCATCTGGCTAAAGACCACGATAATGCACAGAACGGAATGGATGATGCCTCGCTCAATATATGGGAATCAGGTACTGAACCTTTTACCAATGGCCTTGATATAGTTGGATATAACTATATGGAAGATCTGTATGAGAAGGATCATGAATTGTATCCCGAGAGGGTGATATTGGGTTCGGAGAACTTCCCCAAGGAGATCGGATTCAGATGGCCTCTGGTAGAGAGATTACCATATGTGACGGGTGAATTTACTTGGACAGCTTGGGATTATATAGGCGAAGCAGGACTGGGTAAGGCTGCGTATGTGGATCACGATGATCCTGATGCGCCTAAGTATCCATGGGATCTTATGCCACAGAACACATCTCCTTATCCGTGGCGCCTGGCCAATGACGCCGACTTCGATATAACCGGCCATATGTGTCCTCAGGGTGCATACAGAAGTGTGGTATGGGGAAGTGACAAGACATATATTTACGCCAAGCATCCGGATACATACGGCAAAAAAGAGATCACAAGTATGTGGGGCTTCCCATATCTTTATAAGAATTGGAATTACAGGGGATACGAGGGAAGATCGGTTGAGATCATGGTATTTACCAATGCGGATGAAGCAGAGCTCTTGATAAACGGCAGATCCGCAGGCAGGAAAGCGGTGTCTGCAGAACGTCCCATGCCTTGTTCGGTAAGTTTTGATATACCTTATGAATCCGGTGTTATAGAGGCTGTAAGTTATACAAACGGCAGGGAAGTAAGCAGAGACAGCATAAAGACTGCCGGTGCGGCTGCAGAACTTAAGGTGAGCCCTGAGAAACCGGGATTACGTGCGGATGGTCATGATCTGGTCTGCATAGGGATCGAGGTACTTGATAAAGACGGCATACCTGTTCCGGATGCCGGGATCGATCTTAAAGCGGAAGTATCGGGTGCAGGATACCTTGCGGGATTCGGTTCTGCCAATCCGGTTACGGAAGAAGATTATACAGATGACACTACTGTCACATACAGGGGACGCGCACAGGCAATAATAAGATCCGGGTATGAGAGCGGAAAGATCATGATAAAGATTTCTGCAGACGGACTGCCCGAAGTAAGCACAGAGATAGATGTGATATCACAGTAAAAAGATATCGTTATAGAAAGAGGAAAAACAGATGTATTATACGAATGTGTTGGATCTGATAGGCAATACTCCTTTGATAAGTCTGGAGCAGACTACAGGGTTACAGTTATATGCAAAAGCGGAATTTCTTAATCCGGGAGGGTCGATAAAAGACAGGATAGCCCTTAATATGATCGAGGAAGCCGAACGTGAAGGACGTCTTAAGCCCGGTATGACGATCATTGAACCGACTTCGGGTAATACCGGGATTGGACTTGCGCTATGCGGCGTAAGAAAAGGTTACCGTGTGATAATTGTTATGCCCGAAAATATGAGTGAGGAACGCAAAAAGATAATCAAAGCTTTGGGCGCAGAACTTGTTTTAACAGATCCCAAGTTAAGTATCGGCGGTTCCGTGGATAAAGCCATGGAAATAGCCGCAAGTTCGGATGACTATTTTGTTCCTCAGCAATTTCAGAATCCGGCTAATCCACAGATGCATTATAAGACTACGGCTGTAGAACTTACGGAACAGTTGGGTAAAAAGATCGACGTCTATGTATCAGGGATCGGAAGCGGCGGAACCTTACAGGGTGTTGCACAGTATCTTTTGGAAAAGAACCCGGACTGCAAGATAGTAGCAGTGGAACCCAAGAATGTGTCTGCCCTTTTGGGAGATGAGCCGGGATTACATCAGATACAGGGAATCGGTGATGGATTTATACCGGATATACTTGATACCTCGATCATTACGGATATAGTGGAAGTTACAGATGATGATGCGATCAATACAGCGCGTGAACTGGCTCGGATACAGGGGCTTTTGGTAGGTACGTCATCGGGTGCCAATGTGTGGGCGGCCAAGAAAATGTCGGAAAAGTATGGGAAGGATGCTATAATCGCCACGGTTCTGCCCGATCGCGCAGAGAGGTATTTCAGTACGGCATTGATATAGGCTTCTGCAGACATTGAATATGCTTAAGGAGAGACCGGTACGTGAGGATATGGATCAAGCAATTCAAAGATAATAAGCTCTTAAGAGAGATGGTATCTGAACGTAATGAAGATGATACCAGAACACATAAGGTATTTGCCGCATTAGAGGAAGCATGTCTTGAATTCGACTTAAGCAAGCCCATGTGGTTTGATAAGAATATAAAGGAGTTCAAGAATCATTCACGTACAAGATTCTATCAGGATAATTTCATTGATGAGATACCATTCGAGTATCTTGATTTTCATGTAATAGAAGAAGATTAGTGCAGATAAGAGGATTAAGATGAGTACATCCGTGCAT
>JAEEGL011472079.1_pt1 | contig 13847 bp, 12 predicted proteins | sample 9134231 | NCBI WGS metagenome assembly JAEEGL01 (sample SAMN16246548, study PRJNA631951) | gut metagenome | biome: gut microbiome; feature: rumen; material: fiber-attached | host: Bos | place: Iran: Karaj | collected 2018-10
AGGTGCTGCAGAGGTCGCAGGTGCTGCAGAGGTCGCAGGTGCTGCAGAGGTCGCAGGTGCTACAGAGGTCGCAGGTGCTGCAGAGGTCGCAGGTGCTGCCGATGAGCTTTCGGCTTCCGATGAGGGCTCTGCTGCAGATGAGGGTTCTTCCTTATCCTCCGTAAATGTTACATTATCTGTCTCCGGTGAATAATTCTCCATATGGAGAACCCCGATCTTTCCTTCAAGGCTTGGGAGCATTTCCGGCAGATCCGATATTTTCAGCTTAATATTCTTGTCGGTTCCCAGTTCAACCCTTACCTGTTCAAAATGAAGGGTTATATTGCCATCCGCATCAAAGTTTACGCTGTTGGGTCTAAGGTTGTTCTTAGCCAGTAGTTCCGAGATCTCAAGGATCCTCTTGAAAACCTTCTCGTCTTCCACGGGAAGCTTCTCTCCCGTGACCACATGGTCAAACTCAAGTCCCGTAATGATGGGAGTTCCTTCATAGAGCATAACGGAGCTGTCTATAACGGTACCCTCATGGTCAAAATACATATAGGTCCCCATATAATCCACGCAGCCGATGACGACCTTCTCAAAGATCTCTATCTGAAGGTGGGAGGGGGAAAGCATTTTTACCTGTACCTTCTCCAGATAGGGATAGTCAGGCTTGTAGAAAAAATTATACTTGAAGAAAACATAGAGGGTATTACCGGACATTTTATCCGAAAGAAGCATTTCATTTAATGATGATTCCGTGTAATAAGAATTACCGCTGTATGTTACCTTATTTAAATGGAAGACAAAAATGTAGACAACAGCAAGAACCACGATAATGGTTGCTACCGTGGTAAAGATCCGCAGGAAGCGGCTTCGCTTCTTTTTCTTTTCGTAAATCGGGTTAAGATTTTCTATCATTTTATTCTTCTAAGGTGATCCCTCTTGAAACGCTAAGGGCCAGGCCCATCTCCGCCAGGAGGAAACAAATGGCCGTTCCTCCGTAGCTTATAAAGGGCAATGTAACTCCCGTATTGGGAATACTGTTGGTTACAACCGCTATGTTAAGTATAACCTGCAGGGCTATATGGGCCATAATTCCGATTACCATCAAAGACCCAAAGAGGTCCTTGGCGTTGGTGGCGATGACCATAAACCTCCACAGCATCAATCCGAAAAGCATGATAACTCCCAGGGCACCCAGGATTCCCAGCTCCTCACAGATAATGGAGAAGATCATATCATTCTGGGCTTCCGGCAGACTTCCCATCTTCTGGATACTCTCTCCCAGGCCCTTACCGAACCATCCGCCGGCACCTATGGCGTACAAGCCCTGGATAGTCTGGCTGCCGGCCTCCATAAGCTCGGGATGGAGCCAGAGTTTTATACGTTCCATTCTGTATCCCTGAACGAGAATGAAGGCCCCGCCCAGTCCCGCTACTATGGCGGCAGGAACCGCAAAGTGGATATACTTGGGGCTGGAAATAAAGATAATAGTCATTCCTATCAAAAATATGATAATGGCACTGCTTAAGTTACCAAGGGCAACGATTCCCGCTATGGGGATCATATAGGCCGCAGTCTTTAAAATGTTTTTCAGCTTGCCCATGCTCTTTGGCGAAGTGCTTATATAGGAAGAAATAAATATGATTACCGCGATCTTGGCAACCTCCGCCGGCTGTAATGAAAAGGGGCCGATGGAAAGCCATCTGCTGGAACCGTTAATAGCTTCGGTAAAAAGTGCTGCCCCGCAGAGGATGCAGGATACCACATATGCCGGAATGGCCATCTTCTTCCAAAATCCATAGGGGATCATGGTGGTGATAAACATAAGCACAAGGCCGATAGCCGTGGCTATTCCCTGCTTTCGCAGGTAAAAGGTGGCATTGTGAAAATGAGCCTCAGCATAATGATAAGAGGTGGAATAAAGCATAACAAGGCCGAATGCTATCATAAACAGCACCAGAAAAAGCAAGGTATAATCAAAGAAATTCTTTTTCTCTTTTCGCTCCTTTTTAGCCCTAAATCCCATTACAATCCTCTTATTTCCTTACTAACTCTTTAAATAAGCGTCCCCGCTCTTCATAATTCTTAAACATGCCCCAGCTGGCACATGCGGGAGACAGCAGAACCGCGTCTCCGGGTTTGGCCGCATCTATACAGGTCTTAACGGCCTCCTCAAAAGTATCGCATAATACCGTATTTTCAAAACCGAGCCTTCTTGCGGACTCTTCTATGATCTCTTTAGTCTGTCCTATAAGCACCAGGAGCTTAACCTTATCTCCGAAAGACCTGATCCAATCATCGTAATCAGAATGCTTATCGTAGCCCCCGCCTATGAGAATGGTGGGGCGCTCCATGGCCTCCACGGCTTTAATGGCTGCATCGGGGTTAGTTCCCTTGGAATCGTTGTAATACCTTACGCCATTTTTCTCGATAACAAATTCTATTCTGTGCTCTACGGCATTAAAGTCCTTAACCGCCTTAACTATAACATCCAAGGGCACTCCGGCTGCTATGCAGACACCGCAGGCTGCCATAACATTCTCATAGTTGTGACGGCCCAGGAGCTTCATATCGTCAGTGGCCAGAAGAAAATGCTCTTCATCTCCGTCATTGAAAATGATCCTCCTGCCGTCAAGATAGAGTCCCTTGTCCAGCTTTGAGGTGCTGGTGAAGAAGGTAACCTGAGGCTTAAGGTCTGTCCTCTCTCCGAACTTACGAAGAAGTTCATCATCATAGTTTAATACTATGGTGTCATTTTCTGTCTGATTCTTAGCTATATCGTATTTGGCCTGGGCGTAGTTTTCAAATGTATGATGTCTGTCCAGGTGGTCCGGGGTAATATTAAGGATAGCGCTTACCCTGGGGTGAAAATCTATGGTGGTCTCCAGCTGGAAACTGCTGATCTCTAAGACCGTGGTGGACTCTTTGGTGGTCCGGGTAGCGCATCCCGTGTAGGCCACTCCGATATTTCCCGTAACTATGACCTGGTCCTTGTAGGCCTTCATTATCTCTCCCACAAGGGAAGTGGTTGTGGTCTTGCCGTTGGTTCCGGTAATGGCAAGGATAGTGCCCTTATCGAAACGGTAGGCCAGTTCAACCTCGCCCCATATGGCAGCTCCCGCTTCTTTGAGTCTGATGACATCCGGATTATCTGTAGGAACTCCGGGGCTTAAGACTGCAACGTCCACGCTCTTAACCGCCTGGTCAGTCAGTTCTCCCAGGAGGATATCAAAGGGGGCGCCTGTCCCAACCTTTTCACGGACCTTCTCTTGATCCAGGTCTTTATTGCCGTCATATAAAATAATGTTCTCAGTAATGGTAGACAGGAGCTTCACTGCACCAATACCGCTTATTCCGGCTCCGAATACCAAATATCTTTTATCTTTCATTTCTTTCTCCTAAAATCCCGGTTTAAAAGCTAATAATGAAACCAGGCACATAAGTATCGTTATTATTGAAAAGACGAAAACGATCCGGGTTTCGCTCCAGTCGCAAAGTTCAAAGTGATGATGTATGGGCGTCATTTTAAAGACGCGCTTTCCGTGGGTCAGTTTAAAATATGACACCTGGATCATTACGGAAATGATCTCGCAGAAATAAATAAGTCCGAAAAGGGGGATAAACCAGGGGATCCTCATCATAAAGGCAGAGGCTGCCACGAATCCTCCCAGGGCCAGAGACCCTGTATCTCCCATAAAGACCTTGGCCGGATATGCATTGTAGAGCAGAAATCCCATAAGGGCTCCGCACACAGCAGCGGATATGGGCTCGATCCCCGTCTTCTCCATAAGGGAAAGGAAGGTAAAGAAGGCTGCCACCACAAAGGTAACGCTTGAAGCCAGTCCGTCCAGTCCGTCGGTGAAATTAACCGCATTAACGGTTCCCAGTACCGCAAAGAATACAAAGGGCACGGTTAAGACGCCGAAGTGCATCATGGCTCCTCCCGTAAAGGGAATATATGCATCGGCAAAGTCCATATTTAAAGAGAACTGCGCATAGCAAAGGAAGGCTCCTGTAACTATAAACTCCAAAATAAGCTTCTGCCAGGCGATAAGCCCGTCTTTGCTCTTCTTAACAACCTTCAGATAATCATCGATAAATCCTATGATACCGAATCCCAGGCTGAGTATGAGAACCGGAACAACTCCGGGATAATCCTTTGCAAATATAAGGGAAGTCACGGTAATGGCAAGGATTATCATTATCCCGCCCATGGTGGGGGTTCCCGCCTTCTTCTGATGGGATACCAGTTCCTCTCTCTCGGTCTGGCCGAATTTCAGGCGGCGCAGGAAGGGGATGAGAAAGGGTCCGCAAACTGCCGCTATGGCAAATGAAATGAATACTGCGATTATTATATTAAGCTGCATAACTGACTCCTATATATCAATTTTTATACCTAATTATATAATATACCATATCTCTTCGAAACGACACAACCCCATGAGGAGTTCATGGGGTCGTGGGTGCAGCTTAAGGAATTGTTTGCAAAGGAGATTAGTTTCAAGCTGCATGTAGCATAGGAGTATATATGTTCAAATTTAAGATTTATTCCTGTGTCTGGTCGGGATAGATGTTCATGTAAGGAAGTACTTCCTCTAATATTGACTTGGACAGTTCCGATGCAAAACGTGCCTGGTCCTGCTTGCCGTCATTTGGCTCATCTATTACCGTATAAATAAATACCTGGGGATTCTCTGCCGGTGCATATGCCGCAAGAGAAACTACGTAAGTCCCCGCATCTCTTGGAAGCTTCTGGGCTGTTCCCGTCTTGCCTCCCATGGAATATCCCTGAACATGAGCAAGCTTTGCTGTTCCGGTCTCAACTGTGGTATGCATGTACTGCATAAGTTTCTTCTGAGTTCTCTCGGAAATGGTCTCCTTTAAGACCGTGGGCTGGATAGTCTGCACCGTCTCCCCCTGGGAATTAAGGATCCTCTTAACACAGTGGGGTCTGTAATAATATCCGCCATTTATAATGGAGCAATAAGCGCTTGCTATCTGGATCATGGTGGCGTTGTAGCCTTGTCCGAAGGAGCTGGTTGCCAGGTTAATGGGCTTCATATTGTCCTTATTAAAGACAAGTCCCGCCGTGGACGCTTCTCCGGGTAAATCTATGGTGGTCCTAAGACCTAAATTGAAAATATCCTGATACTTAAGGTAGGCATCATTTCCCATCTGAGCTGCCATCTGCATCAAAGCATCGTTGCAGGAATCTGAAATGGCATCCTCCACGGTCTCCACGCCGTGACCGCTTCTGTTAACACAGTGGATCTGCTGTCCTGCTATAACTTCCACACCGTCACACATGTAGGTTTCATTTCCGGAGAGTTTTCCCGTTTCAAGTCCGGCTGCTACGGTAAATACCTTGGTGGTGGATCCGGGCTCGTAGGTCTGGGAGATGCAGTAATTGTTCCATATCTTGTTGAGCTGCTCCAGCTGCTGTTCTTCGGTCATAGCCTTGATCTGTTCTTCGGTAAAGAATGCCGATAAATCTCTTGGCTTATTAAGATCGAAGTTGGGGTAATCCGCCATGGCAAGGATCTCGCCGTTATTGGGATTCATTATGATGACTCCGGTGTTCTTACTTCCGGGGCCCTCACGTCCCACATTTGCATGCTCGTTATTGAACTGCTCTATCTTCTTATCAACTATACGCTGGATGTTAACGTCTATGGTTGTTACTACGCTTTTGCCGTCCTCCGGATTAATGATATCCTTTTGGAAATTATTGTCCGAAGTAAGATATCCGAACATTCTTCCGTTGGATCCGTTCAAAACGTCGTTATATTCACCCTCGATACCGCCTGTTCCCACATTTCCGGCAGAGGTAAATCCCAGGAAGGCGCTTGCCAGGGTGTTATTGGGGTAGACCCTCTTATATCCCTTCTCAAGCCAAACACCGCTGATGGTTCCGCCCTTGTCCTCGTCCAGGGCCTTCTCTAAGGCCTTGATGGCATTGTAGTCCAGATCCTTTCGAAGTACGCCGTAACGTCTGTCCGGAGTGTCCTCCAGCATTTTCTTAATCTCTGACCTGGGGATATCACTTACACAGTCGGTAATGGTATCTATAACTTTCTCTAAATTCTTTTCACCTTTATGATTAATAACGTAGCAATCTAATACTATATTGAAGGTTTCCTCGCTGGTGGCCAGGATATTGCCGTTGGTATCCAGGATGGATCCACGCTTGAAGGCCAGCACCGAATCCGAATAACTCTGTTGGGATAGCACCTTCTTGGAATAGTTGGGGCCGTCCACCTGATTGATATAAATGATTCTTGCAAACAGCCCGATAAGTAGAGCAACTATTACGAAAAAGCTTATGGTAAGCTTCCGTTTCATTTTTCCAGTAAGCTTGTTGAAGCTATCATTTATCTCTCTTGCCATACTACTTCTTTACTGCTTTATGTCCCGTCATGTAATCGTCCTGGTTGGATTTAAACTTTACAATCTGGTCCTTGCCGGCGGGTTTCATGCCGTATTCTTCGGTTGCAACACGCCTGATCTCCTCTAGATTAATGGATGTCATTACCTTATTATAAGCAGCATCGTTCTTGGCTTTTAAATCCATTACCTCTTCCTTTGCTGCGGTAACCTTACTTGTGGCAGACTGAACCTGGGCCTTCAGATGAAGGAAGTTCATGCAGACCAGCAATGTAGCTATAACCGCAAAAGTCAGGAAGAGCATATATCCTGCGTCAATTACCATCTGGCGATTGCGATTACGGCGCACTGCCTCAGCACGGGCTGCCTTGCGTCTCCTCTCCCGGTCAATCTGCTCGGGAATGACAAAGGGCTCAAGCTCGCGTACCGTATTACCGTCTATGTATACATAGCCGTTTCGTGTTCTTTTCTTCTCACGTCTCGCTCGTCTTGCCATAGAGCTGTACTCCATTACTTCTGCTCTTTTTCTATACGCCTCTCAAATATTCGAAGCTTTGCACTTGCACTTCTGCTGTTTCCCTCAATTTCTTCAGCAGAGGGCAAGATTGGTTTCTTCGTGATGACTACGCCCTTGGACACCTTACCGCATACACATACCGGAAAACCGGGCGGACATGTACAGGGCGATTCATTTTTCTTGAAAATGCTTTTTACTATCCGGTCTTCCAGGGAATGAAATGTTATAATGCACAGCCTTCCGCCGTCATCTAACAGATCGATCATGGAATCTATGGAGTCTTTTAACACATCAAGTTCGCTGTTGGTTTCTATGCGGAGTGCCTGGAAGACTCTCTTAGAAGGATGACCCTTCATTGTTTTAAGATATTTGGCAGGAATAGCTTCCTTGATAATTTCATTAAGCTCTCCTGCCGTGGCGAGAGGTTTGCCCTCCCTGGCTGAAACGATTCTTTCTGCAATCGCAAAAGCGAATCGCTCCTCGCCGTAGTCCTTAAATATTCTCCTCAGCTCTGAAGCTGAATATGTATTCAGAATTTCGGCGGCAGTCAAACTCTGCCTTCTGTCCATCCTCATATCAAGAGGAGCATCATTCTGCATATAGCTGAATCCCCGATCCGGCGTATCTATCTGGTAAGATGAAACTCCCAGATCAAGAAGGATTCCGTTTACTTTACTTATCCCCTTACTATTTACTTCGTACGCCATATTGCAGAAATTGCTGCGGACCAAGACAGCCTTATCCCCGAATTGCTTCAGTCGCTGCCTTGCCGCTTCCAGTGCAGCCTCATCCTGATCGATTCCTATGAGTCTGCCCGCTGTCAGCCGCTTACATACTTCCGAAGCATGACCGCCGCCGCCTAATGTTCCGTCTACATATATACCGTCAGGTTCTACCGCAAGTCCCTCAATTACTTCACGCGGCATAACCGAGATGTGATTAAAACCCATATGTTTTCCCTACTAAGATGCTTACAAAACAAGTCCCAGTTCTTCCAGCTGTTCTGCGATATCTTCCATATTCTCGTAGGTATTGGTGCCCTCCCAGAGGTCTTTGGACCAGATCTCTATCCTGTTAAGGACTCCAACCATAACAACGTCCTTTTCCAACTTTCCATGACTCCTGAGTACTGCCGGGATCAGGGCTCTTCCCTGCTTATCCAGCTCGAATTCGGCTGCGGAAGCGAAGAAGAATCTGGCAAGTTTACGGACATTTTCATTGTTCAAGGGGAGGCTTGCGAACTTCTCTTCAAACTTCTCCCACTCTTCCTTAGGGTACACGAATAAGCAGCCGTCGAATCCCTTGGTCACAACGGATTCTTCGCCTAACTTATCTCTGAATTTCGCCGGAACGATGACACGCCCCTTAGCGTCGATTGTATGGCTGTACTCACCTTTAAACATACGGCGTTCCCTCCATACACGAAAGGGATAAGAATTTACCACTTTCCACCCTTTCAAACCACTTTGTACCACTTTTCTACATAATATACCATAAAATTTCATTTTTCAAGCACTTTTTTCGCGCAAATACTGGGATTGCGGGGTTTTTGCCTTCTTGCCAACACAATAAATTGTGTTTTTTAAATCGAAAATTAACATTTTTACACTAGATATTGTGTTTGAAAAAAATTTGAAAAAAATTTTGATTTATGGTATATTTTTTCGTGCGTATACGCAAAGGAAAGGAAAGGATTTATGGAATTATTGGAACAGTGGCGGACCACCGCTTATTCACAGGAAGCAGATGCCAAGGAACTTAACGCCCTTTGGCAGAAATATTTTGAATTAGAGAAGGCTGTTTATGAAGAACTTTTGGAGGATCCCAAGAAGGAAGTTAAGGGAACCGTTAAAGAGCTGGCGCAGAAGTACAATATGGAATTGCTCCAGATGGTTGGTTTCTTAGACGGTATCAATGACAGTCTTGTTAAGCCCAATCCTATCGAGACTATGAAGGAGGATACCGAGGTAAGCCTCAAGTTCGATACGGAGAAGCTGTATAAGAATATGGTGGGTGCTAAGGCTGACTGGCTTTATAATCTGCCCCAGTGGGACAAGATCTATGATGAGGCTAAGAGGAAAGAGCTTTATCTGGAGGAGAAGAAGTCCGGGACTATTGTTAAGGGGCATAAAGTGGGGAGGAATGATCCCTGTCCCTGCGGATCCGGCAAAAAATACAAACACTGCTGTGGTAGGTAATTATTAAGCGATTCTAGTGACGATTACAAATGATATGTTCATCCGTAATCTGGTTATTTCAGGAGATAAATCCTTTATGAGCAAGAAGAAACGTGTGTTTGCGATTATAGCTATAGTATTGCTTGGTGGGTTGTATGTTGCAGCATTTATTTTTGCGATTATTGACAACCCCGTTGCGAACCAGCTGTTGAAGGTTTCCTTCATATTGACTATGGTGGTGCCTATCTTCCTCTACATTTATACCTGGCTTATTAAGAAGACTAAGGAGCGGTATGAGAATCGGGAGACGGGGATTCGGGAAGGGCATAAGCCCTTGCTTATTGTGATGCTCACCCAGAATGATATGACTGTGGCTGATGCGCCGGAGATCTTCAGGAAGTATAAGGACAGCGAGGCTTCTTGCTGGGGTTTTAAAGAGGACGGACTTCCCAAGGAGGAGATGAAGGCCCTGTGCAGCGAGATTAAGGGATATGGAAAGCATGCCATGCTTGAAGTTGTAGCTTATGAGGAGGAGGCCTGCCTGGAAAGCGCTAAGTTTGCCATCGAATGCGGGTTTGACGCTCTCCTCGGTACACTCTTCTTCGATTCCGTAAATGACTTGTGTCGGAAAAACGGCATGATGTATATGCCTTTTGTAGGGAATGTTCATGAACGTCCCTCTGTTCTCGACGGAGATATTGATTCCATGATATCCCAGGCAAATGACTACATTAAAAAAGGAGTCACCGGCATCGACCTTCTGGCATACAGGTATACAGGTGACTACCACGAACTTATCAGAAGATTTACCTCAGAGGTTAATGCCCCCGTATGTATCGCAGGAAGCATTAACTCTTATGAAAGACTTGATGAGATCAAGGCTGCTTCTCCCTGGTCTTTCACTATAGGAAGCGCATTTTTCAACAAAGAATTCGGCAATGACTTCGGAAAACAGATCAACGATGTCTGCCGACACATTAACGGGTGAAATACATGTCAGGTAAACTGTTTCCCTCTGCCTATGCAAAAAGTGTTTTTCATATCGATTATAAAAAACTCTATGAGCTCGGGTTTCGAGGGATTATTTTTGATATAGACAATACCCTGGTACATCACGGTGATGATGCAACCGGGGAAATAGAAAAACTCTTCCGGGACATTCATGAGCTGGGTTTAAATACCGTACTTCTTTCGGATAACAGTGAAGAACGGGTAAGGAAGTTCGCCTGCAATCTGGATACGCCTTACGTATCCGATGCAAATAAGCCGGACCCTTACGGATACCACAAGGCCTTAAAGCTTATGGGAACCGGCAAGGCCGAAACCATAGCCATCGGAGACCAGATGTTTGTGGATATCCGGGGTGCCAACGCCTTCGGTATCCCCTCAATCCTTGTTAAATACATTAAAAAGCCGGGGATACATTGGCCGGGCTTTAGGCGGATCCCGGAGAAGGCAGTGATGAGTGTTTTCCGGCTTACCCATGTGGGAAAGGACCCTTATGAAGGCCTTAGCATGGAGAAGCGTTATAAGCAAAAGAAACGCCTTCTCTTCTGCGAAATAAGCCCTCTTGCTTATACCATTTCACAGAAAAAATGCATTATGGTGCGGCATATAAAGAATCTGATGTCTAAGGAGAAGCTGGCCAAAGATATTGTAAAGGAGCCCATGCCTGTCCTGGTTTCATCCCACAGTTCCCATCTTATTAAGCGGGGACCGGGGATCGATCCCGTAACCCAGAAGAACAAGGCCCACAATATCCGTCTGGCATGCAAGAGCATTAACGGTCTTGTGATCCATCCGGGAGAATCATTTTCCTTTTGGGTCAGAGTCGGCGATACCACACCCCGTAGGGGTTATAAGGAAGGCCGGGTACTTATTAACGGTGTACTTACCACGGGCCTGGGAGGCGGATTATGTAACCTGGCCAACACCATTAACAGGGCGGTTCTGCTTAGTCCCCTAACCGTTACGGAGTTTAATAAGCATTCAGATGCCTTGGCTCCCGACGAGGGAGAACGAATCCCCTTAAGCACGGGAACTTCCGTTAACTACAATTACGTGGATTACCGTTTCAGAAATGACACTGACCGGGATATGCAGCTCATGGCCTGGTGCGATAAGGATAATCTCTACTGTGAGATCAGAAGCGGGGAGGAATTTCCCGAGTACTTCGGTATCTCCGAGGAAGATCATCATTTTACAAAAGAAAACGGCAAATACTACCGGGTTTCAAAAATATACCGGGATACATATGACCGGGAGTCAGGGAAGCTTCTTAAGCACGACCTGATAGTGGATAATCATTCGGAGGTCTTCTTCGATCCGGAGCTGATCCCTAAAGAATTGCTCAGAGTTTAATAATCAGTATAAGAATGGCGGGACTTGCAAGTCCCGCCTTAAAATATTCTTTATGGTTTTGTAGCCTGTAAGAATTCTTTCTTTACATAGCCTTCGGTCTTATCTTCTGCTCTGACTTTGATCCAGTCGCCCTCAATAGCAAGTACTACATATGTCTTACCGATCTTGGTCCTGCCAAGAGGAGTACCATCAGCCTTGGGACCCGGACGAACGTTTGCCTGGTCATTTGCGTAGAGGGTCTGGCCTACCTGGATGCCTCCTGTCGACTGTGACTGTGATGCTGCAGATGAGGAAGCGTTCGCTGAGGAGGCTTCTGCTGAACTTGCTTCTGCTGCGGAAGATGCTGCTGCAGAGCTCTCCTGAGCTGCCTTGGATGAAGCCTGAGCCGCATCCTGTACTGCTGCATAATAATCAGTGTAAATCTTCTGATATGTATTAACTACGAAGTCGTAAAGGGCCTTGTCTTTCTCAAAGGCTTCCGCACTTCCGGAATTAACCTTATTAGCCAATTCGATAACATCAGGCTCGCCCTTGAAGCTGTTAATGTATTCCACAACTTCAGGTTCAAGTGCACTCTCCGGACGGTTATCTATGTATAATGAACCGTCGTCCTTGGAATGGATATAGAAAGTTGTAAGTCCCGGAGCCCTGGTATTAATATCCTTAAACTTGGTCTCATGATATACCGAAACAAGATATGCTCCCTTATTGGGTCCTTCTTTGAAATAAACGGCAATATTCTGATATCCTTCGATATGCTCGCTCAAAGATTTAACCAGGTTCTTCTGATTATCATCAAAGGGAGATACTATCTTCTCAAGTTCTTCTACATTACCTTCAGCGAAATTATTAAAGTAGGATCTTACCAGCTTATTAATACGGTCATCTGCATTAACCTGGTAGTCTCCGTTAGTACCGCCCTTAGCCTCTAAGCCGGGTACCACGTAATTTAAGTTATCTCCTGCCTTGGGATTATTCTTATCCGGGCTGCCGCAGCTGCCAACGCAAAGGATGATCACAAGTATCAGGATAACGATGCCTACTAGGATCCACTTAATGTTGTGTTTTAAAAATGCTGCTCTTCTTCTTGAGTCTTTTAAGTCTTCTATATCAAATTTGCCTCTTAAGTCGTTGTCGGTGTGTTTCATTATAAATAAATCCTTTCCTGCTTCCCTTCAGACTAATATTTCTGAAGGCGGACCCAACATCCCTTCGGGATGTCGCCTGGCCACAAGGAATCCTCCCGCAAGCGGGTCCCTCCTTATGGCATAACACACCCGGAGGGATTCGAACCCCCGGCACGTGGTACCGGAAACCACTGCTCTATCCCCTGAGCTACGGGTGCATTTAAAAAAACTTTCCGGTACATTTTAACACACCCGCCCTTATATGTCTACAAATTGTTTAGATTTTATTACAAAAGTGTTAAGCCAGGAGCCTCAGGCAGTCATCCTCCCTGGAGTAAAAATACACGCTGTCAGAGAGGACCTCCTCTGCTGCCACCTCATTTCGGTTGATCTCCTCCACCAGCTCCCGGTAACGGATTGCCTCCTCCTTATTCTCGTCAGCCAGCAGAATTACCTCGTGGATACTGCTGGGAAAGACATAGAAGCTGCTGTGAAGCTTTTCGGACAACTCTTTTAAGAGGCCGGCATAAAGGATGCATCCCGCTCCAAACAAGCCTTCCCTGTTAGATAAGATATACATGGGAACATTATCTTCGGACTCTCCCTCTGCCATCTCAAGGCCTTCCATATTATACAGGCTCCGCAGGTAGTCCAGAATACTTTTAAATCTGTAGCCCATGAGTTTGGGAGTATTGTCCCTGGCACATTTCATAAGGTCGTTGGCCGATACCTTCCAGCTTTCCATGTGGGAATTATGGATCAGAATAGTGGCATTGTTGAGTTCTCCGCTTCTGAAGATATAGCAGAATACAATTGCCAGATCCAGATAATCGATGTGGGGAACATCCAAAAGAAGCTCCCTGTTCTTTTGACGGTTTATTATCTTGAAAACTATGTTGTCTTTTATGTTATTGAAGTTTAGGAATTGCTCCATGTTTACCGAGTCTTTTACCGTGCTTTTTCTATACAGGTCTACGATCTCATCGGCAATGAGCTCACAGCTTCTTCCGTCCTTATACATCTTCCAGAAGGCCTCCAAGTAAATGGTGGGGGAAATGCTGCATCCCTTCTTTGAAATTACAATAGCGTCAAGGAGGCGGCCGTTGTTCTTTGAAACCTGGGTGAGGGTGATCTTAGAATCTCCTCCCATGGAAGCCTCTACTCGCGCTTTTATCTCCTCTATGAATTTTTCGTAACTTTTTAAAATAAGCAAAAACTCCTTTCCTTAGTGAAATAGAATAATTATAAATATAGTTTGGGATTATTGCGCGATCTGCGCCTGAATTATTTAGCCGA
>JAEEGL012687035.1_pt1 | contig 13847 bp, 10 predicted proteins | sample 9134231 | NCBI WGS metagenome assembly JAEEGL01 (sample SAMN16246548, study PRJNA631951) | gut metagenome | biome: gut microbiome; feature: rumen; material: fiber-attached | host: Bos | place: Iran: Karaj | collected 2018-10
GTATCTACAAATTCAAGTAGCATTCGGTGCCATTCATATAGATGCACCCAAATATCACGTAGATTCTTGTCACGCCCCCAGTGGCGTTCTTTCTTCGATGGATCGCCGGAGAAATCAAATTCAGTGTTCATCTCTTTCTCACTCATTCCATCAGCCATTTCGATTAGCTTGGCGTAGTATTCTTCGCCAGCTCTAATCAAGTCCTGTTTGTTTCGTGGTCTTGGCATAAATAAGTCCTTGTTTACTGCTTTAATTATATCATCGGGTGCTTATTTGTCTGAGAGTAAGTAGCTTTTCTTAACGAGTTCAAATATTAGTCCGTTCGGCAAAGTTCCATCAAGCCAAATAGTAATCCAGTTGTTCTTATTCATGTGATAAGCCGGAAAGATATGGTCGCTCGTTTCGGCGAAGTCATAAGTCTGATTTTTATCGAACTTGAGATTAATGACGTCGATTGCCTTATCTTCTTTTAGTCCCAGACTCTTGCTGGATATAGTTGCGACTAGTGCAAACCATTTCTTGTTGTCGCCGTGGCGGAAAACTGCATAACCCGGATAACGATCTGGCCATAAGAATTCTGGATTCGCTCCATATTCAGATTCAATATGTTCCACCACTATATCCGCTTGTCTTTTCTCGCTCATTTTTATTCCACGTCAATACTTATTGAGATATTAAGCCTCAAAGCTTTCTTTTAGGAAACTCTCGATCTTATCAAATGGAATCTTATCAAGGTTATCATACAAATCTACGTGTGAAGCTCCCTCTACGATATAGAGTTCTTTATTGCCAACTTTGGTGCTTCCGAGTGGATAGACGCCGGTATATGGTTCTGGAGTTACGCCGTTGGTCTTGGTTTCACCCGTAATCATATCGAAGGCCGTTTCGCTATTATAACGCGAATGCGCCTTTTCGCCGTGAATGATCAAAACTGGCATGTCGATTTCGTTCGCGTAAGTTAGAATGCGCGTATTTGCAAGGGAGCCGTTCGTCTGAATAGCCCAGCCGCCGTTAGAATTAAGGCTACGTTTATGGTAGCCGCGTGGTGTTTTGTAATATGCGTGATAGTCTTTTAGGAATTGCGGGGCCGTCTCTAGAACTGGATCTACCACGCCACCAGCGAGCTTATATTCGCCATTTTTATAATCTTCAGTACGCTGATTACTTATTGCCGTACGAGCATTTTTGCGTGCGTCTTTATTATTATCGGCATCGAAATAACCATTTCCAGCTACGCGCGTCATGTCATACATCGTGCTAGAAATAACAGCCTTAATGCGAGTTTCAAGACAAGCAGCCTGAAGTGCCATGCCACCCCAACCGCAGATACCAATGATGGCGAGTTTATCTGCGTCCGCCTCGTCTAGATTAGACAAATAATCTACGGCGGCCTGATAGTCTTCCACGTTTAAATCCGGGGAGGTCATGTAACGAGTTTCGCCACCGGATTCGCCAGTAAATGATGGATCGAAAGCTAGAGTCAGAAAACCACGTTCCGCTAAGGTTTGAGCGTAGAGGCCAGATGACTGCTCCTTAACTGCGCCGTATGGTCCAGAAATAGCAATTGCAGGCAACTTGCCGTTTCTTTCTTTTGGTTCGTACAAATCTGCCGCAATTTCAATTCCGAAATGGTTTTTGAAAGAAACCTTTCTGTGGTTTACCTTGTCGCTTTTTTCGAATACTTTATCCCATTCGTCGGTTAGCCGTAATGCCATAAAGGTCTCCTTTTAAAGATGTAATTGCTCAATATTCTAGTTACTATTATACCATTGCCATTGTTTTTAGTCTCTCCGGCTCAAGTCAAGCTATATTATCTTAAAAGTTGGAAGTCTTTGTCTTTTCGACTATATCAACAATCGCGTCAAAGCAGAGATTCTGAATCTCTTTGTTCCATTTGACGCGGTCATATTTTGGCGGAGTGGTGCCGTTTCCGTCCGCGGTTATTCGTTCAAGTAGTTCTTCTAGCTTATTGTTCGGCACGGCTTTTGATACTTCAGCCATCCAGAATATTAGTTCGCCGCAAACAATACTCTTATTGAAGGACCTGTCTTTATCTACGGAAGGGCAGTATTCTTCGATAAGATGCCAATATTGTGTTGGTTCGGCTTTTGTATAATCTACGGTCAAGCCGTGTTTCTTTGCTAGATCTATGTATCCGCCACCAGTTTGTTGATAGCCAGCCTTAATAAGTCGCTCTGTTAGTGGACATGGCGTGTCCTTTTTGTCTTTAAAGAATTCTTCGACTTGGCGGATATTCATATCAGGGTCCTACTTAGCTTCTATATTAAAGCATTTTCAAGCGAATGCCAATGACTCCATATTGAGCTTGTTTTTCTGGAGTATAGAATTCGCTAAGAACACCAAGAAGTTCTTCTTTTGTCATAGAGGCATCGGCAAGAATAGAAATGTCGAAGTCTTCGAACAAATCCTTGAAGGAATTGTAGCGAAGAAGACCGATGACCTCAGCTTTTAGCTTGTCGTTTTCGGATTTTGAAAATTCAATAATATCGCCAAGTTCGATTTGGCTTCGTTTTTCATCGTAAAGACGAAGCTCGATACGCTTTGTTCCGTCCTTCATATAATCGAAGTATCTTGGTTGCAAATTCATTTCATGTGTTTTCATATCTATATTATAATATGAAAAAGCCAGGGGAGGGCCTGGCTTTTTTAGGGGTGATAGTATCATTCTTCTATTGGGATGCAGATTTCTTCGGTTTCATCGTCGTAGACGAGCTCTCCCTCACTAATGAGATCGAACAGTTCGGCCTTGATTTCGATTTCGTCGAATCCGCGGTTTGCCATGAGATCCTGGATCAAGTCTCCTGCTGATTCTCTTGCTCCTCTTTGTTTGAGGTAGCCCATAATCTCTTCTCTCACATCAAACTGATACACAGTAACAAGCTCAGTACTTCCGGGGATGACTTTTGGGACAATCTTGCCTTCGCCATACAAGTCATCAAGCGCGCTAGATGCAGCCTCCCTGTCGGATTCAGAGATTACACCTTCGTCGATCAACTTATCTACGAGCAAACTCATAAAGAATGGCTCGCTTTTCTCTTTGAAGTAGTCGACGAGAAGATCTTTCATAGCGAGTATATTTTCGGACGATTCGGACATAAATATCACTCTCCTTTCAAAATAGGAATGTACTTTTGGGGACATGCCAACCAAATGCTGTTATGATTATATCATATTTCCCTGTTTTTGCAAATCAGTTACTCTGGGCGTATTCTTGTCTGGTCACGATATTTATGTTATAATATATATAATTATTACTCAAGGCAAAGGGGGTGAAAGTTATGAGTGATATTTTGGACCTTAAATGTTTTACGATTGACGGAGATTTCTATGAGGGCGAGAAACTAGTGAGCCCCGGGTTCCACATTGATGCTTGCATGTACAAACCGTCGCTTCAAACGTTTTTCGGAGTTTGCGAGGAAAAATATACGACGGTCGAGAGCGAGAGAACACGCTTTGTTATTGGCTCAGTCTTTTCCGGTAATCAATACTATTTTCTCAAGCTCAGTGACAACGAGAGGCTTCTGCCGCTATTTTATAATGTCAGTAATAACGGCGCTTCTTATGTCCCATTCAAAGTGACGTGTCAACGTGCACTGCGCCTTAAGCAGCGCGACACCGATGCGAATCTGATCATTAAGCCAAATCTTGACAGTTATAACAAGGCCGACGTAATAATTGGCGAGCCTGAGCCTGCCGATAAGGAAAAGCTCAGCCGTTTATTCAGCGAACTTGAGAATTTCCTTATGGAAACGACTCTACAGAATCGTCTGTTACTATTCGATTATTACTCTACGATCTTGTGTATAATTGAAGAACTTAGCTACGAACAATTGTGGAACATAAATTAGCCCCGCACTGCGGGGCTTTTTTATTCCTTCTTTCCCTGTCTTTTCAGGAAGTTCGTGATGCGATCTTTTTGCCATGCGGCAAGCGCGAGAGCGAGAACCACAATGACAGAGACAATAATAACTGGCGTAAGATTGTCGCTACCAAGACCCATACCAATATAATTCGTAATAATGATAGTCGGAAGATGGCCGAGCGTAATTAGGACAAGAAGCTTCTTCATCGGAATATCCGTGAGGCCAGCCATGTATCCTACCATATCGTCCGGAAGACCCGGGAGCAGGAAGATGAGGAAGAGGATAATGGCGGCATTGTTTCCAAGGGCGAAGTCGAATTTTTCGATAGCTTCTTTTTTGAAGATTTTTTCGAGCAACGGGCGGCCAAATTTGCGCGCGATAAGAATGATGACGAAATAACCGATGGTGCTCCCGATCAGGGTCCAGAGCACGCCCCACCAGCCAAAGACATATCCGCCAACACCTCCGACGACTTGTCCCGGAATTGGCGCAAGAATGATTTGGAGAATATTAATAAAAATGTAGAGGGCCGGGGCGAAAAAGCCTATTTTTTCGACGGATTCAACCACCTTGTCGTGGTCGCCAAGGAATGAGGAGACTGGGCCTGCGGAGGTTACATCCCAAACTACATAGCCGAGAGCCAAAATAACAACAGCGACGAGGGCGATTAGTTTCGCCCACGTCTTTTTACTGATGTTCTTTTTAATTAGTGACATTATTTAGCGTATTCAACAGCGCGAGTTTCGCGGATAACATTAACCTTAATCACGCCAGGATAGCTCATGGTTGCCTCGATTTTGTCGGCAATATCACGAGCAAGCTTCAATGCGGAGAGATCGTCGATTGACTTTGGTTCAACAATGACACGAACTTCACGACCGGCAGAAATTGCATATGCCTTGTCGATGCCTGGGAAGCTAGTGGCGATGTTTTCGAGATCCTTCATGCGTTCAGCAAAGTTCTCGGCAGAGATGTTGCGGGCGCCTGGACGAGCGGCCGAGATAGCATCAACGATTTTGACAATGATAGCTTCTGGAGTGGTTGGCTCAATGTCGTCGTGGTGGGCGGCAATTGCGTGAACAACTTCGTCTGGCATACCATATTTCTTGGCGAGCTCTGCACCGATTTCAGCGTGTTTACCTTCAATTTTGTGAGTGACAGCTTTGCCCATATCGTGCATCAAAGCAGCGGTTTTTGCGATGCGCTTGTCTGCACCGATTTCTTCAGCAATCATGCCGGCCATGTGGGCCATTTCGACGGAGTGAAGAAGCACGTTTTGGCCATAGCTAGTGCGGAATTTACATTCACCAAGAAGATGGATGATTTCGTGTGGGATGCCAACGAGACCAACTTCGCGAACGGCGTCTTCACCAGCACGAACGACTTCCTTTTCAATTTCCTTTTCAGCTTTTGCAACAGCTTCTTCGATTGAGGCTGGATTGATGCGGCCGTCTTTCATGAGGCGCTCCATTGCGTAGCGAGCAACTTGGCGGCGAATTGGATCAAACGAAGAGAGCACGACCATGCCTGGAGTATCGTCGACCATGACGTCCACACCAGTGGCGCGTTGGATGGCCTGAATGTTGCGACCTTCCTTACCAATAATGCGACCCTTCATGTCGTCATCAGGAAGCTTCAGAGCGGTAATGGTGCGATCTGCGGTAACCTCAGAAGACATACGTTCCATGGCGGTCAAAAGTGCAGCCTGGGCGGTTTCGTCGATGTCACGTTTGATTTCCTTTTGCTCCTTATTGATAAGAGCAACGAGATCTTGTTTGATGTCGTTCTCGGTCATCTTCATCAATTTTTCACGAGCTTCGTTCTTGGAGAGACCAGCGATTTTTTCAAGCTTCTCGTGTTGCTTTTCGCGGATGTCACGGACTTCGTTCTTGAGGTCTTCGAGTTCTTTTTCTTGTTTCACGAGACGCTCAGATTTTTTCTCGAGTTGGTCGAGTTTGGAGTCCAAAGCATTTTCGCGCTCAGCAAGGCGGTTTTCAGTCTTTTTCCATTCCTTGCGGCGTTCGTTTTCTTCGGCTTGAGACTTCTCGGTAATTGAAGCGGCTTCTTTCTTTGCATTTAAGACAATGTCAGAAGCTTCGTTCTTTGCTTTTCGAACGAGATCCTCGGCCTTGTTTTTGCCACCGTTTTCGTTTTTCTTGTTGTAGGCGAAAATACCACCTGCACCAACAGCCAAACCAGCTACGGCAGCCACAATAGGAATTACAATTTCCATAGTATCCTTTCTAATTGTCTTGTGTCGATATTTTTCTTATATCAACGGGGTAACAAATGAATATAAATTAATAAATTTCCACTTCGATTATACCACGAATCGGACTGAAATGTTATTTTATTATGACGTCAGAATCTTGGAGAGAATAGATAAAGGAGTATGCTGCTTGGCTATTATTTATGACAAATTCCTTGGAGGCTTGGTCTTTGACATAGACTTTGATGTCGTTTATTCCGGCAGGAACCTGGATAAGGTTGCCGCCGTTTGTTACGTTGCTAAAATCGAAGCTTGAAAGGTCGAGAATGATATGACCGGTAGTGATTGGGTCTTGATATCCCCATGATTTGAGGCTGAAGAAGCTACTCATATTGGTTACATTAGACGTATTAAAGCTGGTGAGGTCAAGAGTGTAGGTTTTGCCAGGCCCATCAGCCTTATCAAACCCGAGATTACCAAACATGCCAGACATATTGGTGACGTTGGCCGTATTAAATGAGCCAAGATTGATATCGCCACGAGAAAGTGAGCTGAGGTTGTAGCTAGAGAACATCGAACTCATATCCGTGACGCTTGCAGTATTGAGCTGAGCATCAACGTCGCACCTCTCAAGTTTCGACGACATACAAGTATTTGAGAACATAGTCTTCATGTCGGTAGGATTACCATGGTTCCAGTTCTCTGCACTGATCGTATTATATTTCGCGTCGTTACCGACATTGTAGAACATCGCATGCAGGTTAGTTGCTCTTGGCGTATAGAGATCGTCAGCGATAATGGTTACGCTATTTTCAGAATTATCACCAAGATCTGCAAACATAAAGGACACGTCAAGAACGTTTGGCATTTGCCAATTAGAGACGTCGATTGTGACATCCTTCGTATCCTCAGCAAAGTAGTGGAACATGTAGGTTGCCTGTTCGGCATTTTCTGGATACCAGTTGTCGCTAAATTTAATAGTGGCGCCGTTTGGGCGATGAGCAGCAGCGAAAACAAACGTATCATTTATGTAGCGGAGGTTGGAGCCGGTCCAGTCACCAAGATCGAGTTCGAATGGAACATCCACATCGGATGGAGTACTACCAACGTATTCGAACATATCGTGCGCGCTAGTACATTGCTCAAGATTGAAGCCATGCAGATCTATCTTGCTAGCATATTTGAGTTCTCCGGACATGCTAAAGAACAGGTATTCACACTGTCCAACGATCACCTCTTCTTGCGGCGTGTAGACATAGTAATCGTAGAATTTTTTATCAGAGATGGTCGCGCCGTCGTAGTCGTTGCCATCCGTGTTTTCCTCCATCCAGGCAATCACCGAGCCGTCTTGCATGAGGGAGATATCAACATAATTTTGTCCAGATTCTAGCTCAACAGCATTGCTCAAATCTCTTTCGTAAGCTCTTTGGAGCGAAACAACAACACCATCGTCTTTTAGAGTATTAAACGGAGTGCGATTTTTTATACTAACCTTTCGCCTAGAGTCTAGGGCTAGGATAGTATCCTTCGTATACATCTGCCCGCTAATATTACTGATATTAAGCCAGCCTGCACCATCATGAACTTCTCTTGCGTGATGATTGGCTTTTGCATATGGGAACTCGATAGTAAAGCTGATTGGCTCGCCCATATGTGTCTCACCATTATAGCCTTCTTTGTAGGTTGCTTCGATGAGGACCCTCTTCATTTCGCCTGGACGGATTAGATCCCTTGGTTGAATCGGAGTGCCAAATTCATATTTAATGCGAACATCCATGAATTCCTTTTGGGCATCGGTGAGTCCAGAAACAACTGGGGGCGATGCGAGCATGGCGCTGTCCTCGCCATTGTTTGTGAGATCAACGGTCCACATTGCGAAGGCGTTGGTCCTTGGTATGAGGAATGTTACTTGGCCCGAGAAAGTCTTACCATCATCGGAAATACCAATCGTGCTCGAGGATGAGCTTGTAAAGTATTGACCATCGAATCGTTCGTGGTCAATGCCACCATGGAGGATTTCGGACTGTAGATACCATGAGTTCGACATCGTCACGCCATCATATGGTTCAAGCGGACCTTCTGGCTCTTCAACATAGTTTGCAACGATGGTGAAGAGAAGATCGTTTGAGTAGGCACCTGCTGGGATTGTGCCGTTTACTTTAACACCAGTTGTGAAAATGTGGCTTGCACTACCATTTGCAGAAGTCTCAAATACGTTGGTTGAAGTTTGAGGAATTGGGCTGAAGTTCGTGGAATCAGAGACTTCGTCTGATGCTGAGTTTAGACTGTTTGTGTAGCCCCAAGCAACATTTGGGAATGATGAAACTGCAGTTGTCCCAGAAAGGGTTGGGATGTTTTCAGAAACAGTTTGGCTTTGATGTTTTAGGCTTGTGTATTCATTGTTTACATTGAATGAAATAGTGTAGCCGTTTGCTGAGTTGGTTGCTCCAGTCACAGTCATGTTGTTGGTGAGGAAATTTGGAGTGTTACCGTCGAATTCAATATGGTTTGTGCTGAGTGCAATGGAGAGGGTTGGGTCAATAGAAAGGTTAACATCGGTTGTGCCGGAGGTTTCGGCAAATGTTGGAGAATGTGGCGCCCCAAAAACTGCCGCAGCGAGGCTTGCCGTTAGTAGTGCTTTGTATGACCTTTTCATGCTTGTGTTTATTTTATCACAAATCGAGTTGCAGTGCTATTTTATTATAACGTCAGAGTCTTGGAGAGAATATATGAATGAATATGAAGATCGGCTGTGGTTTATGACAAAGTCCTTGGCGGCTTGGTCTTTAACATAAATCGTGACATTTTCTAAATCCGATGGTAGGCTTAGGAGTTTGGAGGATGAGGAGCTAAGATCCGTCACGCCTGAGAAATCAAAGCCGCTCATATCAATGATAAGATTTTTAATATCACCGAGGCCGTATGACGACATAAAGTCGCTCACCTTCTGTAGCGCTGGCGTACTAAAGCTCGAGAGATCCAAGGTAAGTGTGTCCGTACCATTTCCACCGCGTAGGCTGCTAAACATTTCATACATGTTAGTCACCTTCGAGGTGTTAAACTTGGTGAAGTCAATGTTACTAAGAAGGCCGGTATTAACCGCACGGAACATTCCTTGCATGTTTTCAACATTCGGAGTCCTGATATCTATATCTATATCACACTTATCCATTACGCTCGCCGCACAGGTCTCTCTTAGGAAGCTGCTCATGTCAGTCACATTATCGAAGGTCCATCCTTTGGCACTAATCGTGACTTCCTTGGCACGGCTTGAGCCAATATTAAAGAATGTACTACTCATATTAGTTACCCTCGGGATATACATGTCATCTGCAATAATAGTGATTTTTCCACCCGGGCTGTCGTCGCCTATATCAGCATAGAAGTAACTCATATCAAGGAGATTTGACAGTTGCCAACCAGACGTATCAAGGGTCACCTCGCTAGAGCGTTCGCCGAAGAAATGGAACATATAGCTGGCGTTCTCAAGGTTGATTGGGCTCCAGTTATCGCTAAAGATAATCTCTGCGCCGTTCGGGCGGTTGCCAGCAGTCCAAATGAACATGTCACTTGCATAGCGGAGATTAATGCCAGTCCAGTCACCAAGATCAAGTGTGAACGGAACCGGAACACTGCTACCATCACTATTGCCTACATTGCCGAAGGCGCGGTGCGCACTGGAGCAGCGGTTTAGATCAAACCCGTTAAGGTCGACTTTGTTTGCATATCCGAAGATATTATCGAATAATTCGTCACACGTACCTACGATAACTTTCTCCTCAGGAGTATAGACATAGTAATCATAGAATTGTTTGTCGGAGGAATTCGGGCCATCATAATCGATGCCATCTTCGTTTAGCTCAATCCAGCCGATAACAGAACCATCATGCATAAGTGAAAGGTCTTCATAGTTTAGGCCAGAGTCCATCTCAACCGCATTGCTCAAGTCCCTTTCATATGCTCTTTGGAACGAGACAATAACGCCATCGGCTCTTGGGTTAGTAAAGACTTCCGAAACTTTGTTGTATCGACGGGAATCTTGCGACAAAATGTCCCTGTATGTATAGACATGGTCGCTATTCGCTGAGTTTAGCCAACCAGCACCATCGTGCACTTCCCTTGCGTGATGATTTGCTTTTGCATATGGGAACTCAAGGTTGAAACTAATCTGTTCACCAGTATGGAATTCGCCAGTATAGCCCTCTTTGTAGGTTGCTTCGATGAGAACCCTCTTCATCTCGCCTGGGCGGATAAGGTCGCCAGGCTGAATTGGGGTGCCATATTCATATGAGGTTTTTACGTCGACAAATTCTTTTTGGGCATCCGTGAGACCGGAAACAACTGGGAGCGATGCGAGCATGGCGCTGTCCTCACCATTGTTTGTGAGATCAACGGTCCACTGGGCGAAGGCATTGTACAAGTCCACATTGAATGCAACTTCCCCAGAGAATGTCTTTTTGTCTGCAGAAAGACTCCTGTTATTGCTGGATGATGACGCATTATAAAGCGCCCATGGGAATCGTTCATGGTCATAGGTGCTGCCATAAATGGTGCTAGAGAGAGACCAGGCGTTAGACAAATCAACGCCGTAATATGGCTCAAGCGGGCCTTCTGGCTCTTCAACATAGTTCGCAACAATGGTGAAGAGAAGATCGTTTGAATAAGCACCGGCTGGAATTGTGCCGTTTACTTTAACACCAGTAGTGAAGATATGGCTTGCACTACCATTTGCAGAAGTTTCAAATACGTTGGTTGAGGTTTGTGGGATTGGGTTGAAATTTGTGGAGCCAGAGACTTCGTCCGAAATTGAACTTAGACTATTTGTGTAGCCCCAAGCAACGTTTGGGAAGGCAGAGACTGCAGTTGTTTCAGAAAGGGTTGGGATGCTTTCAGAAACAGTTTGGCTTTGATGTTTTAGACTTGTGTATTCGTTGTTTGCGTTGAATGAAATTGTGTAGCCGTTTGCTGAGTTAGTTGCACCAGTTACGGTCATATTCTCGGTGAGGAGATTTGGAGTGTTGCCGTCGAATTCGATCTGGTTTGTGCTGAGTGCAATAGAAAGAGTTGGGTCAATGGAAAGATTAACATCGGTTGTGCCGGAGGTTTCGGCAAAAACCATGGCGGACGGAGCAGCGATTGCTGCTAGGGCTAGTGAAGTTTTGATGATTCTTGATGTTTTGTTTTTCATGCTTTTCGCCTATTACTTGATTACGACGTCTCCATCTTGGAATTGGTAGTAGAACTGTGGATAGCTGTATATGATTACGTGGTTTTCGACGAAATCTTTCGCTGCCTGATCTTTGACATAAACCGTAACTTTTTCAATATTACTGTCGAACTGAAGCAATCTAGCATAACTGCCGGTTATGTCGGTCACGCCACTAAAGTCAAAGTTCGACATGTCAATGGTAACGTTTTTTAGATTATATGTGTAGGTGACGCCTGGAGTGTAGATGTTGGATAACGACAGGAAGTAATTTGCTTTCGTTAGGCTTGGCGTGTTGAAGTGCGACAAGTCAATTGTGATACTTTCGGCGCTAGGGTTGCTGACCTGAACGCTGCCAAACATTGATGTCATGTCTGAAACATTCGATGTATTGAAATTATCAAAACCGACTTTTTCTACCACTTTTTCTATCCATGCATAACCGAACATCTCCCCCATATCAGTGACGCTCGATGTGTCAAACTCACTGAGGTCGAGGTCTGGTGAGCCGATAAGGTTACCGGTGCCGAAGAACATTCGACGCATGTTTGTAACATTTGGAGATTTGATTTTCATATTGATATCGCAAATGGTGTCAGGATACGACTTGGAGTGTCCACAGGTTGCGCTAAACATGTAGCTCATATCTACTACGTTATCGAATGTCAGATCTGGTGCATTGATGACAACTCTTGACGCATTTGACGCACCAATATTAAAGAACATGCTGCCTGCGTTTGCGAGTCTTGGAGTAGTTACGCCTTCCATATTGATAGTAATTGTGCCAGTGGAGTTCTCACCGAGATCGGCAAACATGAAGCTTGTGTCAAGAACGTTGGAAAGATCCCAACCGGAGATATCAACGGTGAGGTTATTCGTTTCAGCACCAAAGAAGTGGAAGACATATCGAGCGTGCCTTAGGTTGATCGGGTTGAAGTTGTCTGAGAAAATAATTTCTGCCCCATTCGGGTGGTTTCGGCCAGTGTCGATAAATGTGTCATAGAAGATGAGAAGATTATTGCCAGTCCAATCGCCAAGATCAAGCACGAACGGAACCTCAACATCATTCCCGCTATATCCTAGGCCAACAGCACCAACTTTTTGGAACATCATCTGCGAGCTGGTGCATCTTTCAAAATCGAATCCGTGGAGATCCATCTTGCTGGTAAACCTAAACTCAGTATTGGAGCTATCGAATAGGAAGTCGCATGCATCAACTATAACCTTTCCAATTGTAGAGTAGACATAATAATCATAGAACTTTCGGTCGCTATACTGAGGACCATCGTAATCGATTCCATCTTCATTCAATTCATACCAGCCGATAAGTGAGCCGTCCTTCTTGATGGATAGATCGTAGAATTTTTCGCCGGAGTCCAAGGTGACAGCATTGCTGAGGTCCAAGGTATCTGCGGTTTGAAACGAGACAATGACGCCGTCATCCTTCAGGTCTGGGAACGCCTTAGATCTTCCATCGGATGGTCTGTCGGAATCCAACATCGTAATATTATCGTTAGAGTAGACATAGTTACTTGTCTTCGGCATATAAACCCAACCTTCACCGTCTTTTGCCTTTCTTGCGATATTGTTCGCTACAGCATATGGGAATTCAATGGAAAGCGAGATGTTTTCATTTGTATGAAGGGGTCCAGTATAGCCTTCTTTATACTGAAGACGAATAAGGATTTGTTCCGTTTCACCAGCACTGAGCAAATCGCCTTTTCTCATCTGAGTCCCATATTTGTAGGTTATTCTTGCTTCCATAAACTCTTTTTGTTCGTCCGTGAGACCGGTGATGATTGGTGCGCCGGCGAACATGGCATCGTTTGAACCAATGTTTGTGACATCGATTAGCCACTGACTGATCGCCTCATAATAGTCACCAGTGAACGCGCCTGATGCTGAAAACACGTTGCCATTTCTGCTGGCACTAAAGTCTGAAGGTTGGCCAACGAAGTATTTCTGGAAGAGCGGATCAATGGCGGATGAATACTTTCTATTCATCAGCGATTCATGATTCGTTACTGCAACGTCCGGATAAGGGACGAGCGGCTCTTCTGGCTCCTCAACATAATTTGCGACGATGGTGAAGAGGAGGTCGTTTGAATAGGCACCAGCCGGAATTGTGCTACCTACTTTGACGCCAGTTGTAAAAATATGGCTAGAGCTGCCGTATGCAGAGGTTTCGAATACATTGGTTGCGGATTGTGAGATCGGTCTGAAGTTTGTGGAGTCAGAGACTTCGTCCGACATTGAGCTTAGGCTGTTTGTATAGCCCCAAGCTAGGTTCGGGAAAGATGCGACCGAAGAAACTTCGGAGAGCGTTGGAATGTTTTCGGAAACACCTTGGTCTTCATGCTTCAAACTTGTATATGCATTGTTTGCATTCACGGAGATAGTGTAACCGTTCGCAGAGTTGGTTGCGCCGGTCACAGTCATGTTGTTAGTGAGTAGATTTGGAGTGTCGATATTAAATTCGACATTGTTTGTGCTAAGTGCAATAGAAAGAGTTGGATCAATAGAAAGCTTTACGTCGGTTGAGCCGGAA
>JAEEGL013289724.1_pt1 | contig 13847 bp, 11 predicted proteins | sample 9134231 | NCBI WGS metagenome assembly JAEEGL01 (sample SAMN16246548, study PRJNA631951) | gut metagenome | biome: gut microbiome; feature: rumen; material: fiber-attached | host: Bos | place: Iran: Karaj | collected 2018-10
AATAAATTCCTAAAGAAAAAACTAAAGCAAATACTAATAAAGATAATATTGCTCCTATATAAGTTTGAAAGCTTTTATGTCCTTTTATATATAAGACTTGAGATGGTGCTAAATAATCAAAATTTTTTATAAAATTAAATAAACTCATTTTTAAAAAGTTAATCTACTAAGTTATTTTTATTTATTTTTTTTGTGTTAAAATAAATAAAAAAAAAAATTTTTTTTGAATTGGTGATTTTTAAAAAAATTGTAAAATTTTCATTTAAAAAAATTGAAAATAATAAAAGAATATCTATATCAAAACATGATATTTTAATATAAAATTAATTGATTTTTCACTTATATGATTATGATTTTTTTTATATTTATTTAATATAGCAATTATATTTTTGTCAATTATTATTTTTATTTATATTTTAAAAAATATTTAGATTTTAAAATGGATGAAGAAGAAGAAAAAAAAACAGAAATTATAAAAATAAAAGAATTAATAAAAAAATTAGAACAATCATCTAAGGCATTATTAGAAGAAAGAAGTAAAACTTCTGAATATTTAAAAAGAATAAAACAATATGAGATGATATTATCAGAAAAAGATGAATTAATACAAATTAAATCAAAAGAAAAATTTGATTTAGAAGATAAATTAAAATCAGGTTCATTTAAAGATAAGGAAAAAAAATCAGTTCCTTTAAATAAATTAGTAACAAATATTTTTAAAAGTGAAAGTAAAAATGAAGAAGAAAAGCAAAATATATTAAATAATATAACACAATTAAAACAAGAAAATGAAAATCTTAATCAAAAAATAAATGATGAAAATAATTTATTTAAACAACAAAAAATTCAATTTCAAGACACAATAACAAATCAAACAAATGAAATTAAAAATGCAAATCAAAAAATAACAAATTCAAAAGAAGAATATATTAATTTAATAAAAGAAAAAGAAGAATTAACAAAAGTAATTACAGATTATGAAAATAAAAAAAAAGAATATATTGATAAATATTTAGAATGGAAAAAACAAGAAATAGAACAACAAAATTTAATAGAGAAAACTAAATCAGATATGGAAGTAAAAAAAAAAGAATTAGATATTAAAGAAAATGAAATAAATGAATTAAATTTAAAATTAAGAGAATTATATAATGAAGAAAAAGAAAAAAAAGAAGAAATAAAAAAATCTCCATTAAATCAAAAAGATTTTATAGCAGAAAAATTAGAAATTGCTTCAGGACAATCACAAAGAGTAAAGAAAAAAATAAAAATTTCATTTAATAAAAATGCTAATAATAATAAATATGAAATCACTATAAATAGTGAAGGACAAAATGAAAATTTTAATATACTAGAAACTACAATTGGAAATTTAGAACTTGATACTTTTAATTTAACAATTTTTGAAGGAGATAAAAATAGTGAAATAATTATTAAAACTGAAAATTTATTATCTGATTATTTTTTTAAAACATATAAAGAATTTTATGCAAGAGCAATTAGTGATTATAGTTAATTTATTTTATGTTTTAATAATTTCTTATTGAAATTTAGTTTAATATATTATTTAGATATTTAAAATATATTTATTTTTTTAAATGAAATATTAGATTTAATAAAATAATAATATTTAGAAATTAGTTTTAATGAATTCTCCAGAAGAAAAAAATATTGATGCAATTTCAACTTCAGGTAGTATTTTATTTGATTTTGATGTTAATCATAATGATTCTTTTTTATCAAAGAAAAAGAATATTAAAAAGAAAAAACAACCGAAACAAATTTTTAAAGTTAATTTTCCTAAAAAATCGAATTATAAAAATTATAATAGTAATTATTATAAATCAGTTAAAAATAATAAAGTTTTGTTTGATTTTGAAATTCCAGATTTTTTACAAGATCATTATGAAATATTAAAAGTGGAAAATGAAATTAATAATTATGAAAAAAAAGTTAAAAATTATTCAAATGAAGAAAAAGATATATTTTTAACAAAAAAAGATAATTTTATTATGTCACTTATTAATAAGTATAATCTGCCTTTATTCATTTATCACAATAACATCCAAAATTAAAATAATTTCAAAGAATGAAATGGCAATTAAAATAATTAAATTTTTTTAAAATTTTATATAATGATTTTTGATGTAAAGATAATTGTTTAAATAATATTAAAATATATATTTATTTAAAAAATGAATATTTAAATTCATAAATTATTATCTTTCCTTTTTATTGAGTAATTGTAATGAGGAAAGAAAGTTAAACATTTTTCTATTTAAATTTATATTTAATTATTTATATCCTTTATAAAATATTATATTATAAAAACTATATAACAAAATATTAAAAAAAAAATATAAATAATTATTTTTAAAATTTAAAAAATTAAATTAAAGCATAAAAAAACAACAAGATGAAAAATCAAAAAGAAACAATTTCAAATTCTACTAATTCAAATAACCAAAATATTTCAGAAAATCAAAATTTAATATCAAATAATGAAGATAAAGAAATAATATCATTTAAAGAAGCCTTAAAAGGTTATAATAGAGAATTATTATTTTATGAGAAATTAGAAAGAAGTGAACAATATAAAAAATGTTCATATGAAAAAGGAAAAATAGAACAAGAAATATATTTTTGTAAAACATGTTATGAAGAAACAAAAAAATATGGAGTAATATGTCTTGGATGTTATTTTCATTGCCATAGTGAACATGAAGTAATAAATCTTTATTTTAAAAGAAATGTAAAATGTGATTGTGGAAATTCTCATTTTAATATTAATTGTAATTTATATAAAGAAAAAGATTATGAAAATTTTTGTAATAATTATAATCATAATTATGAAGGAAAATTTTGTTATTGTAATTTAGAAGATGATGGTAATGAAATGATACAATGCTTTTTTTGTGAAGATTGGTTTCATATACTTTGTGTTAATATTTATTCTGGTAATAATAATTTAGATAAATTAGAATTTGTTTGTAGAAATTGTTTAAAAATTTTTAGTTTTTTATTTGAAAATTATGATATGAAAAAATATGTTTTTGGTTTAATGAATTATGAAGACAAAAATAAGAATATTAATATTGATGAAAATAATGAAAATAATAAAAATGAAAATAATAAAAATGAAAACAGAAATAATTTATATTTAGAAAATGAATTTGGAAAAAAAAGAAAACATAATGAAATAGAAATTGAAAATGAAATTGATATAAATAAGAATATATGTTATATAAAAAATAGGAAATTTAATTATGAAGAAAATAAAAAAATATTAAATGAAATGATTTCAAATAAAAATGAAATTCTAATAAGTACAAAAATATTAGAAAAATTATTATGTTATTGTGAAGAATGCAAAATATTATATAAAGATAAAAATTTAGATTTCTTAAATACAAAAAATTTTTATACTGAATGGTATAATAGAGTTTTATTTGAAGATAAAATAAATGAAGAAGTAGATAAAAATTCAGAAGAAAATATTGAAATATTAAATTGCATTAATAATATTGATTTATTTAAAACAAAAGAAATTAAAGCTTTGGATGTTGAAAAACAAATAGAACTTTCATTAGTAAGTAAAGAATTTGTACAAGAATTCACAAAATATATTTATAATTTAAAACAAAATAAACAAAAAAATGATTCAGATTTTATAATAACTTATGAAGATGTAAATGATTTTTTAATTAAATTTGAATCTCATTTACTTAAATAATTTAATATTTATAAAATAAATTGAATAAAAAAAGTTATAAAATTATTTTTTATAAATAGTTTTGTTAAAAATAATTATAAATTATAAACCAATAACATTACAAATTAATATGAAATATTATTAATTATAATTTAATAAAAGATAATATCATATTCTTCATAATCATCTTCTTTAATAATATTTTTAGGCTGAATAGTTTTAAAAGATCTAAAAGGAGCTTCAGTTTTTCTAGAATGAAGAATAATTTTTTTTGTTCTTTGTTCTGAATCAACTTTCAATTGTTCTCTATCTTCTTCAATTTTCCTTTTTTGTTCTAAATATTTAGTTTCTTTATTATATATTTTTCTTTCATTTACTAAATGAATGAATGATTTTGGATCTTCAATTTCAAATAATTCTAAATTATGTATTAAATCATTTATTTCAATTTCATAATTTTTTATTTTTATAATACAATCTTTTGCAATATCATTCATTTTCTTATCTTTATTTAATTTTGTTGGTAAACCTTCAATTGATAAAATATCTAAATAAATATCTTTTAATAAATCTTCAGCATATTCATTTTTGTTAACATTTCCTTTTAGAATATCATTTATTTTTTCTTCTTCTAAAACACATAATTTTTTTAAATTTTTAATTTCAGTTTCATGAAATAATAATCTTTCTTTCATAGACAAAATAGTATTATCAATTTCTTTTTTTTTTAAAGATTGAATAAATTGAATATCCATAATTTCATGTAATAAATTTAAAATTCTATTTTCAATTTCAGTAAATTTCATTGACATAACATTTGGATCATTTAATAATTCTTTTAATTCTTTTTCTTCATCTTTTTTTCTTTCTAAACAAAATTTATAATTTTCAATTGTTTTTATTGTTAAATCTCCAAAATCTGATTTTTCATTTGGATTTAAGTTTTTATAATTACGATTTATTATTTGATTATTAAATTTATCTTTATCAGTTGGTATTATTTTAGTTACAAATTTACAAGATTCTCTTAATTCTTCCAAATTAATTAATATTTTTTCCATTTGATCTTCTATTGTTTTTTCTATTTTTTCTTCTATATCTTTTTGAGTAAAAAATTCCTTACTTTTATTATAAAGATCATTTAATGCTTTTTCTATTGTTCTTAAACTTAATTTTTGTTCTTTCATATATTCTTCAAATTCTTGATTTTTATTAATATAATTCATTTCAAGATTAGAAATTTTTCTATTATTTTCATTTTCTAAATCAATTAATTTTTGACTTTCATATTGTAAATTTCTAATAATATAATTATTAATACCAATATGTTTTGACTCATGTAAAAATGAATTAACAGATCCATCTTTATTAGTTAATCTATTAGCTTTTCTATTATTATAATCCATAATTTGAATTCTTGGTTGATATACTAAATTCAAATTTTTTTGATCATATGCAACTTTTGAATTAGAATTAAAAATATCTGTTGTTGAATCATAAATTGATTTTTTTATTTTTTTAACTGTATTATATAAATTAAATTCATTTGGATCATAATTTACAGATTTGTATAATCTTCCACTCAATATATTTCTACTTTTTATTTTTTGATTATTATAATGTTGTGAATAAAGTGATTTTTTATGAGTTGTTATATCTGATTTGAATAATTTACCATTTTCATCAAAGAATGAATTTATATCTGGTGTTGGTTCAATTATAAATTTTCCAATATTTTGTAACTTTGAATTAGACATTAAAAATATTTTTTATTTTTTTTAAAAAATTTGTTTTATTTATATTATTATAAATATATATTTTATTTTTGTTTTCTATTTATAATTTTTTATATTTTAATTTATTAAATAACTTTTTAAAAATAAAATAAATTTGTTTATTAAACCTAATAATTAAAAATTTTTTTTATTTTGTAAAAGACTATATACTATCTCAATCCTAAAATTCATTTCAATTGAATTAAACCAATCTTTAAATTTATCTAATTGTGTTAAATCTAATCTAATTAATAAATTATTATAATCAAAATGTTTTAATCCTTTTTTATCGGCAATTTCATTTACTCCAGAAATAAAATTATTTAAATCTTTATCAATTGAAAAATTAGATATTAATTTCCCAATTTTATTTTTTGAAGTAGAACAATTCAAACTATAACCTTTATTTCTTGATTTTATATTAGTATCAATTTCATCAATATCAATTTTATCATTATCATCTAAATCAAAATCTTCATTTTCATTTGTTGCTTGAGTTGAATTATTCATTTCTTCAATTTGTTTCATAACTTCAGTAATACTTGCATTACTTTTTCTTTGTAAATTACTAATAGTACTAATTCTTGAAGTATCATTATTATTATTACACATATTTATAAAATCATTATCTAATATGTAATTACTTAAATTTTCTATTGTATTATACCATAAATTTATCCAAGTATAAAAATTAAATTTAAATGAAGAAACTTGCAATTTAATATCATAATTTATATCTTCATTACTATTAAAATCCATATAATAAAAAAAATAATTTTCACCTGATTTTCTTTCAAATTTTCTTTCTGCATTTGGAAAATCTAATTTTTTTTTAACAATAGAAGCAAATACAATATTATAATTTCTAGCAGTGATAAAAGGTCCAATTTTCATAGATTTTAAATGAAAACAATTAGAAGTATAAAAATAATTATTATCATGTAAAAAATTATATAAAATATTTTTCATATTGAAATTTCTGACCTCAATATTATTAACAGAATAATAATTTTGTAAAATTTTAGGAATATTTTTAATATAAGGTTTAGAAAAATTCATAGATAAAAAAGCTTCAAAATATTCAATATACCTAATTTGAGAAGGAATAGTAACACCCTAAATAAAAAAATTAAAAAAAAAAATAAAAAAACATATATTTTACTTTTGAATTAATACTTCTCAATTTACCAAAAATTTTCAAAGCCTCATCACTATTTTTACATAAACCAGAAAAAATCATATAACAAACAATCATAACTCCAGTTCTCCCTTTTCCTGCTTTACAATGAATTGCACATAATCCATCTGGATTTCTTATTAAATATAAACAAACATCAATACAAAATTCTAATATTAATTTAATTGGACAAGGTTCATGATCAATAAAAGGAAAAATAGCTATTTCTTTCCCATTAAATAAATCTTTATTATAAATTCTATTTTCTTCTAGACATAAATTATATATTTTATAATTTGAATGATATCTATTTAAAAATGTTTTAATATCATTTATATTATTTCTATAAATTGATTCACATCCCGTTGAAGGATATCCCATTGCTAAAGTATGTTCTGTTATATATGATAAATCCAAATCGAATAAATCATTATAAATTCTATGTTTTTTTTTACTTACTAAATGTTTTATTATATTTGAAAAATTTGGTATTAAATTTGTATTTAATTCTCCTTCTGATGGTCCATTTGGAGTTTTTGATATTTTATCATTTAAATTATTCAAGTTTATTGGTTCTTTTTAAAATATATTATGTTATATATATTTTTTTTTATTTTTACCTTTTGTTATTTTATCATATAATGTTGGCTCGTTATTTTCATTGTTTTGAATATAAATTTTGTTTATTTCATAGTCAAAAGTATATTGAATTTCAGGCCGGTTATTACGAAAAATATTCTCTGATGTTTCATCAAATTTTATTTCGTCTATTGGATTAAGAAAATTTTCCATTTTATTTTTTATTAATACTTTGAAGTATGATAATTTTTTTATTTGTAAAATAAAAAATTAAATTAATTTATTTTTTTAATTTTTGATTTATTATTTATTTATTTTTTATTTAATATATCACTTCTTTTTTCAAAATGATATCTTTCATCAATTTCATCTAAAATTGCATTTTCTTCAAAATCATCAATTTCATAATTTTCATAAAAATCATTTTTATTATTATATTCATTTTCCATTTTATCAACTTTATTTCTTATTAAAGGCATTTTATTTTTATCAAGTAAAAATTTATTAAATTGAATAATTTCCTCATTTCCTTTTAAACTTTCCATATATTTAACCAATTCTAAATTTTGATAATAAAGAAAAAAATTATCTAATCTTAATTCTTCAGTTTCAGGAAATTCAAAATTAAATTTTTTATATTTTTCAAAATAATCATTTACTAAATATTGATAATCATCTGGTGAAGGATATTCAACTGTTTCTAAGGTTTTAATTAATTGATTTCTTATTTCTACAATACGATTATTAGAAATTGGTTTATGAAAATCTTTTCTTATTTGTGATACATAAAAATTTCTTATACTTTCTTTATGTTTTTTTAACATATATGAACGAAATTTTTTTTGTATTTTTTTTATTGAAAATATTACATCTAATTTCATATTTTTTTCTTTGATACTATTTTCTAATTTTAATATTTCTTTTAATTGTTCCTTTTCTTTTAAATCTTCTTTTCTTTTTTTTTGATTACGAAATGCAGTTTGAATTTTTTTTGCAGCTTTGTTTTTATTAAATAGTTCTAATTCGTTTAAACCTCCTTTTATATTTTTATTTTGAATAAATTCCATTAATCTTTGATTTTCTTCTATTCTTTTTATTACTTCATCTCTTTCTTTATTTATTCTATTTATTTCATCATGATTATTCATTTTTTAATTTTATAATTTTATTTAATTTTTATTTAAATTTTTAAAAAATTATATATTATAAACATATGAATTAAAATATATTAAAAAAATAAACCAATATTAATCTTATTGACAAGTCAAAATTTATGTTAAAATGATATATTTTTTAATAAATTTAAAACTATTTTTTATTAATTAATATATAATTAAAAAACAATTTTCAATAAAAAAATTAATCAAAAATTTCAGTAATATAAACAATTTCAGCTCTAGTATTATTATTTCTACAATGAATAAGTAAATAAAATTCTTTTTTATTACTCATATCAATTTTAATTCTAACACTTAAATCAGTATCATTAAGATAATATCTCAATTCTCCATTTTGAAATCTAATAGTAATATAATCTCCACCTTTAAGTGGTCTTTCATCTTCCTTTTTAAATAAATATTTCCATTTATTATTTAAAGTATAAAATTGAACTAAATCTTCTAAAATACAATAAATATCATATAAAGGACAATTTGCATCAATTTCATCATCACCAATACTTTTATCAAAAGTAATACCAGTTCTTACCCAATCAGCACTTTTAAAATATATTTTTGCTTCGAAATTTTTTGGTAATGAAACATTACTAATATTATATATTTGAGTTGTATAATTTAATTTATTTTTAAAAATATAACATTTTTTATGTATATCTCTTTTATTTGGTTCTTGTAAACAATTATAACAAATTGGCTTTTGACATAAACACATTCTTAAATTTTCACTTGAACCACAAATTGAACATTTTAAAATATAAAATGATTTTCTATTATAATGTTCTTCTAAATGAGAAGCAAAATTTTTTCTTAATATTTTTGCTTTACAAAAACCACATTCAAAATGTGAATAATTACAATTTATTAAAATATGTTTTTTTAAATCTGAAAATTTACTATAATAAATACAAGGATAATTTGGACATTTTAATTTTTGATATTCACATTTTCCTTCATGATCAAGCATTTCCCAATATTTTGATATAAAATTACAATCTGGATTATTTTTACATTTTAATTCTACTACACTTAATAACTTTCTTATGTTTAATTTTGCTTTTTTAATTTCAAAAATTTGACAATTATTAGGACATTTTTTTGCTTTAATAAAAGGAGAAATACATTCATCACAAAAAAGATTTTCACATTGAGTACATTCAAATGGATTTTGTAATAATTTTGAACATAATGGACATTTTATTATTTCATATATTATTTGTATTTTTTTTAAATTAACTATTCTATCTTCTGATATTCCTCCTTGTAATGATATTGGTTCTTCTTTTTCTAAATTACTTGAGAAGTTATCTTCCATTTTTTATATTTATTTAAATTTTTTTTTTTGTAGCTATTAATAATTAAAAAGTTATATTAGATTATAAAATTTAAATTTTTATTTATTTTGTTAATTTAAAAGTATTTTTAAATAAAATTATTTATATAATATGTTATAAATTTAATGTTAACAAAAATAAGTAATTTAGGAAATATATAATGGTCTCTTATTATTATATAATAAGTTAAGATTTTAAAATAGTAATTATTAAAGTTTTAAAAATATCAAAAAAAAATGTTTTAGAAATTTGAAAAGCAAGAAAAATAAATGATATAATAAAAAATAGTTATTTCTTGTTTAAAAAAGAAAAATATAAATAAAATTTTTAAATTAAAAATTTCTTTAATTTTTAAGAATAATTATTAGAAAATAATTATTTGTTGTTTATAGAAAATATTTTATTATTATAATTTAATTTATAAAATTTTGAGTTTTTTTCAAATTTGAAAATTAATTTAATATAAAAGAAAGGTTTTTTAATATAAAAATGAATATTTTTTATTTAATTAATAAAATATATAATTTAATAATTGAAATGTTATCAATATAAAAAAATATAAAAATCCAAAAAAAAATCAATTAATCTCTTTATAAAAGTTTTTATTATACAACTTACTTTTAAAAATTAGAATATTTTAAAAAAAAAACAAAAAAAAAAAAGAAAAAAAAATGAATTTTTCTCAAAAACCTCAAGTAAATAAAAATATAACCAAAAACAAAAAAATATAGCAACAAAATATAAATATATCAAAATACAAAACAGTTCTTTGTAAACACTTCAATAGTCAAAAAGGATGTATATTAGGACTTAAATGTCAATTTGCTCATGGAATAATAGAATTAAGACAACCAAAAAGAATAAATGAAAATGATGGTAAAAAAAAAGGACCAATATTAGAAAATTATAAAATTGTAAAATGTAAATTTTGGGAAAAAGATCATACTTGTAAATATGGAGCTTTATGTACTTTTGCTCATGGTAATGAAGAATTAAGAACTAAAAGTGATAATATTTTACAAGCAAGAGTACAAGGTTTTTTACCTTTAAATAATATTAATAATAATTTTAATTATGTAAATAATTTTATGAATCCTTTATTTTTTGGAATGAATAATAATAATCATCAAATTTATAATTCGAGTATTCAAAATTTAAATAATGGGGTTTCTAATAATAATATTGATAATGTTAATAATAGTAATGGAGGAAATAATATAAGTAATAATAGTAATAACGAACAAATTGATTTAAATTTCTTTAATTTAAAAGGGATATTTAATTCTCCTTAATTCAATATTTAAATTTTTTAATGAGTTATAATATTTACTTTTAATTATGAATTTAATTATCTTTAATTCATTTATGATTTTAGTTTTAATATTAAATATAAGAAATTGATAATTTATATTAATATTATGAAAACCTTTTTATATATAAATTTTGTTAAAATTATAATTTCTATTTATATTATTAATTTAAATTAAAAATTCAACTTTTATGGTTAAGATTTAAATAAATATTATAATCGTAACATTTATTTTGTTTATCAATAATATAATATTTTGATATAATTATTTATAATTGATAGAATTGAAAAAGATATAATACAAATAATTATAATACAAATTATAAATGATTCCTTAATTTAATAATAATTGAAAATTATTCTAATATTCAAATAAAATAAATAATGAAATATTAATAAATTAAATTAATATAAATTGAATTAAATAATATATTATTTATTTACTTAATATATTTATTCAAAATGGATTTTAAGATAATAATTCTTTTATCATTTCTTTCTCTGATATGTTCTCAATTAACAAGCAATGAAATTTCCTATATTAAAAATTATATTTTATCAAATCAAAACCAACAAACTGGTATTTTTTTTGAAGGGAAAAAAAATCCATTAAAACATACACGTCAAGCAATAGAATCATTATTAATTTTAGAAGAACAAATTCCAAATAAAGATATAATATGTAAAACAATATCAAATAATAAAGAAGTCAATTATGATATTATTAAAATTAATTCAGATTTAAAATGTAAAAATGATTTTTCTTCAAAATTTAAACCAAATAAAACTACAAATTCAATTGAAGAATTATATTATGATTTTAAAGCTGCTGAATTACTTAATGATAAATCTTTAAGTGAATTATATAAAATTTCAAAGGAATTTTTATCAAACAATAAATTTTCTAAATTCAAAAATGAAAAAAGAAAAAAAAGTATTTTTGCGACTTCATTAGGAATTGAAATTTTTTCAATAGCATATGAAAAATTATCAGAAGAAAAAAATGATATTAAAGAAAATTTAAAAGAAATTATTAATAGTCTTCAATCTGCTCAAACAGAACTTACTAATAATATTGTACTTTTTTCAGAAAGAGATATTTCAATTTATAAATTAAATAATCATGCTTTAAAAGCAATTAAAGGAAGTAAAAAAATATCTTCTATTAAAAATTTCAATGATTATCTTTTTAAAACATTAAATTATTTCAAAATATTTAAATATGAATTTGTTAATTGTATTGAAAGCTTATATTATCTTTTAGATATATACAAAAATTTAGAAAAAATTCCTTTAATGTCATTAGAAAAAGATACTTTAAATTATGTAAAAGAAAAAAATTTTAAATTAAACTTTATAAATGTATTTGGAAAAGAAATTAAAATAAAAAATACTACAATAACATATGAAATAATTGAAGATATAGAAAAAAATTCTAAATCAGAAAAAAAAAATACAAAAAAATCAAATTATGATTTAGATGATGATGTTGAAGAAAAACCAAAAGAAAATAAAATCCAAAAGAAAAAAAAAGAAGTTTCCTTAGTTTCAAATATTGATTTAGATACTTCAGATATGATTCAATCACCAGGATATTATAAATTAAATTTAGAAATGAATAATCAACAATTTGATTTAAAAGAAAAAGAAATTTTATCAATTCAAGCATTTAATGAAGTAAAAATTGATTATTTAGAAATTTTATTAGAAGATAGAATTACAAATAATAAAAAAGAAGAAGAAATTAAAATAAATTATCCAAGTAGAACTGGAAGAAATTTTAGAGCAACACAAGATGATATAATAAGAATAAAAATAAAATTAAATTTTGTTGATAATAAACCAATGAAAATAGAACAATTATTTTTAAGATTAAAACATAATGATTTAAAAAAATCTTTTGATTCATATTCTCATTTTTATAATGAAAAAAATGATTTATATTACATTACTTTTGAATTAGATGATCCAGTTAAAATTGAAAGTTATAATGGAAAATATACTTTATATATTTATTTAAGTGATCGTTCAATTGAAAAACCAATTATTTGGAATTTTGGAGATATAGAAATTAAATATATTAAACCTCAAAATATAAAAGATGCTGAACCTTCTTATTATAATATTCAAAAACCTAAAATGGAACCTACTTTTAATGAAGAAACTAGTTTAGATAAAAATAAATTTTTTGGAATTCTTTTTTCTGGAATGATTATTGGATGTTGTTTTTTACTTTTTGGTATCTTAAATTATAATAATTATGTTAATTTACAAAATTTTCCAAAAGAAAAAATTGGAAGTTTATTTAATATATTATTTGTAATGTTGGTTGTGTCTATTGCTTATGTTTTAGTTTTGTTTTGGATTAAATTAAATATTTTACAAACTTTTGGTATTTTTGTTATTATGTTTATTCCAGGAGTTACTATTGTTTATCAAGCTATGAAAAATTTAAAAGTTGATATTTAAAAAAAAGAATTATTATTATTATTTAAAACTATAATTTACTAAAATTGAAATAAAAATACGTTAATTTATTTTAATTAATTTAAATACTATTTTTTAATAATTATATAAATAAATTATATTATAAAAAATATAATACATTTTTATTTATGAAAATGAAAATAATTTTTAATTATTCCTTCTGATAAATTTTATTTGTTTTATTATCCTTTGTTTCGAATAGTCTAATTTGACTTTAAAGTTTAGTTAATGTTTTTGTTTTTTTTTGTTTTATTTATATATATTTTAATATTTTTTTAATATTATTATTAAAATATTTA
>JAEEGL013490032.1_pt1 | contig 13847 bp, 10 predicted proteins | sample 9134231 | NCBI WGS metagenome assembly JAEEGL01 (sample SAMN16246548, study PRJNA631951) | gut metagenome | biome: gut microbiome; feature: rumen; material: fiber-attached | host: Bos | place: Iran: Karaj | collected 2018-10
AGCGGCTGCGGCTCCCGCCGCCGCTGCGTCCGGATCGCCGACGATCAAGCTCAAGCCCGTGATTCGCAGGCCGATGATCCGCAAGCCGACGATCGGCGGGCCAAAGCCGCTGGTGCCCGGCGCGGCTGCCCCGGCCGCCCCTGCGGCTTCTCCGGCGCAGAACCTGAAGTCGGCCACCGGGCCAATCCCCGCGCAGGCGACGTTGCGAAAGACGGGCATAATCGCAGAGGGGATCATCACGCCTGCGCAGCAGCAGGCGGCGAAGTCCAAGACGTCGCGAATCTCCCTCGAGTCGGCGATCGGCGTAGCTCCAGCGAAGGAGAGCCCGGCGCCGATGAAGACGATCAAGCTGCGCCGTCCAACGGAGCTCAAGCCGACGCCGCTTTCGACGTCGGTGCCGTCGTCCATCGGCGATGCGCCCACCATCAACCCGGCCGCCGCCCCCGCCGAGCAGGCGTCTGGCGAGCCAGGTCCTGGCGAGACGCAGAAGAAGACGCTGAAGCTGCGCAAGCCAGGCGGCCCGTCTATCGGGCTGAAGAAGCCCCCGACGCTCGGCGTCAAGAGCGACCAGCCTGCTCCAGCGCCCGCCGACAGCGCGATTGCGGACATCCCTGACCTCCCCGCCGGAGGCCTCGCGCCGCTCGCGCCCGTCCCGCAGAAGGATCAGTGCGCCGGCGTGCCGTCGTGGGTGGCGGTGATGTCGCTGGTGACGACTCTGGCCGCGCTGCTCGTGATCGGCGCCGTGGCCTACTTCCTGTATCTCGAGGGCTGCGGGCCCGACGCCGGCGCAAACGCCATGCCGTTCATACAGACCGAGGCGTGAGGGAGACGCTCCATGCGTCGCTTCCTCGCACTCGCCGGCTCGGCAACGCTTGAGGCGCTGGCCGAGCCTCTTTCTGCCGTGCTTTTCCTCGTGGCCCTCGCGACGGTGCACGTCGCGCCGGTGTTCCACTACCATCAGTTCGGAGAGGCGGGGCGTCTTGCGAGGGAGTGCGGGTTCTCCGCGCTTCTCGTGTTCGGCCTCGTGTTCGCAACCGCGGCGGCGGTGCGCGCGGTGGGCGGCGAGATAGCGTCCGGCACCGCCGCCGTCGCGCTGGCGCGTCCAGTGCCTAGGCCGCTCTTCTTCTGCGCAAAGGTCGCTGGCGTCGGCGCCGCTTTCGCGCTCTTCATGGTCGCCGTGGCGTCTGCCACGGTGCTGGCGACGTATTCCTCCGCAGTAGGCGCCGACGCCGCGTACGAAGGGGAGTCGATGCGCATCTGGCAGCCGGGGCTTGTGCTCGGCGTGGGGCTTACGTTCTGCGCTTTCGTCGGGGCCGCGCTCCTGAACCGCTTCGCCCGCGCGCGCTTCTGCTTTTCGGCCTGCGTTCTCACGGCGGGCGTACAGCCGCTTGCTCTTCTCGCGGCGATGCCCTTCGGGAGGGGCGGCATTGCTGCGACCGCAGGCGCGATGCCGTGGGCGATCGTCCCCGCCCTGGCCCTGCTTGCCTGCGGCTGCTTCGTCTTCATCTCCTTCGCGGGCGCTCTCTCCGTTTGCCTGAAGCCTGCGCCGGTGGCGGCGCTCGTCGCGGCGGCGACGCTGCTCTCCTTCATCTGGCCAGTGCGGGCGATCCTCCCGGAGATCAGCCGGTTCTGGCTAGTTGACCGTCTTGCGGAGGGGGGCACCATGCCCTGGGGCGAGGCGTTGACGGCGGCGGGCGCGTCGGTGTGCCTCGCCGCATTCTGGCTGCTGGCCGGATCGATGATGCTCAACAGAAGGGAGCTGCCGTGAGCGAGCGGGTGATAGAGATCAGGGGACTGCGGAAGACCTTCAGGGACTTCTGGCTTCGTCCGCTCGCGGAGGCCGTGGGCGGAATCGACCTCGACGTCGAGAAGGGCGACGTGTTCGGACTGCTCGGCCCCAACGGCTCCGGGAAGAGCACCACCATCAAGATGGTGCTTGGCCTTATCGCCCCGACCGCCGGGACGGTGAAGCTCTTCGGGCTTGCGCCGCGCAGCCGGGCGGCGCGCGCGCGTCTCGGCTATCTGCCGGAGCTGTCGTACCTCCATCCGTTCCTGACGGCGCGCGAGACGGTGATGTACTACGCGGGGCTGTCGGGCCTCGACAGGCGCACGTCGAGGCGGAGGACGGAGGAGCTGCTGGCCCAGGTCGGCCTTGCCGACAACGCCAGCCGCGCCGTCGGCGGCTTCTCAAAGGGAATGGCGCGCCGCGTCGCCTTCGCGAGCGCCCTCGTCTCCCATCCGGAGCTTCTAATACTCGACGAGCCCACCTCCGGCCTGGATCCCATAGGAACGCGCGAGGTGAAGGAGCTGATGCTGCGCCTCGCCTCTGAGGGCATGACGATACTCGTCACGTCGCACCAGCTCTTCGACATGCAGGACGTGTGCTCCCGCGTGGCCATCCTCTCGCGCGGGAAGGTGGTTGGCGGCGGGCTTGTGGCCGACATCGTCGCCGCCGCATCGGACAAGCGCCATGCGCTTGAGGACTACTTCGTGGAACGCCTCGGGATGCCGCGATGAGGGATTCGTTCGTTCTCACCTGGCGCGCGCTTGTCCGCGGGCACGTGCTGTCGCTGCTTCTGGCGGCGACGGCCCTCGCGCATGCGTTCCTGCCGGCCATCGTCAGGGGCGACGGAACCGAGGCCGGATGGCGCGAGATGTTCGTGCGGGCCGTGCCTGGCGCAGCGTACGCGTTCATCGCGGTGGCGGCGCTCTCGTGCGCGTGCGGCCTGTTCGCGCAGGAGCGCGAGCGGTTCCGCCTGTCGCTTACCGTCGTGCGCCCGGCGTCCGCCTTCGGAGTCGCGTGCGGCAAGTGGCTTGCGCTTTGCGCGGCGTCCGCCGCCGCGCTCGCGCTTTCGGCGGCGCTCACCGCATGGCGGCTCTCGGACGCGCCGCGCTGCATGCACCACCACCAGCCGCGGCTTCCCGCGGTCGAGGACTGCGCAAGGGAGGCTCTGGCCGCGTATCTTGCGGATCCGGCGACGCCTGACGTGGTGAAGAAGGCCCCCAAGTCGGCGGTGCTGTCTCTGCTGGCGAACAAGGAGAGCGACAGGTACGACGTCGTTAGGCCGGGGGAGACGTTCGCGTGGCCGTTCGACCCCGCTCTCGCGGAGGAGGGGGAGCTGGTGGTGCGCGCGCGCTTCGCGACGCAGCTGGAGATGCGCGCGCCGTTCGAGGGCAGGTTCTCGTTCGCCGGGCGCGAGGCCGCCGTCTCGCACAGCACGCAGTCGTCGCTGGACGTTCCGCTCGTCGCCTCGACAAACGCCGCGTCCGCCGCGGGGCTGGCGTTCGCCAACACGGGCAAGGAGACCGTGATGCTGCGTCCAAGGCGGGATCTCGAGCTGCTGTCGCCTGCCGACGCTTTCGCTTGGAACCTCGCGAGGGCGACTCTCCAGATGGCCTCTGTCGTGGCTCTTCTCGCGGCGTTCGGAACGTTCCTCTCGGCGGCCGTGTCGCGTCCAGTCGCCATCTTCACGGCGTTCGTCGCGCTCGCCGCGGCGCTGATGGCGCCGAGCGTGGTGGCGCAGTTCCCGGACGAGCTGGACGTGAGCCTGATGGACCGCTTTGGACTCGCCGTGTCGCGTACGATATGCTTTCTCACGTCGGCCGTCGGGGAGAGCGAGCCTGTCTCGGACCTCGCCGGCGGCGTGTGCATCGAGTGGGCGGCCCTCGCCCGTTCGCTCGCCGTGAACGTTCTGGCCCTTCCGGCCGCGCTGCTGGCCGCGACGGCGGCGATCGTGCGCCGCCGCCCGCTTGCGGGAGGACAATGACAATGAGGAGAAAAGAGAAATGAAGAAGAATGCAAAGAACGCCAAGAAGAACGCGAAGGCCGACCAGGAGCTGGAGGAGTACTGCGCCGCCTACATGGACTTCCTCTCCAAGGGGAAGACGGAACGCCGCTGCTACGCCGAGGCCGTGCGGCTGATCGAGGCGCGCGGCTTCAGGAGCCTCGACGCCGTCGAAGCTCTCAAGCCCGGCGACCTCGTGTACCGCGGCTACCACGGCAAGACGCTCTTCGCCGCAGTCGTCGGGCGCACCCCGGTGATGGACGGAATCCGCGTCGTCGGCGGCCACACCGACGCCCCCCGCCTCGACCTCAAGCCCCGTCCGCTCTACGAGAAGAACGGCGTCGCGTACTTCGACACCCACATCTACGGCGGCATAAAGAAGTTCCAGTGGCTCGTGATGCCGCTCGCCCTATACGGGACGATCGTCAAGAAGGACGGCACGTTCGTCGAAGTCGCGATAGGCGACGAGCCGGGCGACCCCGTGTTCATGATAAGCGACGTGCTGCCGCACTTCGGCAAGGACCAGCAGGAGAAGCCGGTCAAGGACGCCGTTGCCGCCGAGGACATGGACGTGATCGCCGGCCTTGGCTCCATCGAGAAGAAATTCGCGGAGAGGTACGGCGTTGAGAAGGACGATCTGCTCAGCGCGGAGCTCGAGATCGTGCCCGCAGGTGCGCCCCGCGAGGTCGGCCTCGACAGGTCGATGATAGCCGCATACGGCCACGACGACCGCGTGTGCGCGTTCGCCGGCCTCAGCGCGCTCATGGATCTTGCGGGGACTGTCCCCGAGAGGACGTGCGCCGTGGTGCTTTGCGACAAGGAGGAGATCGGTAGCGTTGGCGCATCCGGCATGGCCAGCTCCTTCTTCGAGAACACCGTAGCAGAGCTGCTCGACAGGCAGAGCGCAAAGTCCCGCGACATAGACGTGCGCCGCGCCCTCGAGCGCTCGACTATGCTCAGCGCGGACGTGTGCGCGGCAAGCGACCCGCACTTCCCCGACGCCGACTCCGTTGGCAACGCCGCTAAGATGGGGGGCGGCCCATGCGCCATCAAGTACACCGGCGCCGCCACGAAGAGCGGCGCCTCAGACGCCCGCGCCGAGTTCATCGCCGAGGTGCGCCGCATCATGGACGGCGCCAAGGTCGATTGGCAGATGGGCGAGCTGGGCCGCGCCGAGAAGGGCGGCGGCGGCACGATCGCAAAGTTCATGGCGCGCTTCGGCATGGACGTGATAGACTTCGGCACGCCTCTCTTCAGCATGCACGCGCCGTGGGAGCTCGCGTCGCGCCACGACTGCCTGCACACGAAGAAGGCGTATGCGGCGTACTTCATGGACAAGGGGGCGAGGGGCAGATGAAGGCCCTGATTCCAGCGGCCGGGCACGGAACGCGCTTCCTCCCGGCGTCCAAGACCGTCCCGAAGGAGATGCTGCCCGTGGGCGCGAAGCCCGCGATACAGCTGATCGTCGAGGAGGCCGTGGAGGCCGGGGCTGACGAGGTGGTGATCGTGACGTCGCCCGAAAAGCCGTCCATCCGCCGCCACTTCGAGGCGGATGCCGCGTGGCGCGAGCGCTGCGCGGGCAAGCCAGACGTTGACGCGGAACTTGCGCGTCTCGAGGAGCTCGGCCGGAGGATACGCTGGGTGACGCAGACGGAGCAGCGGGGGCTTGGCCATGCCGTGCTGCAGGGCGCGGAGCTGCTTGCGGGCGAGCGCGAGCCTGTGCTGGTGCTGCTTGGCGACGCGCTCGTCTCGGGCGAGCCGCCTTCGCGGGCCATGGCAGAGATATCGCGCTCGTTTGGCGGGGCGTCCGTCGTGGGACTTGAGGAGGTGCCGCTGGAGAAGGTGTCGCGCTACGGCATAGTCAAGGGCGAGCGCGTGGCGATGGACTCCGTGGAGGGAGAGGTCTTCAGACTGTCGGACCTGGTTGAGAAGCCGTCCCCTGCGGCCGCGCCCTCGCGTCTCGCCGTCGCAGGGCGGTATCTTCTCGACCCTGCCGTGTTCGGCCTGCTCGCCACGCAGGCCCCCGGCCATGGCGGCGAGATACAGCTTACGGACTCCATACGGCGCATGCTCGCCGATCGCCCCGTGTATGGATACCGCTACCCCGGCCGTCGCCACGACATAGGCAACCCCGCCGGATATCTTGAGACGCTGCTCGCCTTTGCGGGCTGACGCTGAAAACCGTACATGAAAGGAGAACGCCGATGAGCCGAACGCAATGCGCATTAGCGAAGGCATACGCAGCCGTCGTCGTTCTCCTTTGCGGTCTGGGCGCAGTGGGCGACGAGCCCGAGACGCCCGCGCCGGAGACTCGCGTCGTCTCCGCTTCGGCGGCGTCGCGTACCCCATGGGACGGAAGGATAGACGTTGACTTCACCGTCTATATGCCGGTTTCTGGGACTACTGCCGCGATTTCGCTTTCGGCGACGGACGGCGCGGAAACCTACACGGCCTCGACGCTTGAAGACGTGCCGGCAGTTACCACGTCCGGCACATACCGCGTGGTGTGGAACATAGCCGAAGACTATCCCGACCTGTATGCGCAGACGTTCACGATCACCGTCTCGGCGTCAGTCGCCTCGTTCACGCCGGACGAGCAGAGCGGCAACTACATGGTGATCGACCTTTCCGGAGGCACGAACGCGCAGTCGTATGCCGTGTCGTATCTCACAAACGCGCCAGCCGGCGGATGGACCGACGAATACAAGACGTCTAAGATTGTCCTGCGCAAGATTCCCGCCGGAACATTCGAGATGGGCACGCACGCAAATGAATGGCCCAATGCGCCGGAACAGAATCTGCACGACGTCACCTTCACGAACGCGATGTGGGCTGGAGTATTCGAAGTCACTCAGCGGCAGTGGGAGCTGGTGAAGGGCAATAGACCGAGTTACTTTAACGACGACGATCACTATATGATGCGCCCGGTGGAAAAGGTGAACTATAACGCAATCAGAGGAAAGTCTATTGGTGCGCAGTGGCCGACGAGTGGTGGAGTGGATGCGGACTCCTTCCTTGGCTTGCTGCGCGGCAAGACGGGTGAATCGCATCTTGACCTTCCCACAGAGACTCAATGGGAGTACGCCTGTCGTGCCGGTACCAGTGCAGGACTGAACAACGGCTTCAACCTCACGAACGATACCCGTGACGCATCGCTTGACCTTCTGGCAAGATATGGTGTCAGGGGCTCAAGAAGCGACACTTCGAAGAGCACTGCCGCAGTTGGGTCTTACGCTCCGAATTACTGGGGCTTGTATGACATGCATGGCAATGTGTGGGAGTGGTGTCTAGATTGGTACGCAGCGTCTTTGGGAGAGACGACGGTCACGAACCCCGTAGGCGCTGCTAGCGCATCTAAACGTGTTTTGCGTGGGGGCTGCTTGCAGAGTGGATGTTATTCTAATGTACAAGCGAGGGAGTGTGTGAGCAGTTACCGCACCAAGGCGGACTTTCCTGACATCTCAAACGGGAATAGCACATACGGCTTCCGCTTGTTCGGCGCGGTGCCAAACGTCCCGGAATGGGACGGTGCGACGTCCGGCACCGGTGTTGCTGCGCCTATTTCATACGACGGGCGCATAATCGTAACACTAGCCGAGGCCGTTGACGCGCCGCGTCTTACGTTTACGACAGGCGGCGACAATGGCGTGGAGTGGTTTGCCACAAATGACGTGAAAAAGACAGGCTCTCATTCGGCGTGCAGCAGTTCGCCCGGTCAGGCTCCACGTAATAGAACTGTTTCGTCTTGGATGGAGACGTCTGTTGTTGGTGCGGGAACATTGTCTTTTTTCTGGCGTGTCTCTTGCGAGAAAGACGAGGACGATTTTGCAACGTATGACCGTTTGATGTTCTTCACAAACGGAGTGGAGGTGGCGCGTATCGATGGTGAACACGATTGGGAGAGACTCAGCGTCCGATTTGAGGGTGGCGGTACTAACAGTGTGCGATGGGAGTTCCTCAAGGATGATTATGAACCGCGACAGGCAAACTTTTCTGATTGTGGCTGGGTTGACGGTGTCATCTGGGCACCAGACGCGCTGATCTTGATATTCAGATGACACTCTGCTTCATGTAGGCCAGGGGACTGTCCCCGCCCGGACATGGGGACTGTCCCCATCCGGACATTGGAGTAAGGTTGTGATTGTCCACAAATCTCAATTGTTCACAAATGCCATCATTGTCACAAATACAAATTGTCATTTGTCATTTTTGAACAATTGTGGCAATGAATATTTGTGAACAGTATTCATTTTTCACAGGATTTCTCTTGCGGGACGGAAACTAATCGTGTAAACTACATGTCCGCGATGATACAGACATTCAGTTTTACTTGTGCGCGGGCGAGCTTGCCTTCGTCGACGCTGTACATGCCATGACGGTAGGCGACTACGAACTGGCCGAAGAGATCGGGCATGGCGGCATGTCGATTGTCTATCGGGCAACACGGCGGGGTGACGGCGCCTCAGTCGCAGTCAAGGTTTTTGACTCGGAGAATCGCGCAGACCACGGCGAACTTGCGCGAAAGTTCATGCAGGAAGCGCGGATACTCGCGGCGCTCAGCCATCCAAACCTCGTCAAGGTTCTTGATTCGGGGATGACCGACAGCGGCAGTCCGTGGCTCGCGATGGAACTTGTTGAGAGAGCTTCTGGCGGCGCGTCGCTCGCGGAGCGGCTCAGCGAATCCAAGCCCATCGCGCCCGCAGATGTCGTGCGAATCTACTCCCAGCTGCGCGCTGCTCTTGCGTACTGCCACGGCAAGGGGATTGTCCATGGCGACGTGAAGGCGGAGAACGTGCTGCTCGCGTCCGACGGCACGGTGAAGCTGACGGACTTCGGCATCGCAAGGATTGTCCTTCCCGACACGCGGCGTAGGCTCTGCATTTCCACAATGACGCTGGAGGGCAACCTTGGCACGCCCTATACCCGCGCCCCAGAATGCCGCAATGGTGAAAAAGCGACGGCCGCGGCGGACGTCTATTCGTTCGGCGTTATTCTCTACAAGCTCGTCACGGGCATCTGGTACGAAGGATCCGAGCGTCTTTTGCGCCAGGCGCGCGCCTTCGCGCCTGACTGGGCGCCCGTTCTGGTGCGGATGCTCTCCGCAGACCCGGCGGGTCGGTTCGCGGACGCAGAAGCGCTTCCCGCCGATCCTACCGCCGGAGCCCGCCGCAGGCGCCATGCGCGGACGACAATCCTGCTTGCGACCGTCGCAATGCTTGCAGGTTTCGCCGTCTGGTGCATCGCGACGTTGCGAAGGCCCGCCGTGAACGTGCAGGGCGGCGAGCGTAAACTGACAGACGCAGAGTGGGCGCGCTACTATCTCGGCACGAACGAGTACGACTACGTGGAGGAGGCCACGCTCACGCGCACGAACCGCCTCGTCCTCACGCGCCCCGTGATGTACGGCACGCTCCATCTGCCGGACAAGCACGGCACTGTGGAAGTGGAATCGCCGCCGGGCTACGAGGGCTACATCGTGCTTGCGCGCCGCATTGACGGCGACATGTTCTACCAGATGCATGTCCAGCGCAAGGGCTCGATGCGGGTTCGCGCCTCAGAACGCGCGATCCGCGTGGGCTACCGGCCTTTCCCTCGCAACCCGGAACCGTAAGACATGTCCCTTTTCCCTGACACTCCGAAGACGCTTCTCGATGAACTTGCCCTCGACAAGGAGATGGACGAGGCGAAGTGGCGTCGGTTCGACGAAATGTACCGCCCCGTGGTGGCGGCGTTCATCGTGCAGAGATTTCCGGCCGTGGCGCACGAGACGGAAGACGTGGCGCAGGAGACAATGGTGCGCCTCACCGCAGCCATTCGCGAAGGGCGCTATGAGGCTGCACGCGGACGTTTCCGCACGTTTCTTGGCGCCATTGCGAACAATCTTGTCGTGGACATCCTGCGACGGCGGAGCCGCTTCGCCGATCTGCCGCTCGATACAATTGACTGGGTTTCTTCGCAATCCGCAGACGCGCCGGCGATCGCCCTTATCGACAGACAATGGCGCGAGGCCTGCTACAGGGCTGCACGGCGACACGTGCTGCACCACATTCCGCTGCCGCCGCACTATGCCGACGTCTGGCGAGCGCTTGAGAAGGGCGAAGCGCCTGCTGCCACCGCCGCGCGCCTCGGCGTGACGCCCGGTTTCGTCCGCCAGGCGAAGCACCGCGTGGCGACCCTAATTTCCGCCACCGTCGCCACATACGGACCTGCCTGACGCTGCAACGCTTGAAGAGTGCGGATTGCCCGTTGAAAAAATCTCGTCACACTTAGTCGTTTCGTTCGTATAACGATATTTGAGGACGAGGCGGCGTGCCCAAGCGGAACGCCGCGCGGCCGCAAAATGCCGCTTTGTTGTTTCCGCTTGCGCGGGGACAATGGGTGTGGTATAATTGCGGCTGTCGAGGGGGCCGGAGAGAAAACCGGCTTCCGCGTTGGCTTCACAACTGCTGGAAACTGCTACATTCTGAGGTTGGGATGAAGTCGAGCGACACCGTTTCGGGTGCGCCGTCTTGTCCTCTTCCCAACCGGGCTGTAGCAGGCCTCCAGCGAGAGGATGTCGGCGCACCCGGCTGTATAAAGTTGTTTTCACCCAAAAGGAACAGAATAATGAGCGCTGAAGATCAGAATGAGACGATCGCCGACAAGGCGAAAGAAGGACTTTCCAACGTCGCATCTGCGGCCAAGTCGCAGATTGACGCCCTCAAGACGAAGGAGGGCCGCGATGCGCTCAAAAAAAAGGCGAAGGAGTCTTTTTTCAGGGCGAAAGATTACCTGTTAGCGTTAAGGACTAAAGAAGGGCGCCAAGCTTTGGTTGAAGATCTCAAGACTATGACTATGCAGCAAAAAGCTGTCTTCGGTGCTACAGCGATTTGCTTGCTGATAGTTGCTATTGGACTTCTAAGATGTGTTTTTTCTTCATCGCAAAGTGACTTGAATCGTAATGCAGGAGTCGGACCGCAGAGTCCTAATACAATAGTGGCAAACGACGATTCTCCAAAACCAACGAATGACGAAATGAATGTTACGCCTCCATCTAGTCGTGGGGAAGTTACAGCTAGTCAGACGAGCGTGGAAGTCCCGGCATCTGTGCCGAAGGACGGAAAAGACGCGCATGACACAGATGATTTTTCACCTCCTTTCAATATTGAGAGTGAGGCAAACTCTATTATTGGCGGCATAACCATCTGGGCCGGTCCAGCAGGTAATGGCGTTCAATCAAAGTGGAAACCTTCGCAGAAAGTTTCTCTTGATGATTTTGTAAAGGGTTACTATGCGATAGCCGATGCCTTTATGCCGCATTTTCTGGATTTATTGAACCAGATACCCAATCCGCTTCTTGCCAAACCAATTCAATCCAACGTGCTGCCACGAGCAGACCATCTCGTGGCTTATTGTTCAGAAACAGGGATTCTTGATTCGTCCAACTTAAAAGAAAAGAAGCTTTATATTGCTTATCTCCAACAAGCTAGACAAATCCATGAGATTGTTTTGCAATTCATGTGGGCATTCGGACAAGATGATAAAAGTCAATACGATGAAGCAAAACAAGAACTAAAATCTTTCATGACGTCCCAAAAGGAATTGCCCCCACATGAAATTGATCCAACAGCTGCAGAGAAATATGTTGCTCCGCCCATCCCCTTAGATTTGCAGCATGCGCTAGACGAGCTCAAAGGCAGATACTTTTACGTGGACCAGCATTTTCGCATGGACTGGCGCGCATCCGAAGCATCCTTGCACGGGCATACTCAATGGACGTTGGCTCAAATGTATGAAGAAGGAATTAAACGAAGCAACTCAAATGATTTCAAGTTGGATGATAACAATAAGTCTTTAAAGAACCTCGAAGACCAGTACAGAGATCGTTTGCGCAATAAAGCATTTAAAGGGATTCCATTAAGAGATGGCTTTCCGATTGACTCGGTATGTGGATTCAAATTCTGTCATCCCCATTACGACAATACTGGCAATATAAAGTTGCCATTGTATTGCAGGCTTAATAGCAGTTATGGCATCCATGGATATTTGCTTGAGAAACCATTTCGAATGTTCAAATATGCAGAGGTGTCATATAGCTATCCCGAAGGCGACGGCTATGGCAAAGAGGAATTAAAAGCTGAATTTGAAGCCCTACGCTATGTTCGACTAGATGGGTTGATTACAAGTGACATTAACTATGAAAGTGCCCTTGAAGAACTTACAAAGGTCAAAGCTGCGATTGAAGCCAAATACAAGATTGACCTTGGGAAAGGTAACGATTCGCATGACGTGTATGGTGTGGGCTTACCAGGTGGTGGATGGATTCTGTTGGCATTATATGAGCCACACCTAGAGGTCTCCACTACCATCAAGGATGGAACACGAGTCATGTCACTTGAGATTTGTTATGGAAACAGGGAAGATGTTGATAAAGAGTGTTCAAGATGCCTAGGCGAACTACAGGCACAACGGACAAAGGAAGCGGAGTCTAAAAAGAAAAAGCTTAACGTTTCCGATGATGCCGGGGCGGATGTATTATGAGACGATAATTTCTGGCATTAATACTGGCGATTCACAAATTGAAATAGGAGAAAATGCGGGAAAGGCCATGTCCTTTCCCGCATTTCAGGCTTCCTTGTATTTTCTGAACTTGGCGGCGCCGCGCCCGCGCTCCACGACGTCCGAAGTCGGAAGTCCTGTCATTGTCGCCGCCGTATGCGCCCCCGACCACAGAAATTTTAACATTTTTTCCGCGTCCTGTTGCTTTTTCCCGCGAAAAATGATACAATATGCACTTCGCCGCTGAAACAGTTAACAAAGTGGTCGCTTACCACACTTCATTCGCGGCGAAAGCAGTCTCGTCAATTTCAAGAAAGTCGTCAGAGAAAACTGAAAGGTAAGCCAATGAAAGCAGAGCGCAAGGTGTTCGGCAAGCTGCAGAACACATACGACCCGCCGGACCTGATAGAGATACAGACGAAGTCGTACAACGACTTCCTCCAGGAGGACGTGCCGCCGGAGAAGCGCGCGGAGAAGGGGCTTCAGGCCATATTCCACGAGATATTCCCGATAGCGAGCTTCGACGGCCGCTTCGTGCTTGACTTCGTGAAATATCGTCTCGACCCGCCGGAGCTGTCGTATCTCGACGCGCTCTACGAGGGGCAGACCTACGCCAAGCCGCTATACGCCACGTTCGTGCTCAAGGACGGCGACGTCGCCAAGACGGAGGACGTGTTCCTCGGGGACATCCCAGTGATGACCCAGGACGGCGCTTTCGTGATCCACGGCGCCGAGCGCGTGATCGTGAGCCAGCTGCATCGTTCGCCCGGCATTTCCACGGAGCGGGCGGTCCATGCGAACGGGCAGTCGCTCCTCAGCGTCCGCATCATCCCGGACCGCGGATCGTGGATCGAGATAATGTTCGACACGAACGACGTGCTGTGGTGCTTCATGGACCAGCGCCGCCGCCGCCGGAAGTTCTTCGCCACGACGCTTCTGCGCGCCCTCGGATATGGCAGCGACGAGTCGATCCTCAAGCTGTTCTACGACTTCGAGACGCTTGAGACCGACCGCAGGTGGACGGAGCGCGAGCTGCACATGCTCGTCATGAAGGAGGACATAGTTGACACGTCGTCCAACGCCGTCCTCGCCCGCCGCTACGACCCGCTCACCCCGGCCATGATGGAGCAGTTCAAGAACGCCGGAATCGGAAAGATCGAGGCGGTGGACGTGTCGGTCGACAACGGAACGCTGATCAAGACGCTGCGCGAGGACGCCAAGATCGGCATCCAGAACGAGGAGGACGCGCTCAAGGACATCTACAAGCGCATGCGCCCCGGCGACCCGGCCACGGCGCAGAACGCGAAGCAGATGATGCAGCGCCAGTTCTTCGAGCTCGCCCACTACGACCTCGGATACGTCGGCCGCCACAAGATCAACAAGAAGCTCGGCCTCTCCGGCAAGGTGCCGGAGGAGATGCGCACGCTCCACACGAGCGGCATCGAGGTGATCGAGGCGATGCGCCTCCTCTTCAAGATATTCATGGGCAAGGAGCAGGTGGACGACATCGACCACCTCGGCAAC
>JAEEGL013554176.1_pt1 | contig 13847 bp, 11 predicted proteins | sample 9134231 | NCBI WGS metagenome assembly JAEEGL01 (sample SAMN16246548, study PRJNA631951) | gut metagenome | biome: gut microbiome; feature: rumen; material: fiber-attached | host: Bos | place: Iran: Karaj | collected 2018-10
AAAAAGCATAAGGGAGGCTTATTCCCGCCTTCATAGCGGCGGAGGCGAAGGAAATCTTATTATCTTCGGGAAAATAGGCCATGCCGAGGTCCTTGGCCTCCTTGGTCAGGTTGATGGAGACGCCGTCGTCATTGAGAATCTTCAGATGCTGGAGGATGCCCTTGCTTCCGGGCTGATCAACCCCGAGGTCCCAATGGAAATATTCTCTCAGACAACCAAAAGTCCCTCTGAGTATGAAGAGATTTGCAGGAGACTGTCTTCAATCGCCCGCTGCGGTCTCGAGGTGCACGAAACTATCTGCTCCCAGGTTGCCAACCGTCACAAAAACCTCTCCGACTTTGCCGGAAGTCACGATGTAATAATCTTTGTTTCAGGTCGTTCCAGCTCCAACGGCAAGGTTCTCTTCGACCTTTGCCGCTCAGTCAATCCAAGAAGCTACCATATAGTACAGCCCTCTGAAATCGACCCTTCTTGGCTCAATCCCGAGGACTCTGTAGGTGTATGCGGGGCGACCTCTACTCCGAAGTGGCTTCTGGAGTCTGTGGCGGAATCGATTCAGCAACTTTAGCCGCCTCCTCGGCAGCTTTAGCCCTTTGCTGCTCCTCAACTTCCTTTCTTGCGCGCTCTACAGATTTGGAGCGTTTCAGGATAAAGCCTGAGCCCAGATACTTTGTGCGGACATCCTCGTCTGCAGCAAGCTGTTCCGGGGTGCCTTCCTGGAGAATCGTACCCTCATAAAGAAGGTAAGCACGGTCTGTGATAGCCAGGGTCTCGCCTACGTTATGGTCAGTGATAATGACGCCGATATTGCGGTATTTGAGCTTGGCGATGATGTACTGGATATCCTCGACGGCAATCGGGTCGACTCCTGCGAACGGCTCATCCAAAAGAATGAATTTCGGATCGACGGCAAGGGCGCGGGCAATCTCGCAGCGTCGCCTCTCTCCTCCTGAAAGCTGGATTCCCTTGCTCTTTCGAACCTTTGAGAGGTTGAACTCGTCTATAAGCTGTTCAAGTCTTGCCTTTCTCTCATCTTTTGTCATCCCTCGGGTCGCCATAGACATCTCCATGACAGACATAATGTTGTCCTCGACAGACATCTTCCTGAAAACCGATGCCTCCTGGGGGAGATACCCCACTCCCTTCTGGGCCCTCTCATACATAGGCAACTTGGTGATCTCCTCATCGTCCAGGAAAATCTGTCCTTCGTTCGGAACCACCTGACCTGTAATCATATAGAAACTCGTCGTCTTGCCGGCTCCATTGGGGCCGAGGAATCCTACAATCTCTCCCTGGTTGACTTCCATGGAGACTCCTTTAACCACGGTGCGGATGCCGTATTTCTTGACGAGATTTGTGCAATGGAGCTTCATATCACTTAGTGTTCAGTCCGAACTCCACAACCAGGTTTCGGACATTTTCGTTTTTGGACATTAAATCTTTGGCCTGGTCTTCAGGCATGTACGGGGTCTTCTCCTTCCCTCCCTCATCGGCAATGACATCGACTACTATCTTGAGCGTACGGACCCCGGTCAGACGGATAAGGTTTCCTTCCAATTCATGGAGGAATTTAGTCTCTATCCACTGTTTCTGAGCATCATTATGGACATAGAAATCTACAATCCAGGCGCCGTCAGAGGCCTTTATTTCCTTCTTTGCGCTGGAGATAAGGTTTGCAAGTCGCGGACGAGAAGCATAGTTCTCTGAGAGTTTGGTGCAGGCTTCGGAAAGCAGTTCATCGGTAAGGGACACTTCCTTTGCCTCTGGAGCCTTCTCTTCTTCGGCCTCTACTTTCTTTTCTTCCATCAAAGCGTCTATGGAAACACCCTTTGAGGCCCTTCTGCGAGTCTTTACAGGAGTTTCGGGCTCAGCGGAGGGGGCCTCTTGTTTCGGAGTCTCAGAAACTGCCGGAGCCTCGGGAATCTTAGGCTCAGCCGGAACTTTCGGAGCCTCCGGAGCTTTTGGAGTCGCTGGTGCCTTTGGGGCCGCCGAAGTCCTCGGCGCCTCCGGAGCCTTCGCCGAAGGGGCAGGGGCCGCCGCTTTCAGAGGCGTCTCAGCCGCAGGAGCGGAGAGAAGGAAACTGAGCTTCATCAGGGCGAACTCGATATGGAGACGGGGATTAGTCGCCGCCTTATAACCGGATTCGCAGGCAGTAGTAACCGCAAGGGCATCATAGAGGAATTTCAAAGGGCATCTCTCCGCCTGCTCCTTATACTTTATTTTCAGGGATTCAGGAAGCTCAAGGAGAGAGTCCAGCCCGGCGCTTTTGGCTACCACAAGGTCTCTCAGATGGGAGCTCAGCGCTCCAATGAAATGGAGGGCATTGAATCCCTTGGACAGCACCTCGTCAAAGGTCAAGAGGGCCTTGGTATAGTCTCCGGCGAGGAAGTTGTCTACGAGTGAGAAACTGTACTCATAGTCGAGCACATTGAGGTTCCTTATGACCTCCGAGTACCTGACATCCGTCCCACAGAATGCTACAGTCTGGTCGAAGATAGTGAGGGCGTCCCTCATCGCTCCGTCAGCCTTCATTGCAATGACATGGAGGGACTCGTCATCGATCTTCACCCCTTCCTTATCGGCGATAGTCCGGAGATTCCTAACCATGTCGGGAATCGAGATACGGTTGAAATCGTATGTCTGGCAACGGGAAAGAATAGTAGGGAGAATCTTGTGCTTTTCGGTAGTGGCGAGGATGAAAATCGCATGGGACGGCGGCTCTTCAAGAGTCTTCAGGAAGGCATTGAAAGCCGAAGATGAGAGCATATGGACCTCGTCTATGATATAGACGCTGTATTTCCCTACTTGCGGAGGTATCTGGACCTGCTCCATCAGCGCCTTGATGTCATCGACGCTGTTGTTTGACGCCGCATCCATCTCATGGATGCAATATGACCTCCCTTCCTGGAAGGAAACGCAGGACTCGCAGTGGCCGCAGGGCTCCATATCCGGTCCCGGGGAAGAACAGTTGATCATCTTGGCGAAGATACGGGCTGTCGTTGTCTTCCCGACTCCTCTCGGTCCGGCAAAAAGGTACGCATGGGCAAGCTGTCCCCTCTTGATGGAGTTGGACAGGGTCCTTGCTATATTGTCCTGGCCGATAAGCGTCTCGAAGGAGTCCGGCCTGTACTTCCTCGCAGATACGATATACTGACTCATAGTCTACAAATATAACAATTCCGTCGGGATTTTCATCCATTTTGTGTTGTAGACCAGAAAAAAATAGCTTTACGCATAACTTTTGTATATTTGCATTTGGATTATGAAAAAGATATTATTGACGCTCATAGCAGCAGCCCTTTGCCTGGTCGCGGCCGGTCAGGCAAGAATAACGACAAAGAGTTACCGGCTCTCAGACTTTACCGAAAGGATAACAAAAGTGGTCCTCCCGGGGAACGACATTATGGACACTTCCATAAAGCAGGCAGTCCTCGACGGCTGGAGGATATCTCCATTCGAGTTTTGCACCACCGAAGAATTCAAGACGCTCAAGAAATCGTCTAAATACTATTTTCTCCTTGTCAGCAATGCCGACGTGAGCTACCTGACCATCACAAGAGGAGACTCCGAGGAAGGCATCGGCTCTGAAGAGATTGTGTCCATTCCCCTTGGAGACGGAGATAATTTCTTCGGACGCGAGAGAGTTTTCCTGCCGGCAATGGTAGAGATTCTCCAGGATTACATCCTAAAGGCGATGGAAAAAGAGAAAGACAGCTATGCAGGGCTCTCCATCTACAACTCAAACTACCGCAAGGACGGAAGGCTCAAAAGAATCTGCTTCTCGGAAGATGATCTTTCTTCCGATGTCGACATGGCTGCAAAGCAAAAGCTTTTCGATGAAGACATGTTCATCTCCACCGAAGAAGAAGCTGACAGCATCTTCAACGCCGCCACTTTCAACACTCTGGTAAGCTACGTAGTTGCCCCTGCCGAGCCAAAGAAGGGCGATACTTGCTATAAAATGCTCATTGACGCATCGACATTGAGGCTATTTTGGATAAAAAAACATAAAATCTCCGGCGAAGGGGACGCCGGTTTCAGGAAAGAGGACCTGAGGGCCCTCTCGAGGGGAAGATAATGACGACAGGAACTTCTGATTGCGGACTAAAATACGCGGTACTTAAAAGCGGAAATGCAGTTGCTTACTGCGCGCTTGGAATAAAATGCGGAACAAGGGATGAAGAGGGATTCCACAGCGGAATCGCCCATTTCACCGAACATACAATCTTCAGGGGTACTAAAAATAGAAGCGCCTCAGTTATAAATAATTACCTCGACCGTCTTGGAGGCGATCTCAACGCTTTCACCAATAAGGAGGAGATTGTCATCCACTCGACCGTACTCAAGGAAGACCTCCCGAAGGCGGTAGGCCTTCTGATGGAACTGGCAACTTCTCCGACGTTCCCTGAGGATGAGATAGAGACGGAACGAGGAGTAGTTATCGACGAAATTATTTCCTACAAGGATAGTCCTTCGGACGATGTCTACGACCGCTTCGAGGAGGAGTTTTTCAAAGGCCATCCCCTCGGAAAGCCTATACTTGGGACAACTGCTTCAGTTAAGAAAATAACATCTGAAGAGCTCCGGAAGTTTGTCGCAGAGAAATTCATACCTTCGAGAATGGTGCTTACTGTTGTTTCCCCAGATGAAGAAAAGAAGACCGAGAGACTTGTCAAGAGGCTGATAGACAAGTACTTCTCCAGCTCATCGGAGACTGCGACAGAGGAAAGAATACTTTCGCATCCTTCAAATCCGGTCTTTTTCAAAAAACTGGAGAAACACAACCACGAAGTCAACGCAGTGATTGGCAGCTCGGCTCCTTCCCTTTATGATGGAAAAGACAGGATAAGTACGGTCCTTCTTGCAAATATTCTCGGAGGACCGGCATCCAATTCTCTTCTCAACAGTGAGCTCCGAGAGAAAAACGGATGGGTATACGGAGTCGACTGCAACTATACCCAAAATGCCGATTCCGGTCTTTTCACAATTTCTTTCGGCTGCGACAGGCCCAATCTCGACAACTGTCTCGGCGCAATCAAAAGAATCATTAAAAACCTCAGAGAGAAGCCGTTATCGGAAGCCAAACTCAAGGCCGCCAAAAAACAGCTCATCGCCCAGCTTTCTGTAGCCTCTGAAAGCGGAGAAGCGAAGTGCCTGTCTATGGGAAAAAGCCTTCTTGCATTCGGCAAGATAAACACCGATAAAGAAAACCGGGCAGAAATTGAAAGTGTCACTTCTGATGATATCCTGGAAATGGCCGTGAGGATTCTTGCAGAAGATCATCTCTCAACACTCATTTACCTATGACGCCGGAAGAAAAATACATAAGGGATCACTCCACAGCAGAAACCGACGCACTTAAATGGGTCGATAGGGAAACCCACCTGAAGACTATATATCCCCAGATGCTTTCCGGTCCCGTCCAGGGCCGCCTGATTACCATGATTGCCGAGATGATCTCCGCCACGAGAGTCCTTGAAATAGGGACATTTACCGGCTATTCGACTATTTGTCTTGCTTACGGGCTTGCCGAGGGCGGCCACATTGACGCCCTTGAGATCAATGACGAGCTAGAAGACATTATCCGTGAAGGATGGGCCCGTGCCGGAGTGAACGAAAAGATTACCCTCCACATAGGAGATGCAAAAGAAACCCTGAAGAGTCTTGAGGGCCCATACGACCTCGTTTTCATGGATGCCAACAAGAGAGAATACTGCGACTACTATGAGCTCGTAATGCCCCTGCTGAGGCCCGGAGGAATAATCCTCGCCGACGACATCCTATGGGACGGAAAGCTCTTCGAGAATCCGGTCCCGAGGGACGCTCAGACTCAGGGAATCGTCCGCTTCAACGACATGGTAGCAGAAGACAAAAGAGTGGAAGTAGTAATACTCCCACTCCGTGACGGACTTTCTATAATCAGAAAGAAGTAAACGGCCCGCTAACCTACTGTAGCGCCGTTATGAAGGGCTTCTTCGGGAGTGACGATTCTCATCTTTCCGTCGCCCTGGCGAGCCATCAGGATCATTCCCCGGGACTCGATTCCCCTGATTGTACGAGGGGCAAGATTGGCAAGAATCACAATCTGCTTTCCCACCATCTCCTCAGGAGTATAGAATTCAGCAATGCCGGAAACAATCGTCCTTTCATCTATGCCGGTATCTATCCTGAGTTTCAGCAGCTTGTCTGTCTTAGGGACTCTTTCGGCCTCGAGGACAGTCGCTGTACGGATATCCATCCTGCCGAAATCATCAAAGGTCACTTCCTCTTTCTGAGGTTCGACTTTCTTTGCCGCTTCCTCTGCCTCTTTCGCCTTTGCAGCAGCCTCGTTTGCCTTTTTAATTGCTTCGAGACGGGCTATCTGGGCATCAACGACGCTGTCTTCCATCTTCTGGAAGAGGAGCTCTGACTCTCCGAGTTTATGACCGGGAGCGAGAATTTCGCTTGCTCCGAGCATATTCCATGTAAGAAGAGGAAGACCGGGAACGACGAGCATCTTTCCGAAGGGACGGGTATGAACGGCCTTGCCTTCTCCGGGAGCGAAGAAATTCTCCGTAGGAGTACCTTCCCCTGAACGATGGTCCTGCCCTGCATCGATTGCAACACGGAGAATCTTACGAAGCTTCTCGGCCGAGAACGGGGTAAACGGCTCGAATGCAATCGCAAGGTCTGCGCAGATCTGGAGGCATGTATAAAGGATCGAAGCTGTACGGTCCATATCGGTCTTCGCAACCTTCCACGGCTCGGCATCGGAGATATACTTATTGCCGATACGGGCTATGTTCATCGCCTCCTTGAGGGCCTCGCGGAAATGGTAGGTCTCTATATACTTTTCGAGAGCTTCCTTACAGGGAACTATCTCAGCAAGAGTCTCTGAATCAATTGGTTCCGGCTTTAGATTTTGAGGTACAACTCCCCCGAAATACTTCTGGGTCAGGACTACGGCTCGGTTGACGAAGTTACCGAAAATCGCGACGAGCTCGCTGTTGTTTCTCTGCTGGAAATCTTTCCATGTGAAGTCATTATCCTTGGTCTCGGGAGCATTGGCGCAGAGGACATATCGCAGGACATCCTCCTGACCGGGGAACTGCTCCTCGAACTCATTGACCCATACGGCCCAGTTGCGGGAAGTAGATATCTTATCCCCTTCGAGATTGAGGAACTCATTTGAAGGTACATTGTCCGGAAGAATATAATCTCCATAGGCTTTCAGCATCGAAGGGAAAACGATGCAGTGGAAGACGATATTATCCTTCCCAATGAAATGGACAAGGCGGGTATCCTTCCCCTTCCACCACTTCTCCCATGACTCGGGAAGAAGTTCCTTGGTATTGGAAATATAACCGATAGGGGCATCGAACCATACGTAAAGTACCTTACCTTCAGCTCCTTCCACGGGCACCGGCACTCCCCAATCGAGGTCGCGGCTGACGGCGCGGGGCTGGAGACCATTGTCGAGCCAGCTCTTGCACTGCCCGTAAACATTACTCTTCCACTCCTTGTGATCTTCGAGTATCCACTCGCGAAGCCATGGCTCATACTTATCAAGCGGAAGGTACCAATGAGTTGTATCCCTCTTCTCAAGGGTGCCTCCGCTGAGGCGGGAATGGGGATCGATCAACTCTTCCGGGCTCAGGGTGCTTCCGCATTTCTCGCACTGGTCGCCATAGGCATGAGGATTGCCGCATTTCGGGCATGTCCCTTCGATATACCTATCTGCAAGGAAGGTCTTCGCCTCTACGTCATAATACTGGCTGGAGGTCTTTGTAATGAACTTTCCTTCATCGTAGAGCTTCCTGAAGAATGCTGAGGAATGCTCCTCATGGACCTTGGAACTTGTCCTCGAATAGATATCGAAATTGATTCCTAGGCCGGAGAAGGCGTCCTTCATGATCTTGTGGTACTTGTCAACGATGTCCTGAGGGGTCACGCCCTGCTCCCTCGCCTTGATAGTAATCGGCACTCCATGCTCATCGGAGCCGCATACGAAGACCACGTCCTCTCCGCGGAGACGCAGATATCTCACATAGATATCTCCAGGGATATAAGCGCCCGCGAGATGGCCGATATGCACAGGGCCGTTGGCATACGGCAGCGCGCATGTTACAAGAGTTCTGTTAAATTTTTTTGACATATTATTAGTTTTCTTTTTCTCTTCCCAGTATCTGATTGATTTTCAATTTTTTCGCGGTGACGTCCGAGAGGCGGCGAAGAAGCTCAGCCTGCTCATCGGGAGAGGCTTTTGCTAGCTGGCGGAGGATCTCGTTCTGCTCTACCTGCTTCTGCTTGTCCTGGTAGACCAGAATAGCCCGAGGGACATAAGAGACAAGCCACGAAGCTCTGGTAGTCAACGACCTTGAGAAGTCTTTTACAGAGAGATTGTATTTTTCAACGGAAAGCTCCGCTACAACAAAAGCTATTGTCCTGTCAGGATCGTCGAGTAGCTTTTTTATAATATGGTCCTGTTCCTCTCCTTCGTCGTATAGGATGAAATAAGCGTCATAGACTTTTCTGTAGATTTCGTTGGCAAAAGGCGTCTCGCGGAGCGAATTGTCAATGAATTCGGCTACTGTCGTCGTCTCATCGCTCCTATAGAACCGGGAGTCGCTAGGGAACTGTAGAGGAGACGTCCCGTCCTGAAGGATGAAGGTCAAAAGCTCTTTCTCGCTTGCGCCGAGTATATGGTCTGTCTCCATCATGGAAAGGGTTGTAGGAGCCGCCGGAACAGTCTGTGGCTTAGGCGTTTCCGAAGGCGATTCTGGCCGCACCGGCTCATACCTCTCGCGATTTCTTGCCCTGTCGGCCTCTGCTTTTTCTTCTATGAGGGCCTTCTCTCTTGTAGACCTTATCCTGGCAAAAAGGATATCCGATTCTATCTTGAATTTAGCAGCGCAGCTGTCCACATAGACTGAACGCTTGACCATGTCAGGAATCACCGAGATCGTATCTGCGATCTCATTGATTATATTCGCCTTCTTGAGAGGGTCGTCGCCTGCATCCCCGAGAAGAAGATCCGTCTTGAAACCGATAAAATCCTGCTCATGCGAGGCGATAAACTGCTGCACCTGATCGAGGGTATGTTTTCTAGAGAATGAATCCGGGTCGTCTCCGTCGGGAAGAAGAACTATTTTAACATTCATTCCCTCCTTGAGGACCATGTCTATTCCTCTCAAGGCAGCATGGATTCCAGCCGAGTCTCCATCATACATTATCGTCACATTGTCGGTGAACCGCTTCATCAGGCGAATTTGCTCGACTGTGAGAGATGTGCCACTGGAGGCCACTGTATTGGTGATTCCTATCTGGTGCATAGAGAGCACATCGAGATATCCCTCTACCAGATAGACCTTATCTTGCTTTGAAATCTCGCTCTTTGCGAAATAGATTCCATAGAGGGAACGCGACTTGACATAAATCTCCGACTCCTTGGAATTGACGTACTTGGCGACGGATTTATCAGTGACAAGGGTTCTTCCGCCGAAGGCGATGACTCTGCCGCTGACCGAATGGATCGGGAACATCACCCTGTCCGAGAAACGGTCATAGAGGGAGCCATCCTCCCGCTGGGCGCAGAGGCCGGTCTCGAAAAGGTATTCATCCTTATACCCCTCCTTCCTCGCTGCTTCTGTAAAGGCCTTATGGCCCTTGGGGGCCCATCCAAGCCCATATTTCTCGATGGTCTCATCCTCAAGACCCCTCGAACGGAAATAAGCGTAGCCGATGGAATGTCCCTCTTTTGTATTAAGCTGCTCCTTGAAAAACTTGCCGGCAAACTCGGAAACGAGCATGAGACTCTCATTCCTCTGCCTCGCAGCGAGAACCTCGGGAGTAAGATCTTCCTCAACTATTTCGATGCCATATTTTTTCGCAAGATAGCGAAGAGCTTCCACATAGGAGAGGTGCTCATATTCCATGATAAAACCCACAGCCGAGCCGGCTTTTCCGCAGCCGAAGCACTTGTAAATGCCTTTCGACGGGGTCACATAAAAGGACGGGGTCTTTTCGGAATGGAACGGACAGCATGCCACATAACTCCCGCCCCGGCGCTTCAGAGTCACGAAATCGCCGATGACGTCCTCGATCCTTGCGGTATCGAGTATGAGGTTCACTGTCTCCTGAGGTATCATTCTTTGGTATAATCGACTTCTTTGGCATCGGAAACTATTGTGATGCCTTCGTCATCATCTTTGCGCTCTTTTCTGAAGCCGGTATCCCGTTGAAACGGCGTATCCTCTCTTTTAGATGCCTTGGAAGCTTCCCGCGCGGCGAGAAGGTTCTTTCCTCCGTACCAGATAAGGACGGCCCCGAAGAGCTTGAGAAGGAATCTTCCTCCCGGGACAAACAAAAGGACGACGCCTAGAACTACTATTACAATATCGGTGATAGAAAAACTATTTCCAGAATTACTCATACACTACTGATGTTTAAAGACTGCAAAATTAAAAAATCTGCACCTAATTGGCAACTTCACAGAGGAACTTGATGCGGACAAGACGAATCTCTTCGTCGGAATAGTCCGCTCCGATTTCCTTAATTGCATCTGCGACGGAATCTGAAGATGCCTCGGAACGGAAATAATCATAGATCTCGGACACAACCTCCTCATCCAGATTGGCATTGATATAATAATCCAGATTGAGCTTCGTGCCGGAAGCTACAATGGCCTCTATTTCTGTCAGAAGATCGTTCATATCCATGCCCCTTGCAGAAGCAATGTCCTCGAGGTCCATACGCCTGTCGATGCTCTGGATTATATATACCTTCGAAGCCGACTTATTGGCGACAGTCTTCACCACGAAATCGTCCGGCCGGATAATCTCGTATTCATCGACGTACATAGCAATGAGTTCGATGAAATCCTTTCCGAACTTCTTAGCCTTGCCTTCTCCTACTCCTTGGCATCCCTTCAGCTCCTCAAAAGTCGTCGGATACATTATGGACATGTCTTCGAGCGACGGATCGGAGAAAATGACCCACGGCTGGAGATGAAGCTCCCGCGCAATATCTTTCCGAAGGTCCTTGAGCATAGCAAGAAGCTGGGGATCACCGCCTCCTCCGCCTCCTCTCATCACTGCCGCAGGGATATCGTCATCATCTTCGTCGTCCTGGGTATCGGCAGAGAATGTTCTGTCCTCGACCAGCATCAGTTCATAGGGATGCTCCAGGAACGCCCTTCCCTGAGGAGTAACGGAAATAAGTCCGTATGTCTCAATCTCTTTGACAAGAAGATGGAGGATAAGGCCCTGGTGGATCACTGCTGCCCAGAACTTGACGGTGTGGTCCCTGCCTGCGCCGAAAAGGTCCAGCTTGTCGTGGCGGTATGACTTTATAAGGGCATTGGTATTGCCGGAGAGAATATTGGCGATATGCTCAATCTTGAAATGCTCTGGAAGCGACTCAATCAACTCGATAACAAGGCACATCTCCTCGCGGCCGTCGAAGCGGGCTTTCGGGTGGAGACAATTGTCGCAGCTGCCGCAGTTATCCTCTGGGTATTCCTCGCCGAAATAATTGAGCAGCAGCTTCCTACGGCACTGGTACGACTCTGCATAGGAGACCGTCTCAGCAAGTAGCTGACGGCCGATTTCCTGCTCGGCTACAGGCTTTCCCTGCATGAACTTTTCAAGCTTTTGGATATCCTTGTAGCTATAATACGTGATACAAAGGCCCTCGCGGCCGTCACGGCCGGCCCTTCCGGTCTCCTGGTAATAACCTTCAAGACTCTTCGGGATATCGTAATGAATCACAAAACGGACATCGGGCTTATCTATACCCATACCGAAGGCGATCGTCGCCACTATCACATTGACATCCTCCATCAGGAAGTGGTCTTGATTCTCAGAACGGGTCTTCGCATCGAGACCGGCATGGTAAGGGAGGGCCTTGATACCGTTGATATTGAGAAGGTTCGACATCTCCTCGACCTTCTTGCGGCTAAGGCAGTAGATAATCCCGGACTTACCCGGATTCTGACGGATGAATTTTATGATGTCCTTCTCGGCATCTGCCTTGTCTCGGACCTCATAGTAGAGGTTCGGGCGATTGAAAGAGGACTTGAAAATCCTCGCATCCGTGATTCTGAGGTTCTTCAGAATATCACTCTGAACCTTAGGGGTAGCAGTAGCGGTAAGGGCAATTACCGGGGCTGTCTGAATCTCCTCGATGATTGATCTGATCTTTCGATATTCCGGACGGAAATCATGCCCCCACTCCGAGATGCAATGGGCCTCATCGACCGCATAAAAAGAGACTTTGATTTCTTTCAGCAGAGCGATGTTCTCATCCTTTGTAAGGGACTCCGGAGCGACATAAAGAAGCTTTGTAACCCCTTTCAGGAGGTCTTCCCGAACCTCGGCAATCTGGACGCGGCTTAGGGATGAATTAAGAAAATGGGCAATACCTTCATTACCGTTGACAAATCCGCGGATAGCATCGACCTGATTTTTCATAAGGGCGATAAGCGGAGAAATCACTATCGCCGTCCCCTCCATCACAAGGGCGGGAAGTTGGTAGCAAAGGGACTTGCCGCCTCCCGTCGGCATCAGGACAAAGGCGTTCCCTCCAGCCGTCAAATGCTTGATAATATCTTCCTGATCGGACTTGAAAGAGTCGAATCCGAAGAATTCCTTCAGCTTGGAATGAAGAACTGAGGAGTCAATGTCCATGATATCCTTTTATTTTTGTCTAAAATAAGAATTAATTCCAATGATTCCAAATTTCCTGCCCCGTAAATCAGAAAAAATTATAAACAATATTTACCCAAAATCAAGTTATGCTAAAAATATGATGGTTTTTGGAAATAATTTCCGATATTTGTGGATTGGTCGAAGGGACCATAAAAAAGAAATAAATTTTAATTATTTAATATCATGAAGATTACGAAAATCATCGCCATCGCATCTGTAGCAGTAATGATGGCTTCTTGCGGTACCAAACCCGCAGAAGGAAGTAAAGAGGTTCAGGCTCTTCTTCCTGCAAAAAGCAGTGTTGATTCTGTAAGCTATCTTATCGGTGTCAACTTCGGTTCTTGGATCAAGGGCAATAACTTCGGCGACCTCAACTACAACGAAATCGTCAAGGGTATCAAGGCCTGGATGGACGCAAAAGGCACCCCTCAGGACAGCACATTCTTCTCTCAGTTCAAAGTAAACCCTGAGGAGATGAACGAAATCCTCGACTCTTATGTTTCCAAGAGAAGAGACTATACCGCAGCTCTCAACAAGGAGAAAGGTGACAAGTTCCTCGAGGAGAACAAGGCTAAAGAAGGCTGGGAAGTTACCGAAAGCGGCCTCCAGTACAAGATTATCGAGCCCGGTAATGACAACCACCCGGCAGACCAGGATACCGTTTGGGTCAACTATAAGGGAACTCTCATCAATGGTGATGTATTCGACCAGAACGATGATATCCGCTTCACTCTCAACAGAGTCGTCAAGGGCTGGCAGGAAGGCATGAAGCTCATCGGCGAAGGTGGTAAGATCCAGCTCGCTATCCCTTCAGACCTCGGCTACGGCACCTATGGCAACCGCGGCATCGAGCCCAACTCAGTTCTTCTTTTCGACGTTACCCTCAATAAGATCGGTAAATTCGTCGCTCCCGCAGAAGAGCCCAAGAAGTAATAATTGATACAATCATGGCAGCGCTTGAACTTGAAGGCAAGATAAGTCTGAAGCAGGCAGTCCAATCCGGACAGTCGGCCCGCGGCCCGTGGGCGAAGCAGGAATTCATCCTCGAATACATGGATGGAAATTTCCCTACTTCGGTCTGCTTCACCGCATGGGGTGACGACAAGGTCAATGAACTCGCCCGCTTCCAGGTCGGCGACAAGGTGAAGGTTTCCTTCAATA
>JAEEGL013678561.1_pt1 | contig 13847 bp, 10 predicted proteins | sample 9134231 | NCBI WGS metagenome assembly JAEEGL01 (sample SAMN16246548, study PRJNA631951) | gut metagenome | biome: gut microbiome; feature: rumen; material: fiber-attached | host: Bos | place: Iran: Karaj | collected 2018-10
ACAAAAAAATTATAAAACTAAACTTTAATAAACAAATATCACACACATAAAACCGCAGAAAACCGCCATCATACAGTCATAAATCAATATTTGTGTCAAAATACAAATCGCCCCAGACCGCAGAAATCCAACATAAACACGATTTTAATACACATCGATATTTTTAACACAATCGATTCTCAGCGACTTGAACATACAAATATACGAATAAATTATTCCAACTGGCTGAAAATCGAACATTTATATACAATTTTTGAGATTCACACAATAGATAATTGATGTGTTATATATATTGTTATATTATATATGGTTATATATAGTTATGTGTGCGCAGCATATATAACTATACATAATATACATTATGCGCCTTTTATATAATTATATTTTAATCCCTACTTTAAACAATAAAAAAACTCCGCCCTGTACGAAAATTAAATATTGACAAATTGTATTCTATGTATTACATTGACCTTAATCAAAAACAAAAGAAGTAAAAACATGTCAAGAGAAATAGAAATAGATTTAATGTGGGCTGTCCGACAAAAGTTCACAGAAAAAATATACAAATGTGTAGAAGCTGGTGCAGATTTAAACAAAACTGTCATATACGATTCATGGTATCATACACGTGGCACGGTATTTTCAACTCTTGCCTTCTGTGAGAGGAAAGAACCTTATCCAAAGGATTTAATACTTGGCTTACTGGACTATTTCCTGGATCACGATGCAGACCCTAACTTGAAATGCGGCGTAAACGATGGTGATGATTATGATACGCCTATTATGTCTTTCATCTACGATCAAACAAGTGGTGCCAGCCTAGAAGCAATAGAAAAATTATATGAGCGTGGTGCAGATTTAAATGAAACAGATGTATATGGAAATACAGCCTTGAGTATTGCAGCAAGCAGACTTGAAAAAAAAACAACAATTAACATCGTAAAATTTTTGCTACAAAATGGTGCAGACCCAAACAAACCAAACAATTATGGCCTAACCCCATATGAGAAGGCTATCAGAAAAGAAAACTATCTAATAGCATCAATGATACGCGATGCTAGTCAAAAGCTCATAGAAGACAGATTCAAAAACATTGAACAAAAATTAGCAGAGGTAGAACAAAAAAATGCTAATCTGGAAAAATTATTAGCAGAACAACAAAAACAAATAAATTTAAACAAGTGGAAAACCCAAAAAGAGAATCTGAGAAAGCTGCGAGCTACTTTGTCAAAAAAATATAGAAGCATATAAACATTACATAAAACCCTGAAATTTCAGGGTTTTTCTTTTGTTTTCTTATGTGTAATTCAAAAATAGGCATTTTTACACTTTATTTGACAAAAAACATTGACAAATTATATTCATAGTCTATATTTATAAGCGTGAGGCAAAATGAAAACGTTAAAAAATATCTTTATAGTTTTTTTAGCAACCGTTTTAGCAACAACGGATTGTTTTGCCGTATCAACAAAATGCAACAACCCGTTTTATCGCAGAACACACCAAAAACAATGCCAAGAAGTAAAATCTGACACAGATTCCACCACACCGTGGATGACAATTATTGGTGGCGCTGTGTTGGCCGGGACTGGAATCGCTTTGGCAGTCAAGTCGTCCGATGGTGGCGCGAATTCTGCACAAACCCCGAACCAAAACACTTTTGCCCGTTCCGCCAATGCCGTTCAAGCATACGCATTGGGCGATTACATTCAAAACAAAAAGATTAGTACGTCTTATATTAAATCAGCGACCAATGGTTCTGACATAGACACCGACACAATTGAAAGCATTAGAAATTCAGCAGATTATGTCAAAAACCAAAAACAATTTGATGCAATTAAAATGGCTTGGGCACATGCACGCGGTTTTTCTGGTAAAAATGTCACAATAAACATATTGGATGATTTTTATAATTATCACGGTCATGCAGTTCACGATATTATAAAATACGTAGCACCAAACGCAGCAATATATGACAATTATCTGACGAACACCGCTAATAACTTTAAATCTTTTGATGAAATTGCAAATATTATAAAAAGCTCTACCCCATCGCACATTTATAACAACAGTTGGGAAATTGCATCGATTCCAACACAAAATGCAGCAACCGTTATATACAATAATTTTGATACAAAAACATACGCAAACGCACAGCAGTATTTATATTCTTCAACCAGTTACAACTTTATAACGCAAATGATAAATCTGGCAACTGACAACGACAGTATTTTCGTTTGGGCAGCCGGCAACGAACATCAAAATGAAAGTGGGATATTATCTGCAATACCATTGGCCTTTCCAGAATTACAAGGGCATTTTGTAAACGTTGTTGCTTTAGATACAAAAACAAATAAATTGGCATCATACAGTAATCAATGTGGTATTACACAAAATTATTGCATAACCGCACCTGGTTCACATATACAAACAGATGCAATTCAAAGCAAAGTTTCAGGAACAAGTTTTGCAACCCCAATTGTATCTGCTGCAATCGCAGTTATCAAAGAAACTTTTCCTTACCTGACCGCCAATCAAATAACAGCAATTCTATTCACAACAGCACAAGATTTAGGTAAACCTGGTGTAGACGAAATTTATGGGTGGGGGTTATTAGATTTGGAAGCCGCCACAAACCCAATAGGAACCCCAACGATTATATTATCAAACGACAACATTATACCTTTAACCACATCAACCATCAGTGGCTTAGGCGGTATGGCCGTACAAAATGCGGGTATAAAATTTGCATTTTTTGATGCGTTTGGTCGTGCGTTTACAACTAGTCTATCAGATAATATAAAAATTATTCCGTACGGCAGGGCTTTTGAAAAATTACAAGAAAACAACGATAATTTTGTAACAATTTTTGATAATTTCGAATTTGGTTTTAAAAAAGCAAATATACTGGAATCAAATGGATTATTAAATACACAATCAAATAATTTAACAAATTTCATAGGATTAAAAAACAAATTCAATTTTGGCAATTTTAATTTGTATTACAAAACACGTCTTGGAATATCAAATCCAGAACCAGAATCAGATTCAATAATATCAAAATTTTCAACTGTACAAACCGCATCCATCAAAACCGGAATCAAATGGAAAGATTTAAACATGGAATTTGCGATTCCAGAAACAATTATATACGGCAACGCATATATGTATTTACCAATTGCTCGTGCTAACAATGGACAAATTATATATAACAACTATAAAATTGATTTAACCACAAAACCAAGTCTAGAATACTCTTTAAAATACAAAAATATTTCTGTTGGTTACATAGATAATACCGGATATCAAGATGAATTTTTCATAATTGCAAAAACAAAAATGATATTTTAATTATCTGACACGCGTCAAAATATTTAATTTGTGTTCAATACAAGAATAACGCCAATTATCATTGTATTTGTCTGCAATTTCTTGACAAGCCTGTTGTGTCCCTATTTTTAATTGATCATGAATTAAAACTTTACCACCAACATTTACATAATCCAACAAAGGAGACAAAACTCTTTCCCTGTTTTCCGGTTCAATATAATCAAAAATATTAGAAAAATGCATAAAATCGTAAGTTTTTGTTAAATGCATACTTAAATTCCTGATATCAGCCCAAATAAAATAGAACGGTTGTTTTATAATCTGTTGCAATTTTTTATATTCTTTCACAGTTGGTGCATATTCTTCATAAATACCTGGACGCAAGCCCTGTTGAAATAACGGATACATGCTCATCGCCCACAAATAATTAAATGTATTTTTAGATAATAAATTGATTAATTTACCCATATTTTTAACAGACATAATATCTGGATTTTTGTATAAATCACGCAACAATTTCCAATATTCTGTACGATTCAATTTTCGTATTGCCGCAGTTTTTATATCCATTATGCACTTTGCATTATACGTTATATCAAACGTATCTATATTTTTTGCACCATACAAAGCACAAAATAATGGATGATCACCAGACGCCGCGACAACCAAAGCATTTTCGCAATTACGCGGCACATACGACATAGACAATCGTAAGTTCTCGTTAGTAATCATATAAGCATTAGAATACACAGAAAAATACGCCTTACAAGAATAAGCCGATGCACGTGCACGCCTGTAATCTGGGATTGGCTCTTTTCTAAGTATCATCATTGTGCCACCTTGACATATACTACACAACAAAGATATCAAAAAAATATTTTTTGTCAATCACAAATAAAACTGTACAACCAAATATGTGCCAAAAATATTTATTCTTTTATTTGATACATATCTTTTATCTGTTGCGAAGATATATCTTTAAAATTTTCATCTTGTTTCAGGGTTAATGGAACCTTACTGCTTGCCAGTTTAAGCTGAAAACTGTTATGTTCCGACAAATATTTTTTAATAGACCGCTTATCTATCTTGTCTATATCACGTTTTAATTCTTTTGTAAAATGTGACAATGCCATCAAATCCCTGCTATCCCAACCTTCATACGCATGTGCAGCCTCCTGAGTAAAATTGTGATCCATCTTATGAACCCCATCCGTCAGCTTTCTGGCGTATAAAGCCTCTTGAGCAAAAGCAGGAAACGATGCATATAAATCATCAATTATCTTCCGCTTGATATCATCAGACAACTTGTCTGGAAAATTATCATTTTTACTTGCAAAATTCACACGATATCTGAATAATGCCGTCCCTACACACATACCTTTGTGTCCAAACCTTATACTTTTTTCAATTAGATGGTTTATATTATGTGTTGGTTCACCACCAAATTTTTCCAACCAATCTGTAAATGATATAAGTTCAGTATTTGTGGAATTATTATTACTAGATTTTTGTTTTTCATTATTGTTATTATTATCACCAGCTTTTGATGATGACTTAATATCGTTAACAAAGTCTTTCATTAATTGTCTGCTTTCTGCAACATCATCTCTAATTTTCCCTTCTCTCTCTTCTCTCGTAACCTCCTTTATACTTGTGTCTTTTTCTAACCTTGAAATACGCCTCCTAAGAGCGTTATCTAACCATGTATTTGAATACCTTAAAATAGAATCTGTATCTATTTTGTCTATATCACGTTTCAATTCTTTCTGAAATTGCAATATAGTTTCCGCTTCCCCGACACTTAAATTTAAACCTTTGTCAATTTCAAACGCATTGTATATTTCTATCGCAAACACAGGTGCAACACGCCCAAAATCTTCAATTATCTGTTTAACTTCTTCCCTAGAATATTCTTTGTGATAATACATTCCCTTTGGCAATTCAATACCATACGGATTTTCTTCAGTGGGTATTATCTTTGCTTTCTCTTCACGCAAAAAAGGTTTTACCGCATCAACTATTATTTTTAATAATTCCGGCGTCAATTTATGAAAATATATAGTTACCGGATCATTACGTATTTCCCAAGCTGCCCCTTGAAGTATTTTAATACCCAAAGGTATCCCAACTGGTAACGCTAGCATTTTATACTGATTGATACATTCGCCTTTGTCGTCATTTAAAATCTCATCCAATTTATCAATTAATTGTGGATACTGATATACATTCAACGATAATCTTGCCGTAACATGCTTCTCATACGCAGTTTGGTTATAACAACGATAAGCCCAAATTTCGTTTTCTTCAAAACAATGAACATTCCCAGATTGTGCCTTAGCTTTTTTAGCAAATTGTTTTTCATCATGGAATTTTTCTTCACCTTTAGCAGATACAGGATATGTGTCGTTACTAGATACGTTCCGCATATTATAATACCTGTTCTTTATTGCACTCTTTACTGTTGGATTATCATCAATTTCTGTCAACCAAGTGTGAGCACTATCACCACCAAATTTTTTCAACCAATCTGTAAATGATATAAGTTCAGTATTTTTAGAATCAGCACTCATAAAATTCTCTCTTTATAAATATTTTAATTATTCTGTGGTACTTTACGCATTAAATCAAAATTATGCATGTAACTGAACGAAACACCAACCGATGTATTTGCCCCTGCCCGCTCAGCATGTCTTGAATGCGCTCTACGATATTGAACATACGGTCCAAATGTAAAATCTCCCCATAAATTAGTATCCAAACGCACATTAGCCATAAAATCATGTCTTAAATCTTCACCAACGTATTCAGAAAAAGATAAATAATTTCTGTAATATCCATCAGATGCAAATTTTACACCTTCACGAATTTCATATTCAATACGCCAACCTGCCTCAATTAAAGATTTGCTGACTTTTGCATCAGAATAAGTAAAATCATATTCGTATGCACCTGCTATATATAAACTTTTAATAATTACATTATCAAACAATGAAAAACCCGCATTTGGACGTAAAATCTTCCTACGTGGGTCACCTGCAAATTCGGTTTCATATTGTAAACGTGCAATAGGTCCAAATTTGAATGTACCCAAATCTAACCACGCATAAGCCAAATCAGATGACAACAGTATTTTATCTGCACTTTCATCAACCGTTTTTTCCTCATCATACGGTTTCAAATTTTGTTTTCCATATTCCATAAACACAGAATTATCCCATTTAAATCTTTCAAAACCATATTCCAAAGCAACATCAAAAACACCCTTGATATTTTCTTGGTCCGAAGCCTTTAACGCGGCAACCGTAGAATTTTGATACTCACCAGCATTACTGATAGATGTGTTCGACCAATCAAATCCAATACGCCGAACATTTAAATTAAATTTATTATCTTTTGGTGATTCATCCGCCATTGCAACCAATGGCACCAGAGCTATAAAACACGTAAGTAATTTTTTCATTTTGTTTTCCTTCGTTTTTCTATGTATAACTATTTCCAAACTTGCAAAACGCCGTCCTTATCAGAATACTTCCACCCTGCATCACGCACAGCAATTGTAAACTTTGTCCGTCCAGACACAGGCATTTTTGCAACAACATTGTTTCCAGCAATACTTTGTGTATCTAATTCAATATCACTTTCACGTGCAATACGTTTTATCTCTGCCCAATCAGATATTCCATTTTGTAACTTAAAAGATAATACGAATTTTTCAGCTGATTCCGCAAAAGGCACCCAATTTTGTACATTATTTTGCGTTAACCAATTTTTGACAGATACATTATCAAAATTCACGGTTATTTTTGCCGAATACGCAGTTGCTGAAATTTGTTCGTTTGAAACACTGGATGAATCAATAAAATTCAACAAATCTTTGTCAGATGTATTATTTACCAATTCTTTCAAAGCATCAACATCAGAATACTTTGACAACACATTTAATAATATCTGACGGTTGGCAGAATTCACCGCTTTGATTTTCGCATCAGCCGCAGTATCACTGACCTGATGTACAGGCAAAGAACCAGTCAATTTATTCGCCCAAACAAAAGACGGACACCAACAAACACAAATTCCCATCCAAGACAATAACAAACCGGATTGATATTTCATATTTTAACCTAGAATTTCATACTAACACCGATACGCATACCCATTGATTTGTAAACAGAATTTATTTCTGATTTATCTTCAAGAGTCCAACCACCAGATTGCAATTGATACAAATACGATTGCACATCTTGATAATATGCCAATTCATCAGCGGTCAAAGTGCCTGTGGCAATTTTATTATTTACAGCCGTTAATTCACTTGAATAATACGCAGCATTCAAATACGTTTTTGCATCCGCATCAGAAACCTTGTAATAATCATAGGTAACCCCCAAAGACAAGGTTGTAGAATCGGTTATATTTGTTACCCAATTTGCCAACATGCCAAAATGATAAGCATCACCAAAATTCCCCTCGTCTTCTACACTGGTTGGATGTGCCCAATCATAACGATACGGCTGATCGCCTTTGGAATGATAAATCGGCAATCCCAATTCAATTCCACCAGTAATCATATTATCTTCATTTATTCTATATTCTACATCAAATGCCACATACGGTCCAGACCAAGTAGTTTCATAAATATGTGACGTACCATATTGTTCATAATAATACGTTTCCCCAACATCCAATCTTACTGTGCCACCTGGAACATTTATAATATAGTTACCATAATCATCCACCGCAAAACTGCCAATACTGGACGCACCACTACTTGCAATAAACAATAAAAATGGATTGCATTGCACTTCGCCAGCCTGAACTTCTATACAATTAGCCAAATAATCCGATTCGAAAATATCAATATTGGTACCATAATTTCTTTCTGTGGTTAATTTGTGTTTAAAATAACGATACCCAACAGACGGTGTAATCTTTAAATTTTTCCAAGACCAATAATCAGTCAAACCAAACGCAACATTAAAACCAGTTTGCGATCCACCCTTGCTGGTTCCAATAGACAACGCATGCCCGGTCTGATACCCCAACACTTGTGTATCCCCATAATCATCAACATAATAATACGTTTCCACCAAACCACCGCCACTGGTTATATCATCATCAGCCATAGGTGATTCACCATATTGTTTTCCATACTGAAAACCGGCTTTGACCTGCATCTTTGTATTATCACCAAAATAATATACACCGTTTAAATCAAAATCATTCCACGCTATATCATCATAATGTAACCTGGAACCCGCGTTATTCATATTAAATTCCCAATTAGCAACCTGATGTGAAAGCCCAGCATTCAACACAAAACCATCTTTTACAGCATTTTGTTGTTTTGCTTTTTGTTTTTGTTGTTTTTGATTTCCCAGACCACTTTGTACACTTTGTTGTTGTTCGTATGTGCGTCCAGACCCATAACCATAAGAATTATAATATCCCCCACGTGAATATCTTTGTTGCGGATTTTGATATAAATTACCATTATAATAAGTTCCCACAGCACCAGAAACCGCCGGAAACAAAGCCATCACAGCCATACTACTTAAAAATTTTACTACGTTTTTCATACACATTTCCTTCTTTATTCTTGAACATTATAACACAAAACAGTTGAAAATAAAATAAATTTATAATATGTTTTGTTACGCCAACGTGGCCGTGGCGAAATTGGTAGACGCACAGCACTAAGGATGCTGTGGAGCAATCCATGGGGGTTCAATTCCCCCCGGCCACACCATTCGATTTCGCATCTGTGACACTTTGGGTGATAAACCATCAATTTTTTAATTTTGTGCTTGCCCCAAAAATTATAATTTTGCTAACATGTTTCTAAGGAATGAAAAGGATTAAACTGTTTTTAACTATATGCCTTGCTTTGTCTGTATTTCAGACGGGGTTGGCTGACGATGCAGATGTCGCACGTGCTGCGGCGAAACGTGGTAATGTAAGCGGTGTATCCGTTTCTGGACCACGTACCAACACATCAACCAAGAAAACTGAACCAAATCGTTCGGAACCCGCACGTACAATACCAAACAACACAAAAAACATCAGAACAAATCAATCTGTACAAAGCAGGACTACTGCGAAATCTACCGCAACGGTGAAACAGCGTTCATCAAATCAATCGACACAAAAAACGGTTGTAACCCGTACACCTGCTGTTACTGCACGTGAAACGGCGATTGCACGAACAACGGTTTCCAGAAAACCCAAAGCAACAAAATCAGTGGCGGCGACACGTGTTGCAACGACTCCTTATAAAAACAACCATCTTTCACGTGCTGCCACAACAACCACTGCGAAATTAGATTCCATAAAATCTAAAAATTATTCACAATGCAAATCTGTATACCAAGATTGTATGGATGAATTTTGTGCCAACAAAGATGCGAATTTACGCAGATGTGCATGTTCTTCGCGTATCAGTGAATTTGACGGTTTAAAGAAAAAATTAACTGATGTCGAAGACAAAATGTTACAATTTAATCAAAATCTGTTGACTGTCGGGATGAGCAAGGAAGACGCTTCAACCATCAGCGTTGCCACAGAAGGAGAAACTGCTTTTTCCACCAAAGATAAATCCGAATCCGAAAAGATATTAAATAAAATTAAAAACACTTTAAATGGTTCATCTGATTTATCGACAATTGGTGATTCTTCATCGTTTACTTTGTCTTTGGACATTGATGGTGCATGGGGTCAAACCGATGGAATTACTGGAATATCAACCACCGCAAAATCTGGGACCCAATTATATGATGCGGCCCGCCCCGTATGCCTTGAAATGGCCAAAGAGGTTTGTTCTGACAACGAATTAAACATTGCAATAGACAATTATAAACTATTAATTCAACAGGATTGTAACACAGTATCAAAGGCTTATAATGCCCAATACAACCAGGCGATAAGCAAAGTCCAAGAAAGTGGTGCTTTGCTAGACATGGCCAGATTAGAATCATATCAGCAAAACAATGCTGACGATATGTTAACGTGTAAAAAGAAAATTCTTGAACAATTAAAATCATCCAGTGTTTGTGGTGAAGATTTGCATAAATGTTTGGATATTACCGGTCGATACATAGAACCATCCACAGGTAAGGCTGTTTTATCCAAAGATTTAAAAAATCTGGATACATTGTTGACGGCACCAACTGCAAATCTGAAATGGACCCAAGTTCCCGCGAACAGGGATTTTGTTGAATTTTTGAATTCCAAAAAAAGATATTTAGGCCCGGCAACTGAACAATGCAAAGACGTTGCAAGTCAAGTTTGGTCTGAATTCATCGAAGAAGCATTAAGTAAAATCAAATTGGCACAAACTGCAAAAATGGAAGAAATCAAACGTGGTTGCGTAACGATGATTGCAGAATGTAAAACGAACGCGTATCAAAGCATCGAAGAATTTGATTCTCGGTCCAGTTCTATTTTCAGCATCATTGCAGATAAAACCGTAAACACAATATGTTCTGATGTTCAACAGGCTTGTTCGGAAACTGTTGGTGCCGCTATCGAAGATTTTGCAGATAACCTGACCGATTTAACAACAGCAGAAACAAAACAAAAAATAATTGACCAATGTGTTACCATCGGCAAAGGATGTATTACCGGTGCATGTACTGCGGCATCTGGTAACTTTGAATTATGCAAACAAACAATCGCCCCCGTACGCCAATCAATAGTAAAACAATTATCAGCAAATTCCACACCATTATGTTGGGACAAAGTATATGAATGTTTTAAAAACGCACTAACTACTGTCCCAAACATAGAATTTGATAACATCACTCCGACTGACACCACTTGTGAGTCAATTTATAGTGATGACACAGATAGAAAAGCATGTACCCTTGCAGCCAATTATTGGGGTAGATGTAATTATGAGGCAGCACCAGCAAAGACAACTATTTCTACAGACACTAATACAAATACCATTTTGTATTGGTTCGGGATGCAAACCAATAATTATACATGTTCAGATGCCGCCGTCTGCCCAGTTGGTTCATTTTATAACGCTGACTGCAACATTTGTGATAGTGATAATAATGGAAACCCATATACAGTTCATTATCCACCAAATACTCCTGTACCTTTCTTCTCAGACTTAATAGAAGTTTGCAAAAAGACAGGGGATGGATTGATGTTCAAAAATGCATGTGAAGGTGGTTGTAAAGCCAAAGATGTTCATGGCAATTGTTGTGACAGTGGATATGTAAATCACGATATTTGTGTTCCGGATGCCGATTATAAGGCAATACTGGTTCAAACCGGCACATGTAACGGTAGCGACGATAGTTATTATTGCTCTCTTGCTACTACAAATCCTGGAACCCGGATTAACGTATATTGTGTTTCGAATGCATCTGGGGACAATAAACCGTTAACAATCATAACCACACACGAAGAAGGAACTATTCTTAATCCAGATTATAATGAATTACAATGTAATGGTTATTGGGTATTGGTTGACCAATATGGAAATTATTTGAATTTCAAAGAACAACATGTTTCAGGTGACCTTGTAGAGGACATGTGTAACAATATTTCACATTGTGTAGATATGATATTTGGACAAGCTCAGCATGTAAGATACCACTATAATGAACAAAAATGGGGAGAATTTAATACCTCCAGTAACTCTTGGGTTTCAAATCCAATATGTGTCAATACCGGTGATACCCCGCTTCTTAAACCTGATAATCAATTTAAAATCAAATATAATGTCCCCTAAACTAAGAATCATACTGGTTCTGCCCCAGTGGGGAAATGTCACAAAGTGACGAAGGGGGTATTCTGGTGTGTTTATTGTATTCTGATTATTCCAGAGTCTTGTCATTACGAGAGTATTCAATCCAACAAAAAGCGGCAGCGTTTGTTGTTGAATACTCGTGGTAATCTAGTTCTATTAATACGTGTCTGGCTTTGCCAGACTACTTTTTCATTTACCTGGATTGCCACAGTCGCTGTCGCTCCTTCGCAATGACAAAAGCCAGTTGGGCTTTTGTACCCCCCTATGGGGGAGAACCTATACTCGTTCTAGAATCATTCTTAATTCTGCCCCAGTGGATATTATTCCAGAGCATTGTCATTACGAGAGTATTCAATCCAACAAAAAGCGACAGCGTTTGTTGTTGAATACTCGTGGTAATCCAGGTGTATCATTATGTGTCTGGCTTTGCCAGACTACTTTTTTTATTTACCTGGATTGCCACAGTCGCTGTCGCTCCTTCGCAATGACAAAAGCCATTAATTAAAAAATTTTTACACAATAGTTTTGATTACTGATTTAATTGTTTTTAATTGTTCAGAATCAAATTTACCAAGAACCCAATCTACTGGTTGAATGGGCGAATTGAAATCACGAGGGTGTCCAATACCAATTCTTATACGTTTATATTCTTTACCAACTGCCGCATCTATGGATTTTATTCCATTATGACCCGCACTGGACCCACCAATTTTTTCTTTTGTGTTACCCAATTTTATATCCATATCGTCATGAATAACTATTAAATTTTCCAATGGTATTTTATAAAATGTCATCAATGGTAACACAGCATCACCGCTGTTATTCATAAAAGTTTGTGGTTTTGCTAAAATAACTTTACATCCATCAATTTCACATTTTGTCGTCAAAGCATTTTTTTCTTTTTTCCATACAGAATCTTTTGGTGCAATCGCATCTATCGCCATAAATCCAACATTATGACGTGTCAATTCGTATTCGGCACCCGGATTTCCCAATCCAACTATTAAAACAGGTTTATTTTCTTGCATGTTATGACCTTTAGTTTATACTATAATATCATATAAAGGAGAAAAATATGAAAATAAAATCAATATCTTTAATTTCTATTGTAACTTTGTTATCTGGAACATCAGCTACAAATGCCGGCGTAATGGCAGATTTATACGTTGGTGGCATGGTTGGGGCCGGCGGTCAAACATTGTTTACCAGCCATGATAACACAACAGATTCAGCTATGTTGTTTGGTGCAAATCTTGGTATAGATATTCCACTTTTCAGATTAGAAGCAGAATATAATCGTCTTCATTCCGCCGATTTAAAAACTAATACTGGGATGATAAATGCTATGTTCAAAGTTCCATCTACTGTTATACAACCATATTTTGGTGTTGGTGCAGGTTTGGTATTTGACGGAAAACATAAAATTGCAGACAATATTGAATACGATATAAAATCCACAGCTGCATATCAGGCTATGTTGGGTGCAACCATAGATGTGTTAGCCTTGCCAATAAAGTTTGATATCGAAGGCCACGCAATGTATGCCCCAAATATTTATAAAATTGAAGCAGTAAATGTAACACCTGATATGTTGCAATATAATGTTCGTTTAAAAATGCGTTATATATTCTAGGATTTTATAAATGATAACACTGATTGACGGAAATTCTTTGGTATTTCGGGCATATTATGGTATGCATAATAACCTGACCCGCAGTGATGGTTTACCAATCGGTGCGGTTTATGGTTTTTTTAATAT
>JAEEGL016470516.1_pt1 | contig 13847 bp, 12 predicted proteins | sample 9134231 | NCBI WGS metagenome assembly JAEEGL01 (sample SAMN16246548, study PRJNA631951) | gut metagenome | biome: gut microbiome; feature: rumen; material: fiber-attached | host: Bos | place: Iran: Karaj | collected 2018-10
AGCAGAAAAAGGATTGCAAAGAGGCGAAAAGAATGGTAGTATATATTGTAAAGCTGTTTGTTCCGATTTCATTTTTTTGAAGAAAACCGGCTGCGGAAAAAACAAAAAACTTCATTATAAATATAAAATATTTGCGATCACACCCCGCGAGGGGGCCTGATCAATGGAGACTGGTACATGACCACGAAGAAAGTCATCGCGCTGATTCTTGTCGTCCTGCTTTTGGGGGCCGGCGCTTTTTATCTGCGCAAAGTGGAAAATGCCGATAGAAAAAACATGCGCGACCTCTATTCCCAGGTCGAACCGCTGCAGCGGCAGCGTGAAGCGCTCGTCGCGGAGCGCGACAAGCTCGAGTTCGACTATGCGCTTCAGATGCGCGACGTCGGCACGGTTCAGCTTCTGATCCGGGAGATGGACGAGAAGGTCTATACCGAAGTCTACCCGCTGATGCGCGACCGCGGGATCGTCGGCGTGCTCGGCATCAACACCAGGCAGATCCCGAACGGATATGGCAAGCTCACGGTCGACCAGTACAACCGGCTGCTGATGGACGGCTGGGGCACCTGCCTGGTCTATGACAAGAGCACGGGTTTCCATTACTGGTTTACCGCCGTCTCCAGCCTGATGGCAAAGGAGAATCTCGCGCTCCCGACGGCGATCTATTTCCCCGAGGGCAGCTATGACAGCTCCTTCGACGAGGAGCTGATCGAGAACGGTATCCGCACGGTGATCGTCCCCGCCGCGGACGGCCGTTCCTCGACCGTTACGCCGGTCGACGGCGAGCTGTGGTTCACCGGCGCCATGCCGTGGAACTACACCGGCGTCGCGACGGACACCGAGCTGCTGGCCCGGACGAACGGCGCCAACCTCACCTTTACCATGAGTCTGAACGATCTCTGGGACGCCTATGAACAAGGCCCCTTCACCCAGATCCTGGACAACTGGGTGGAAATGCTGGATGTGGACGACCCTCTGGCAGAGCTCGTTCTGCCCACGCCGGCGTCCGATCCCAAGGGCGCGGCTTCGTCGCCCCAGCCGGAGGACGAGCTTCTCAAGCCGCTTTTGAGATCCACCAACTATGAGAGCGCGCGGGAGGCCCATCTCGCCGCGCAGAACAGCAACGCAGACCTGCAGACCGAATTTGACAGCCGCAAGGCGCAGCTGGACGAGGAGATCTCCGCGCTGGACGAGGAGATCCGGGAGATCTACGTCCGCTGGGAAGAAGCAGGCAAAGCCGGAATCATCCCGGGGTAATCGCTTATGAACAGGAAAAACACAGATAAATATGTCGATCTCGGCCATATCATCAGCGTTCTCTGGAAGTATATCGTTCTGATCCTGATCGTCGGCTTTGTCTTCGGCGCGCTGTTCTTTTTCTACGCCCAGCTCTTCGTGACGCCGATGTATGAGGCCAACGCCCTGTTTTACGTCAACAACAGCACGCTCTCTCTCAGCAGCGCCGTCCGTATCAGCACGGGCGAGCTGAACGCCGCGTCGGATCTTGTCGATACCTATGTGGCGATCCTGCAGTCGCGCGCGAATATGGAGCTGGTCATTGAGGAGAGCGGCGTCAACTATTCCTATGAAAAGCTCCGCGGCATGGTCTCCGCCAAGGCGATCAACTCCACCGGCCTGTTTCAGGTCACCGTACGTTCGAGCAATCCGGAGGAAGCCCGCTCCCTGGCCAACACCATCGCGGTGATCCTGCCGGACAAGATCTCAGACATCGTTGCCAACAGCTCCGTCGAGGTCGTCGACTATGCCGTCACGCCGCACAGCCGTGTCTCGCCAAGCTACTACAAGTATTCCGCGGTCGGGCTGCTGCTGGGGATCGTGCTCTGCAGCGCGCTCGTGCTGCTGCGCGACTACTTTGACGACGTGATCCACAACGAGGATTATCTCCTTGAGAACTTTGACGCGCCCATCCTCGCGACGATCCCCGATCTGTTTGCCAAGACGCCGAAGAAGTACGGGTATTACGGCTCCGGCTCGGCGCCGGCGAATAAGGGAGGTGGCGAGTAATGGCCAAGCATGAAAGCACGACCAGGCTCACGCGTGAGCAGCGCATCCAGAAGATGATGCTCTGCGACGGGCTCAACTTTGCCGCGGCGGAAGCCTACAAGCTGCTGAGGACCAACCTTCGCTTCTCGATGCCGGAGAAGGACTGCCACATCGTCGGCGTGACCAGCTCCGTCCGCAGCGAGGGCAAATCCACGACGGCCATCAACCTGGCCTACACGCTCGCCCAGTCCGGCAAGCGCGTGCTGCTCATTGACGCCGACATGCGCCTGCCCAGCGTCGCCGGCAAGCTGAATATCGCCGGCAAGCCCGGCCTGTCCAATCTTCTTGCCGGTCTGAACGACGAGCAGTCCTGTCTGCGCGGCTCCGGGTATTTCGACAACTGGGTGATCCTGCCCGCGGGCGACATCCCGCCCAACCCCTCCGAGCTGCTCGGCTCCCAGCGCATGCATTCGCTGATCGAGCACTACGAGAAGTATTTTGACAATATCATTCTCGACCTCCCTCCCGTCGGCGTCGTTACCGACGCGCTGACGATCACGGAATGGACGGACGGCCTGATCCTGGTCGTGCGTCAGAACTACACCGAGCGGCGCGCGCTGAACGACTGTATGTATCAGCTCAAAAACTACGGGAACAAGTTCCTCGGCTTCGTGATGACCGACGCCGCTGTCGGCGAGGGCAGCTACAAGCACTACAGCAAATACGGGAAGAAGTACGGCTACGGCTATGGCTACGGTTACGGCTATGAGAATGCCGGAAAAAGCGTCGGCGGCCGCAAGGAAAAAGCGTTCATGAGCGCGGCGAAGGACTGGGAGAGCAAGCCGGACGAAGCCGGATCTGCCGCTGACGCGGAGGGAGCCGGAGAGGACGCCGAAGCCCCCGAGAAGGCCGGGACGGAATGATCGATTTTCACAGCCATATCCTCCCCGGGATCGACGACGGCAGCAAAAGCCCGGAAATGAGCCTGCGCATGATCTCCGCTCTTGCCGGGCAGGGTGTGGATACGGTCGCGGCGACTTCTCACTATTATGCGACGGACAGGACGCCGGAGCACTTCCTTGCACGCAGGGCCGAAGCGTATGAGCGCATCCGCGGCAGGCTCCCGGAGGGCTCGCCCAGGATCCTGCTCGGCGCGGAGGTGCTCTACTTCCCCGGTATCAGCCGGATGGAGGCGCTGCCGGAGCTGTGTCTGGAGGGCACGAAGCTGCTGCTTCTGGAAATGCCCTTCACCGTATGGACCGAGAACATGGTGCGCGAGATCAGCGAGCTCTCCCACGCCGGCCCCTGCACGATCCTGCTGGCGCACATCGAGCGGTACTGTTTCAGGCAGCCCGTCTCCGTGTGGGACGGCCTTCTGAGTCAGGGCGTGCTGATGCAGGCCAACGCGGACTTTTTCCTGCGCTGGCCGACCAGGCGCAAAGCGCTCAGGCTCCTGCGCGAGGGGCGGATCCATCTACTCGGCAGCGACTGTCACAACACCGATTCCCGCGCTCCGCATCTGGCCGAGGCCAGGGAGATCATCCGGGAAAAGCTCGGAGAAGCGCCGCTTGAGGAAATTGACTCGCTCGGCCGCGAGATCCTGACAGAGGCCGGATTATGAAAAGAATTCTCTATACTCTCGCCGGGCTCCTGTGCCTTGCCGCGGCCGGCTTTCTGCTTTGGATGGGCATTCCGAAGCCGGCGCCGGAGAAGCCCGCTCTGATCAGAGAGGCGACCGCCGCGGTGGCCGAGCGCGGCGCCACGCAGGCTGCCGAGGCCGAAGCCGGCTATGTCAGTCCCATCAACTTCGATGTGCTCGAGGCGATGAACGAAGACATATACGCCTGGCTCTATATTCCCGGCACGGACATCAACCATCCGGTCCTGCAAAACATCCGCGGCGACAATGACTACTACCTCACCCATACGGCGGACCGTCAGGAGGATGAAAACGGCTGCCTCTTCACGGAATACCTGTACAACGCCCGGGATTTCAACGCTCCGGTCACGGTGATCTACGGACACCGGCGGCGTACGGGCGATATGTTCGGCCAGCTGCAAAGCATTTTTGCCGTGACAGGCAGTCTTGAGCAGTACAGCGAAGCCGTTATCTACCTGCCCGACCGGGAGCTGCATTATCAGATCTTTGCGGAGAGCGAGTTCTCCGACATGCACATCCCGAATCACTTCAGGCGCTTTCAGGACAAGGCGGATCTGCTGGTCTTTCTCGATCAGCTCCGGCATTACCACACGATGACCAGGCAGTTTGACGAGCGCGTTTCCGTCACGGAAAACGACAGGCTCCTGATCCTGTCGACCTGCCTTGCCCAAAACGACGACCAGCGTTTTCTTGTTCTGGCAAAACTGATCGAAGAGATCTGTTGAGCATATATCGATTCAAAAATGTATCCCCATCATTTTGTTGGATGAAAGGAAGGGCACCATGAAAAAAACTCTCTCTTGCCTGCTCATCTTCGTACTGCTGTGCAGCCTCTCCACCGCAGCCTTCGCTGACAACTTCGTCAGCAGCGACGCCAATGCAGGCTCTCCCGAGATCGTCGAGGCCACGCAGCCCGACGGCTCCGGAAGCAAGGATCTGATCGTCCTCACGCCTTACAGCGAGCGCGAGGGCCTGAACGAGGCAAAGCGCGAGGCGATCGAAGCGGCTTACGAGTCTCTCGACAAGGCCCCGAAGCTGGCCGCCGTCAATGACGAGCTTCTGGCCGCCGTCGCCGATCAGGGCATCGCCGTGAGCGATCTGTTCGACATCAGCGAGGTCGACGAGGGCAGTGTCCAGCTCCCGCTGAGCATCAAGCTCAAGGACGATAATCTTGGCGGCTTCGTCGCGCTGCTCCAGTATGTCGACGGCGCGTGGAAATGGGTCGACGCCGAGGTCGAGGCCGAGGTGCTGAACTTCAGCGCCGAGACCCTGGGCGATTTCGCCATCATCATCACCGGCAGCGAAGGCGCCGCGTCCGGCGGCGCGGTCTCCTACGGCTTTGTCAGCAGCGTTGCCAGCGCCGGCGCACCCGAGCTGGAAAGCGCCGCGTCTGACGGCGCCGACATCAAGACCGAGATCGTCATCACTCCGTACGACAAGCGGAGCAGCCTCTCGTCGGACAACCGCGCCGTGCTCGAAAAGGCTTATGAGTCTCTCGACAAGGCCTCCGACCTCACCGCGCTCAATGACGAGCTCAGGGCCGCCGCGGGCGATCAGGGCATCGCCGTGAGCGATCTGTTCTACGTGAGCGTGAGCGAGGGCGCCAACGTGAAGTATCCGGTCAGCCTCCAGGTGAAGGACAAGAATCTCGACAACTTCGTCGCGCTGCTCCACTTTGTCGACGGCGAATGGCAGTGGGTCGACGCCAAGGTCAACGGCGACATCCTGAGCTTCGACACCGACAGCCTCGGCTCCTTCGCCACCATCGTGGGCGTGGATGAGGCTGTTTCCCCCAGGACCGGCGAAGAGGCCCCCTACGGCTTTATCATCGGCGCCGTAGTCCTCGCGGGCGCTGCTGCGTGGTTCCTGGTCAAGAGCCGCAAAGTCAAGGCCTGATCTTCATATCGTGAGCAGCCCGTCAAGACACGGGAAAAAAGCGAACAGGCTCGCTTTGATCATTGCCATGCTGGCCTTGATCGGGGGGAGCCTGTTCGGCGTACATGTTTGGGAACAGCAGCAGGCAAAACGGGCGGCGGAGGCCGTCTCAACGGAGGATCCGCTGCCGAACGACCGCCTGCGCGTCTATTACAACGACTCCTGGTACCTTTCCCGCTATGATCTCGAGACTTTTTTGATCATGGGTCTCGACAAGTTTGAAGATACCCTCAGCGAGCCCGACAGCTACAACAACAACCAGCAGGCGGACTTTCTGCTGCTGATGATCGTCGACAGGACGCACGGCAGCTATACCGCCCTGCATATCAACCGCGATACGATGGCCGAGATACAGCGTCTCGGTCTCGGCGGAAAAAAGCTCAACACCTTCACGGGCCAGCTCGCGCTGGCGCACACATACGGCAGCGGCGGGAAAGACAGCTGCCGCAACACGGTAAAGGCCGTATCCCGGTTTTTATATGATGTTCCGATCGATCATTACTTCTCCGTGACCATGGACGCCATCCCGATCCTGAACGATCTGGCCGGCGGCGTCACGGTCCACATTAACGACGATTTCTCGGCCGTTGACCCGACGCTGGAGCAGGGCAAGGACATTCGCCTTGCAGGTCAGCAGGCTTTAACTTTTGTTCGCAGCCGCCGCGATGTCGGCGACAGCAGCAATCTCAGCCGCATGGAGCGGCAGCGCGAGTTCATTACGGCCCTCTACGAACAGCTTTCCCGGAAAATGCGGGAAACCGACGGCTTCGGCGCAAAGCTTGCCTCCAATCTGGCCGACTATACCGTATCCGATCTTACGACGACCGAGCTTTCCAACTTTGCCGAGCGCTTCAGGGACTATTCCTTCGCCGGGATCCGAAGCCTTGACGGCGAGGCGGTGAAGGGAGAGCGCTTCATGGAATACTACGTTGACGAAGCCGCTCTGCAGCAGACCGTGATCGAGCTGTTCTTTGAGCGGGAAAAGGGCTGAGCCCTGCGCCGCCCCGGTCGTTCTTCCCTTCTGAAAAAGCGCGAAAAGCGGGTGAAAGCATATTATGGAACTGAAATCAGAAAAAAAGAGATACTACAGGACCGTCTGCGCGCTTTTGCTGTGTCTGATCGCGACCGGGATGTTTTTCTTCGTATGGTATCGTTTTGTCAGCGTCTACAACCAGACGGGGCACCTGACAGGCACCGGAAACCTGCTGATGGCCGCGGGACTGTACGCCGCCTTTTTCCTCTATTTCGGGCACGTCGTCCGCGCATTCAAGATCGGCGTCGAGCGGAAGGCCAACACCGTCGCCTCGGTCGTGCTCGCGTTTTTTCTGACCAACTTCGCGGAGCTTTTCCTTTCGCTTGCCATCACGGGAGAATTTCGTTTTTTCGGACGTTTTCTGTGGCGCTACGCCCTCCTGTTCGTTTATCAGGTCTCCGTCTGTTCCGTTCTGGCGGTGCTGATGATCGAGCTCTACCGCAAAATATTCCCTCCCCTTCAGGTGTTTGAAATCTTCGGCGACCACGAAGACAGCTTCTTCCCCAAAATGAACACGGTCTTCTATAAATACCATATAGCAGACCGCTGCCATTACAGCGACGAGGCGATTATGGACAGGCTCTCCCTTTATGACGCGATCCTGATCAACGACATCCCCGACGAGGCGCAGAACGACCTCATAAAGACCTGCTTCCGCCTGGGGAAACGGGTATACCTGATCCCGAAGCTCTCCGACATTATCGTCAAGGCTTCCGAGGAGCTGAACCTGTTCGACACGCCTCTGTACATGTGCCGGAACGAAGGGATCTCCGCGCTTGAGAGAGCGATCAAGCGCCTGTTCGACGTCGTGTCCAGTCTGCTTTCCCTGCTTGTTCTTTCACCGCTGCTGCTTGCCACGGCCATCGCCATCAAGCTGGACGACGGCGGCCCCGTATTTTACAGGCAGGAGCGCTGCACCATCGGCGGAAAGCGCTTTATGATCCTGAAGTTCCGCTCCATGATCCCCGACGCCGAAAAAGACGGCCGGACGCACCCGGCGGGTGAGCACGACGACCGCATTGCAAGGGTCGGGCGGATCATCCGGGCGACAAGGATCGACGAGCTGCCGCAGCTGTTCAACATCCTCAAGGGCGACATGAGCGTGGTCGGGCCGCGGCCGGAGCGCGTTGAGCATGTGAAGATCTATACCGAGGAGATCCCGGAATTCTGCTTCCGCAGCAAAGTCAAGGGCGGGCTCACCGGCTATGCGCAGGTCTACGGCAAATACAACACCTCCGCCCTCGACAAACTGAAAATGGATCTTGTGTATATCACGAACTTCAGCCTTCTGCTGGACTTCCAGATCATTCTTGAAACGCTGAAGATCCTGCTGCGCAAGGAGAGCACGGAGGGCTTTACGGAAAGCCGCGCCGCGCAGATGCATGATTATACGATCGAATGATCGGTTTCCGGGATCTGAATAAGCTATGAAAATACTTGTCGTTTGTCAACATTACTGGCCCGAGCCTTATTACCTCGCAGACGTCTGCGAGGAACTCGTCCGGCGGGGGCATGACGTTCATGTTGTAACTGACGTTCCCAACTATCCGATGGGCCTGATCTATGAGGGATACCGTCACGGGCGCAACCGCGAGCAGGAACGCAACGGCGTCAGAATCAGCCGCACCTTTACCATCGGGAGGCGGCAGGGCGCGTTCTTCCGCCTGCTGAATTATTACAGCTACAGCCTCTCCTCCACGCTTTACGTCAGGCGCCTCGGCGGCGACTATGACGTTGTTTTTGCCAATCAGACCTCGCCGATCATGATGACGCGGGCCGCGACCGCATACAGCCGCAAATGGGGCAAGAAATGCGTTCTCTACTGCATGGATCTTTGGCCGGCCTGTCTCTCCGCAGGCGGTCTGCATCCTGCGAATCCGATCTACCGCTTTTTCGGGCGGGTCTCGCGCAGGCTGTACAACCGCGCGGACCGGATCCTGATCTCATCGAAAATGTTCCGTGAATACCTGGAAAACGAGCACGGGATCCCGGACGGGAAAATCGAGTACTTACCGCAGTTTGCTCCCGGCCTCTTTGACCGCCTGCCGGAGGCGGAGGAAAAAGACAGTACAGACATCGTCTTCGCCGGGAATATCGGGGCCGCGCAGAGTCTGGATACGCTGCTGCGGGCCGCCAAGCTGCTTGAAAACGAAAGCTGCGGCGGCAGGAAGCTGCGCTGGCATATCGTCGGCGACGGCAGCGAGCTGGCGCACCTGGAGGCTCTCGCCGACAGGCTGGAGCTGAAAAACGTCCTCTTTCACGGGCGCAGGCCCGCCGAGGAGATGCCGCGGTTCTACGCGATGGCGGACGCGATGGCCGTTCTGATGACCGCGGACGCCGACATTTCCCGCACGCTGCCGGGAAAGGTGCAGACCTGTATGGCGGCGGGAAAGCCGATCGTCGCGGCCGCGAACGGAGAGACGGCGCGCGTGCTTGAGGAAGCCGGCTGCGGATTCTGCGCGCCGGCCGAGGACAGCGCCGGCTTCGCGGAGGCGGTCAGGGCCTTCCTCGCGGCCGAAAACAAGGATCTGCTCGGACGCCGCGCCCGCAGTTTCTATGAAAAGAACTACGAAATGCGGATCTTCATGGACAAACTGGAAAAAGAGCTGATGAGCAATGAGAGTGCTGATGATAAACGTCGTGTGCGGGATCCGGAGCACGGGGCGTATATGCACTGATCTGGCCGCTGAACTGGAAGCGCAGGGCCACGAGGTCAGGATCGCGTACGGGCGGGAAAGCGTCCCCGCGGAATACCGGAAATATGCCGTGCGCATCGGCTCCGATCTCGACGTCGGATTTCACGGCGCGGTCTCCCGCCTGTTCGACGCGCACGGGCTCGCCTCGGCGCGCGCGACCACGGCCTTTCTGAACTGGGCGGAGGAATACGGGCCCGATCTTCTCTGGCTGCACAATATCCACGGCTATTACATCAATTACGAGCTCCTCTTCTCCTGGATCAAAAAGCATCCGGAGATGGAGGTGCGCTGGACACGGCACGACTGCTGGGCCTTCACCGGGCATTGCGCGCATTTCACGGCCGCAAACTGCGCCCAGTGGAAAAGCGGCTGCACGCGCTGCGTGCAGAAAGGGCGCTACCCTGCGAGCCTGCTCGCCGACAGCTGCAGGGAAAACTACGAGCGCAAGCGCAGGGCCTTCACCGGCGTTAAGAATATGACCCTCATCACGCCGTCCCGCTGGCTCGCCGACCTCGTCGGGCAGAGCTTTCTGAAGGAATACCCTGTCGAGGTGCAGTACAATTCGGTCGACACGGCGGTGTTCCGGCCCACGCCGAGCGATTTTCGGGAGCGTCACGGTCTCGGCGGAAAAAAGATCGTCCTCGGCGTCGCCAGCATATGGGACGACCGGAAGGGTCTCGGCGATCTCTTCGAGCTGGCGAAGCTTCTGGCCGATCCCTATGTCGTCGTGCTGGTCGGGCTGAGCAGGAAGCAGCTGCGTGAGCTGCCGGAAGGGATCATCGGCCTCCCCCGCACCGACAGCGCCGAAGAGCTCGCCGCCATTTACAGCACCGCGGACGTGTTCGTGAATCCCAGCCGGGAGGAGAGCTTCGGCCTGACGACGGTGGAGGCGCTCTCCTGCGGGACGCCGGCCATCGTCTATCAAAAAACCGCCTGCGAGGAGATCGTCGACCAGTACGGCGGACTTGCCGTTGAGCAGAGCGCGAGCGCGATCCTCCGGGCCGTTTTGCAGACGGTTCCGTGACCGAACGAAAAGAAAGTGTCAGGTGACCCCATGAATCCAAACGCGAAAAAAACACAGCGGGTGAATGTCAATCATTTTCTCTTTTTCTTTGAGCTCTTTCTCGCTGCTGCTTTTTTCCTCATCCTGCCTCTGCGCAGCATCTCGATCCGGCACATGATCGTTCTGGCCGGCTCGATCGGTCTCTACCTGATCGCTTTTACACGGCTCATTTCGTCCCGGATCCGCACGGTCGAGTTCGTCTGCCTGTCTCTGATACTGGTCGTTCTTCTGTTCGGGCTGCTGCTCGGCCAGGGGCGGGTCTCCTTTGACCTGATCTACAATTCCCTCAATTACCTGTCTTTTCTGATCATTTTCTTCACGGAGAACAATTTCTCTCTGGACGATCGGATGGAGAAAACGATCCTTTCCGCCGCCATCATCATGACGCTGGCCATGGTCGTCGCCCGCTTCTCTCCCTCGGCCTTTCTTTTTGAAGACGGGCGGAGCAACGGCGCGCTTGCCCTCGGCATGACGAATTCCAATATGACCGGCATGATGATCTTCGCGGTGTACTCGCTCGTCCTCGTATACTATCGAAAGAATAAAAAGCAGCTCCACCTGCTTCCCGTTCTGGCGCTGCTGCTTTATTTTCTGCTGCTTACAAGAGCAAGATCCTGCATCATTTCTGCCGTTATCGTCACGGTCTACGCCCTGCTTTTCTCCCATGTCAAGGTTCCGAAGGCCGTTGTCGTCCTGGTCGTTTTTGTCCCCATCCTGTTCGTTCCCATCTATCTCAGGCTGTACGAGAGCGGTTTTACGTATAACTTAATTCTGGGAAAGACGCTGTATTCCGGGCGGCAATATACCTATCTGAGCTACCTCCGGCTGCTCCGCTATAATTATCAGCTTTTCCTGGGGAACCTGAAGGAGGTCGGCTTCGGCAACGCCCACAACGCGCCTCTGTCGATTTTTCTTTCCACCGGTCTGATCGGCGCCGGCGCCGCCTATTTCTGCTTTATCCGAAAGCTCCTCAGGCTTTGCGATGAGGCGAATACGGACGATGCGCATGTCGCCATCGTCTGCCTTCTCTCCTTTTTCATCCAATCCTCGGCAGAAGCGCTGATGTTTACCGGGTATTATACCTGTTCGATCTTCGTCTATATTTTCCTGCTGATCACCGGCAGTCAGGAGATCGACGAAGAGGAGGAGGCCGCGGCAAGTGACTAAAGTCCTGTTTATCACGAATTACCCCTCCCCTTACCGTGTAGACTTTTTCAATCTGCTGGGACAGCAGGTCGCGCTCACAGTCTCTTTCACCTCGAGGCCCGAAGCGCAGAAGCATCGGGCCGCGGAATGGTTCCATACGGATTACGAGTCCTTTACCCCGGTATTTCTGAAGGAAAAACGCGGGAGGGTGTTTGTCGATATCATCCCTTTGATCCGGGAGGGCTGGGATCATATCATCATCGGCGGCTATTCCCTGCCGACCTATATGCTTGCGATCGAATACATGCGGCTTCGCCGGATCCCCTTCGTGATCGAAGCGGACGGCGCCCTGCTTCGGCCGGAAAAAAAGAGCATGTACCTGGTCAAGCGGCACTTCATCCGTTCCGCCGACGCCTGGTTTTCCAGCGGGCGGGCGACGACGGATTATTTCCTGCATTACGGCGCAAAAAAGGACCGCATCGTTCAGTACCCCTTTACTTCTCTGTGGAAGAGCGATATCGAGCGGGCAGAGCTTCTCCGCAAAACGGGCAAAAGCGCCGTACGCTCAGAGCTCGGAATGTCTGAAAAAAGGATCGTCCTTGCCGTCGGCCAGTTTATCAGCAGAAAAGGCTTCGATATTCTGATCACGGCTGCGGCAAAGCTGCCGAGAGATTACGGCGTGTATATAGTCGGCAGTCAGCCGACCGAGCAATATCTGCAGCTTAAGGACGCGTTGAAGGCCGACAATGTGCATTTTATGGGCTTCAAAAAGAAAGAGGAGCTCAATCGCTGCTATTTGTCGGCGGACATCTTTGCCATGCCCACACGCGAGGATATTTGGGGGCTTGTGGTCAGCGAGGCCATGAGCTTCGGTCTTCCGGTAGTATCGACCGACCGCTGCGGCGCCGCATTGGAGCTGGTCGAAGACGGCGTAAACGGTCGGATCGTTCCGGTCGGCGACGCGGACGCGCTGGCCTGCGCGCTTATCGAGCTCCTGAATGGCGATCTTCCCAAAATGGCCGATGAGGCTGCGAAGGCAGTCGCCCCCTATTCTATCGAAAACATGGTCAGGGCGCATATGGACTTTTTTGCCCGCTCGGCTGCCGAGAAATAACTCAGTAGTCAAAAAATCCTCGAATACCGACTCTTTGGTCGCCGGATGCCCCGCGGTGTGGAAACGCGGGCTGCCGACAGAGCTGTAACGCTTCTTTTGAGGGGAAGAAACGCCTACGAAAAACGTTAAGAAAAACATCGCCTATCAGATGGCATACCGCGTCGTCACCACTCTGACGCCTCTGATCACCAGCCCGATCCTGTCCAGAGCGCTCGGCGCGGAAAGGCTGGGGACCTATTCCGCCACCCTTACCTTTGTCAATTATTTTGTCCTGTTTTCGATGCTCGGCGTGGAAAACTACGGAAACCGGAGCATCGCGGCCGTGCAGGACGACCCGGACAGGCGGCGCTCGCTGTTCTGGAGCATCTACGCCGTCCAGCTGGCGGCCTGCGTCGTCTCCATCGCCGCATATCTTTTCGCCCTCCGCTTTGTGGCCTCTGACAGAAGCACGATCGCTCTCCTGCAGGGGATCTGGCTCATCAGCAGTTTGCTGAATGTCAACTGGTACTTTTTCGGTACCGAGCGTTTTCGTCTGACGGTCATCCGCAGCATCGCGGTAAAGCTTCTGGCCGTGTCGGCGATCGTCCTGTTCGTAAAAAAGCCCGGGGATCTCGATCTCTACGCGCTTATCATGTCGGCCGACGCGGTGCTCAGCTGCGCGATCCTCTGGCCGTTCCTGATCCGGGAGCTCGGCTTTGTGCTTCCGTCCCGGGATTCCGTGCGCGAGCACATCAAGCCGGTGCTGATCCTGTTCATCCCCATCCTCGCCGTCACGGTCTTCCACGTCATGGACAAGTCCATGCTTGATATGCTCAGCACGGAGACCGAGCTCGGGTATTACTATTCTGCGGACAAAATCGCCTATATGCCGCTGATGGCGATCACGGCGGTCGGCACGGTCATGCTTCCCCGCATCTCCAACATCTACAGCAGCGGGCAGAAGGACGAGATGGAAAAGCTGCTGAAGCGATCCTTTGAGCTGACAGTCTTTCTGACCTGCTCGATCGCGGTCGGGATCGCGTCGATCGCACAGGAGTTCGTTCCTTTCTTCTTCGGCCCGGGATTCGATCCCTGTATCCTGCTCGTATACTGGTTCACGCCGGTCCTCTTTGCCAAGGCCTTCGGCGATTTCATCCGCATGCAGTACCTGATCCCCGCCCATCGGGACCGGCTCTATACGCTCGCGATCTGCGCAGGCG
>JAEEGL016738035.1_pt1 | contig 13847 bp, 12 predicted proteins | sample 9134231 | NCBI WGS metagenome assembly JAEEGL01 (sample SAMN16246548, study PRJNA631951) | gut metagenome | biome: gut microbiome; feature: rumen; material: fiber-attached | host: Bos | place: Iran: Karaj | collected 2018-10
TTGGAAACTGCTTGTTTGTCTGGTAAACCTTAGTCTTGCCTCGCTTGGTGACTAATAGAAATTTGCCATCCACCATGCGATTGAGTTCCCTTTGGATGTTGCCTGGGTCTTCTTTGATGAGCCGGGCCAAGCCACGTACATGAGTCTTAAAATCTGGGTATTTGGCAAATACCACGATAATTTTACGCCGCACCCTAGAAGTTACAAATATATCTAACATATTACCTCGCTTAATTCTCTCTATTATAGCACATGATTGGTAAAATTTACAACGTTATTAGATATAAGATTACGGGTGGAGGCCCCCGTAATGGTGATGCTAAATCTTGACGGGACTACTCAGCTATACAGCGAATAGAATAGCCCGATGATCTATATCTGTATAGCATGTTAATAGCAAGTACTGCATTTTGCTCATACCCAATTTCCAACTCAGTAAACGATGCAAAGTCGTTAATGATTGTGCTAGATGCATACTCGCTCCACTCGCCACCTCTAAAAAGAGAGCCATCACCTCCGATAGAGCCAGCCCGAACTAGCCATAAAGGATTACTGCGAATAGCCACAAAACCACCTGATTGATAATAATAGCCATAGCCAACTTCACTATAATATGTAAGAATATACTCATCACCAACCAACCAATCATAACTAGATAATAGATTACTCGCCTCATTGCCTTTCGTCCAGCTTTCTGCACTACGGGCTTTTGGTAGCCTCCAACCCGCAGGACAAATAGAATCAGGGGCATTACCATAGGCTTCTGTCATACTTGAAGTATCATTACTTGCTACGGCAGCAGACCAGTTGTAGTAGTTACCAGCATGATAATGGATACAATCTGTATATCCAGCTGCTTCACACTCTGTTAGGGAGTTGTATTGTATATCATTATCATTAGTATTTGATGTGTAGTAATATACATCTCCCGGATCGGCAGAATACGGTATGTTGTAATCATCTTGCCAACCAGGTACAGTAGTGCCGGTAAAGGATATAGTACTACTATTCGGAGTCCAGTTAGCAGAGATATTAGTATCGGCTGGGGTAAGTGTTTTCTCTGCACTTAAGTCTAAGTCTAGGTTCTGTGTCATCCATATATTACCATCTGCTAGTTTGGCGATGTAGTACATGGTTTGGTCACGGCTATCTTTTAATTGGTATTGCTGGTCTTGGACCATAGAGACTAACACACTAGCTTTTCCCGCTTCAGATAGTGTGGCGAAATCTTGCATATAGGTAAGGTCACCTATGGCTGGCAGTTCTTCTTCCCATTGTGCATAGAGGATGATATCTTTGGTTTCGCCTTGGGTGGCTGTGAATTCTGCTCCGGCTGCATAAGGCTCACCTTCACCATCTGCCTGGGTATTCCAGCCTGTGAAATGGTAGCCGTCTTTGGTGTAGGTATTGTCTGGAAGGGTAATAGTGTTTCCTGCTGGGATAGTGATGTCTTCCATATCTTCTCCACCATCGTTATCGTGACCATTGAAGGATAGAGTGGTGATGTAGTTTGGCTCTGCTTCGTAGTATATGCTACTGCCTTCGTAGGTACCTTTGGGGACATCTGGAGTGATATAGAAGCCATAGTAGATGGTAGTCTTATCTTCTGCTTCTGTAGATGAGTAATCATCTATAGTCTTTAGGATGGTAGGATTATCCTGGTCCGTAGATAGAGTAGTATATACTTCGCTGTCTTTGTCTTCTGGCTCTGATAGGCTTAGGCCATAGGTATTGTCTGTGAGAGATACTAGATCTTCTTCACTGTCTACTGTTACCATAGGGATGATGTTGTTAGGGTTTGTGGTAGAGACTATATCAGTATTGTCTGCATAGGCTGATAGTGTATAGCCTGCTCTAGTGGCTTCTTCTACGGTTAGTTCTACCGGAAGGATAGCGAAGACTGGTTCGTCTGCTACTTCTATGGTGAGGTCTGGGCTTGATATGTCTAAGGTAAGGGAGGCGTTGTCTTGTGCTTCTGTATTATCTACTTCTTCAGCATTTACACCTGCTTTGATAAGTGAGGCGAAGGTTCCTAGGGACACTACTAGGGCTAATGATGCTAGTGGGATGGATAGTTTCTTTTTGGATCGTACTGTGTTTCTATACTTAGCTAGTAGTCTGGTTAGTTTAGTGATCTTACTATGCTTCTTGTTGTGATGGTGTATTATTATTGATATTATGGCCGCTAGTGCTATAAATGCTACTATGCCTATGATAGTAGCTTCTTTTGCTCCTATGTCACTGGTGAATAGACCAGTGTCTGGAGTTGAGATGGATTCTATAGTACTAGTATTTGGTACTACTGGAGTAGAACTACCTGGTTCTACTACATTAATAGTGATATTAGTCTTAATGTCACTCATGAGTGTATTTGCCTCCTCTTATTATTTATCCACTCTACATAAGATATACATATATAAACACTATATATGTTATGCTTATGGTTCTATTTTACCATGCTAGGATGGGGCGTCAAGAGGCAAAAATTCCTCTGGCGAATAGGGGTAGAAATCGTGAATAATAATAAGTATTTTGAAGGCTAAACGGGGGCGCCATGCTAGATAGTGTATAATATATACATGTTTTACGAGGTAATACCTGGGAAGGTGTTTGGTAAGGGGAGTATTCTGACGTACTCGTCGGATGTTTCCCTGCGGCCTGGGCAGATAGTGCAGGTGCCGCTGGGCCGTGGCGCAGCTGTGGGTGTGGTATGTAAAAAAGTTGCTCAGCCAGATTTTGCTACCAAGTCTATTACCAAAGTTTTGTATTCAACGCCGCTGCCGGCACATCTCGTGGCTACAGCACGATTTGTGGCGGACTATTACCAAGCTCCACTGGCTAGCACTCTTAGCCTCATACTGCCAAAAGGGATGGAGAAAAAGCGCCGCAAAACCGAACAAATGTTCGGGAATAGCAAAAAAACCGAACACAGCTTGAAGACGCCCCGAATTCCGCTGAATATAGCCCAAAAAAATGCCCTACAAGCCCTCTACGAGGCGCCAGGAGCCACGAAACTGCTTCATGGCGTGACTGGTAGTGGTAAGACAAATATATACCTCAAAATGGCCAATAATGCCCTTTCCGAGCAAAAATCCACCATCCTGCTGGTGCCAGAAATAGCGTTAACTAGCCAACTTGTTCGGGTATTTGGCGAGTGTTTTGGTGGCAGAGTAGTACTAATCCACTCTGGACAGACAGAGGCGGCGCGACACCTAGTGTTTAATTCTCTACTCGAGGCGAGCGGGCCAAAGATAGTAATAGGGCCACGCTCAGCGTTGTTTGCTCCTCTCAAAGATTTGGGGCTAATAATCATAGATGAGGAGCACGAGTCTACCTACTACCAAGAGAATACACCCAAGTATTCTGCAGTACGGGTGGCTAGCTTTATGGCAAAAAACCTCGATATCAGTCTGATACTAGGGTCGGCTACACCTACAGTGGAAGATTATTATCTAGCAAAAAGACAGGGGTCGCTAGCAACTCTCACAGAGAAGGCCAAGACTACCGCCATAGAGCCAGATATCAAAATAGTGGATTTCCGAGCAAGAGATCATTTTAGCAAAAATCGCTATTTTTCTAATGGGCTAATAGCAGCCATACGTCGCAATCTAGACAAGGGACAGCAGACTCTGATATTTCATAATCGCAGGGGGTCAGCACCACTTACTATCTGTGAAAACTGCGGCGAAGAAATGATATGCCCTAATTGCTATTTACCTCTGACGCTACACTCTGACACCTACGAGCTAGTGTGTCATACCTGTGGGTATAGCGAGAGAGTTCCTTCTAGCTGCCCCAAGTGTGGTGCGCTAGGGCTAGTGCACAAGGGGTTCGGTACAAAACTTCTGGAAAATGAGCTTAAGATGCTCTTCCCTAAGGCGCGGGTGCAGAGGTTTGATGCGGACAATAAAAAAAACGAAGGTCTTGATGCGCTATACACAGAGGTGCATGAGGGCGAAGTAGATATACTCGTGGGTACTCAGGCGCTAGCAAAGGGGCTGGATCTACCCAGGCTTGCCACTGTAGGAGTGGCACAGGCAGATGCAGGGCTAAATATGCCTGATTATATGGCCGAGGAAAAGACTTTTCAGCTGCTAACCCAGGTAATAGGTAGAGTAGGACGTGGACATACAGAGGTGGCAGAGGTGTATGTGCAGACTTTTCGGCCGGATAGTCCGGTGATAAACTACGCGCTAGCTGCAGACTATGAGGGATTCTACAAGTATATGATTAATAAACGCCGCCGAGCGGGCTTTCCGCCGTATATGTTTGTAATGAAACTAGAGATCACCATGAAAACAGAGGCCGTAGTACTAAAAAAAGTCCGCTCTACCGTGAAAAACCTCACAAAAAATCCAAAATTAACGGTATCCCCACCAATGCCAGCATTTCATGAGCATACTAGCCGTGGATATACTTGGCAAATAGTGGTGCGCGCAAAGTCGCGAAAAGCCCTAGTAGAGGCTTGTAGTGACCTAGATCCGAATTTCCATATTACTCTCGACCCACCAGGGCTGCTGTGATATATTTATTGATTTTTTTGTTATGTAATCCACTGTATTTCGGAATTACATAGTTTGCGGGTCCTGACACTCATACTCTCTCTCGGGGCGCGTCGCTCGCTCCCGTCGCCACGGGGCTCGCGCGCTACTCCTCAGTTTGCCAACTTCCGGACCCCCTTCGATAGAGTATCGAGTGCCACCCGCAAACATCATAAGCCATACGAGCTGTTCCGTCCTTTCCTCTCTCATTTTGTGAGATATTCATTCTGTGATATAATTAGCTTATGAAAATAATTACTACCCCAGATCCGAGATTACGTGAAAAGTCTACCAAAGTCGGTAAAATCGATGCCGAAATACTAGATATTATTGAGAATATGCGCAAGCTGTCTCTAGACTGGGAGAAAGCACATCCTTATGAACTATCTGCCGCTATGGCTGCACCTCAGATGGGCGTAAATAAGCGTATAATTATAATACGCGACGATATGGCGGACAAGAAGAAGGCTACTTTTACCGCCCTGATTAACCCAGAGGTGATAAAGGCTGATGGTAAGATAAAGACAGATTACGAAGGCTGCCTATCGGTACCATCTATCTATGGCAAGGTGCCGCGGGCCAGCAAGGTCAAGGTCAAGGCAAAACTAGAGGATGGCACAGAGGTGCGTATTAAGGCTACTGATGAGCTAGCACGTACGCTCTTACACGAGATAGATCACCTTGATGGCATACTTTTTATAGATCATATCAAAGGCGTAAAAGACGCATTCTACGAAATGAACGACAAGGGCGACTTAGAGCCGGTAGATTACGACACCAAGATAGCTAATAACAAAGAGCTGTTTCCTGATGAATAAGATTATCTTCTTTGGTAATGGGCTATTGGCAGATGCTGCACTAGCGGTGCTAGAGAAACATTTTGAAGTGATATTCCACGCAAGAACCAAAGAAGACCTGGCGCAGGTTTGCGAACTAAAGCGTAAGATACCAAAGGTGCACGGTGTACTGGCCAGCTTTGGGGTGATAATTCGCGAAGACGTGTTGGAATTATTTGAGCCAGAGGGGATACTGAATATCCATCCTTCCCTATTACCTGCATATAGAGGTCCTTCTCCTATAGAGAGTGCGATACTCGCTGGAGATACGGAATTCTCCGTATCTATAATGAAGCTAGCAAAAGCTATGGATGCTGGACCGATATATTATCAGACCACGCTGACTGACTTGCCCCTAGATAAGTCCATAATATACCAGAGGTTAGCAGAGGTAGGAGCAGAGTGGATTTGTAATAATATCGATAACCTACCTGCCCCTGCTAGGCAAGATGATGCCAAGGCTACTTTTACTGCTAAAATGGAGAAATCCATGGGCACCTTACACCCCGATACAGAGAGCGCAGATGAAGTATTGCGAAGAATAATAGCATATCAAGGCTTTCCGAAGGCTAAATATGCGTTCTACGGCAAAAATTGCGCTATATTAGCCGCTCATAAGCAAAAGTCGGGTGAGATAGCGGTATTGCCGCTAAAATGTGCTGACGGCCAAATAATAGCCGTAGATAAGCTGCAACCAGACGGTAAAAAACCGATGGATGCAAAAAGTTTTATTAATGGCTACGGAAAAGCTGTTATCCAATAAGTCTGTCGCGGTTGGCGCGAATTTCGTCTTTCATTTCTGCAATGGTGCTAGCTACGATGTTACGATAATCCGGGCGGTTGGCTTCTAGCCACTTGGTGGCTTCGGCTTGATCTGCGATTAGGTCGAACTGATTGAGCTGGACTTCGCTAAGCCCCTCCGAGATGCGTTCGCCGATGCGGACCTCTAATTCTTCCTGAACGTAGTCAAGAAAGCGTTGCTTTTGATCGTCTGGCATCTCAGACAAGCCCATTTCCTGCAAAAAGTTATCGTTAAATTCCATAATTTAAGTATATCACATTACACTTATGCTACAAAGTGCGTTTTTTAGATTCTCTAGTGAAGAATTTGAGGCGATCACCAATTTGGAGGTCTATTTTGGAAGTGGTTTTTAGGGCTAGGCCACCAGTCTCACCGGCGACTAGGTTATCTACGTCCATTTTTTCTTTTTGTACGGACGTGACTTCTGCCTCACCAAGGTACTCTTTGTCACGAATTACACGGGCGAGGAACCCTGGTCGCACATCGCCTTTGAGTACTTCCCCGCCAGCGATGATGGATGTTTTTTCTGTGCGAAATACGCCGAGGACTTTCATTTCGCCCTTGTCTTCTTCTACTATCTCGGCATCAAGTAGATTCTCCATGCCGTTTTTGGCGTCATCCAAGAGCTCATAGATTACACGATAGGTGCGAATAGGTACACCGTCGCGAGCGGCCATTTTGGAAATATTAATAGGTACCGATACGTTGAATCCATAGATCACCGTGTTGTCACCTGCCGCCATATAGACGTCGTTCTCACTGATGTCGCCTACCCCTGTAGATACTATATTGAGCGTAATCTCACCTTTGGTGTCTATCATTTTGAGACTGTCTACTACAGAGGTAACCGAACCAAGCACATCGCCTTTGATAATCACATTGAAAGTCTTGGAGTTGTCGGCCACATTCATCATACGAAGTAGATCGCTACTGGTGACATTGGCACTGGCGGACTCGTTTGCGATAGCCTGAGCATTGAGAAGCGCCATCTTGCGAGCAGCCTTTTCGTCCTTTACTTCCGTAAAGCGATCACCAAAATTAGGCAATTCTTTAAACCCAGTGATGGTAACTGGGGTAGATGGCGTAGCCTTACCCTTGGGTTTGCCTTTCCAATCTAGCATGGTACGAACTTTGCCATAGGTACTTCCAGCCACTATAAACTCGCCAGTTTTTAATTCCCCACCAGTAACTAGAAGATTGACCACTGAGCCTTTTCCTACTTCCATGTGGGACTCGATCACTAGCCCTTCGGCAGGAATATCCACATCTGCCTTGAGCTCTTCAATATCGGCTGTAAGTAATATCATATCCAGAAGCTTGTCTAGATTTTGATTCATTTTGGCAGAGATCGGCACCATGACTATGTCGCCACCCCATTCTTCTGGCTGAAGTCCGTGTTGGCTGAGATCTGCCATAGTACGAGGAATATCGGCGCCTTCGCGGTCTATCTTGTTGATGGCTACGATGATTTTGGCATTGGCAGATTTGGCGAAGTTGATTGCTTCTACCGTCTGAGGCTTGACGCCGTCGTCGGCAGCTACTACTATAACCACAATATCTGTAAGCATAGCACCATGTTGACGAATGGCAGCAAAAGCTTCGTGGCCTGGTGTATCTAGGAATGTAATGAGTCTATCGTCGTGCTTTAGCTGATATGCCGAGATATGCTGAGTGATACCACCTGCTTCGTCTTCTACTGTTTTTTTATGCAATAAAGTATCTAGAAGTGTAGTCTTGCCGTGATCCACGTGACCCATCACCGCTACTACTGGTGGACGAGTTACAGCTTTATCTGATAGTTCACGGTGAAAATCAGAGGTCTTAGTGGAAGTGTTTTTTCGCTCTAGTTTGACATTTTTAAGGCCAAGCTCCTCTATGATGATACTAGCTGTCTCATAGTCTAGACGTTGATTAATAGTGGCCACGATACCATTTTTAAAAAGCGTGCCGATGAGCTCAGTCACAGAAAGGCCAAGTGCAGTAGCTAATTCATCTACCGTAATAGAACCTGCGATCTGAATAGTTTTTTCGTCCATTGCTCTCCTTTCTGTTTTAGAATGAATAAATTATTCCTTTAATTTTATCATATTTTGAGAAAATATGCTATAATGAGGGTACGTTCTTTATTTTCCCGGGTAGCTCAATGGTGGAGCAAGAAGCTGTTAACTTCGAGGTTGCTGGTTCGAGTCCAGTCCCGGGAGCCAAATTGGACGTACAACCCCCCTTGTACGTCCAATTTTGTTATGGCTATCAGTAGTAGGGGCGTCCAAAATGGTTGATTTAATAGGGGCAAAATATAAAAATTTGAAAGGTCCTAGTAACTCAAAACTGAGCTTTTTTTGGCTAATTTTTAAGTTTGAAACTAGCAAACGCAAAATTTGGTTTTTTACGGCAGGTTTAGAACTTTTGAATAATTTTTCGGCATTGCTAGCTAGCTTTAACAGATGAATAGCAGTCATTTCTGAACCTTTAAAATTCTGCGCGAGCGCAACTAGTTCATCATCGATTTCATCCATTCGCTTTTCCGTCTTTTGGACTAATTCGTCATATTTGTCCACAGTAATACACCGTCCGTGATAAATTGGGCGGTGTTTACTTATTTAGCACAGAAGTCCTTTATTGATATTTCTACAACTTTTCAACAGTCGAAAAAGAATAGATGCCGTCGGAGTTCTTTTTAAATATAAAGCGGTAAGGCTGCAAGGCTTCGTAGTCTTCTGCTGTTAATTCAAGCCCATTCCAGTCTATATTATCCTGATCAATGGTCTTATACAATTCTCCCCTTTCAACGTCGGAGTAAAGCTCGCCAGCACTATCTGCACATACATCAAAGGATCCCGCATTAATGTCAACGTAGGCATAATCCTGGTTATTACCAATATTTGCTATTCTACCAACAACATAACCCGAGCAAAGTCCTCCTCTCCCCCCCATAATATGATAATAGTAGGCATCTAAATTTGAGCCGTATGCAAAATCGCCAACATCAGCGCTAGATGTGCCATTAATCTTTGGCATGCTTTCTCCCCATAAACTACTGTGGTCGCTATTTGCTTTGTCGTAAGAAATGCAATCCATATTGGTGTTGCCAAAATCTATATTGGAGGCTTGTTGGCCGAGTGCCGAAACAATATCATCTTTCACGCCATCAGTCCATTGGTAATTACAGTATTTCTCTTTATCTAATACAGTAGTTTCTAGAGTTATATACACTTTTGAGGAATCATCCAATTCATTCGTAACTAGCCGTGTGGTTGGCATATAGCTACTGAGGACTATGAAACCCCCAGAATTACTATCGTAATAATCTCTTATAGATAAGCCGTTGCGGGATCCTAATAGGCGAAGAGTTTTGGTTCTTAAATCGTTAGTCTCATAAGCATTTAGAGCTTGGTCGCTAGGTTCATTATTTGTTGTTTGTGAGTTGCTATTGGAAGTTTCAACAGGTCCTTCGCCTGTATTCATTTTCATCATCCCGTAGACACCGAAGCCAATACCACATACAGCCACAACAGAAGCGACTACAGTAGCAGCAACTAAACCTTTTCCTTTTCCCTGTTTGCTTTGGTCGCTCAAGGGTGTTGCGACTGGTGCATTTGGCTCCATAATACTCCTTTTGCTAAAATACTTATGTTAACTATTATATCACATACTCAAGTTCATTGATGCGACTATTCTGGTAGATTTTGACGGATAAATTCGGCGAGAAGATTACCATAGACTTGACCATAATTATAGCAAGCCATTCTAAAACCCGCTATATCGGGAAGCCAGAATTAGGTACGCAACCCTTAAAGTGCCTAATTTTTATGGAAATTACATCGAATTAGTATTTATTAGCCGCCGAGAATGCCTTTAAATAATCCCAATGCAATTGCGAGCATAATAAGCCCAGCTACCAATATTCCGGACATTATAGCTATCATGGTTTTCTTGAAATCAAGTTTCAGAATGCTAGCAGCCAAGGTGCCCGTCCAAGCACCCGTGCCAGGAATAGGTATAGCAACGAATAAAAACAAAGCAAAGAAGGTGCCGTAGCTTCCTGCTTTTTTAAGAAGCTTATTTCCCGCCTTTTCTCCTTTTTTGAGACAAAAATTGCAAAACTGCTTGAGGGGCTTCCATTTTTTCTTGCTACCCCATTCTAAGAATTTGCGTGCAAAAAAATAGATGAATGGGACTGGAATAAGGTTGCCAATAATAGCTATTATCAATACCTGCCACTCTTCAAGTCCAAAATCTAAGCCTATGCCTATAGGAACAGCACCACGAAGCTCTATTAGCGGGATCATGGATATAACAAGAATTAACAAAACTTTCCAAAACATAATGCTATTTTATCATATTTTGCTATTGGTTTATGTGCTTTGCAATTCAAAACGGTATTTTTGAGATACGTCTGGATATTTGGAGTGATCTACTTCTGACATAAAATCGTCGTATGGCCTGCACCATAGCTTTCCGTCGCCATATAACGCGCGATACAATACTACTTTGTCCGTAGTATCGCTATGGAATGCGATGTCTTCTACTAGATACAAATTACCTTTGAAGTGCTTATATACCCCATGGATTTTGAGCTCTCTCATTTTTTGGACTTTTCTTCTTCTTCGAGCTTCTTAAAAGCAACTTTGCCTACTTTGGTCAGAGGAAGTTTGTCACGAAATTCATATGCTACTGGTAGCGCGTAGATAGGAACGTTACGTTCTAGAAGTTCGCGTATTTCACGTTCGATCTTTTTCCCTGCTTTGTAACCTGGCTTTAGCACTATGAAGGCTTTAGGAACTTGACCTTTATAGTGATGGTCTATACCGATGACTGTAGATGTAAGTACACCCTCATGCGAATTGATGATAGATTCTAAGTGCGTTGGATAAATATTGTACCCTGAAGAAATAATAATACGCTTGAGCCTTTGAGCAAAGTAGATGAATCCGTCCTTACCCAGGTATCCAATATCACCGGTATGTAGCCACAGTTTGCCATCTGGATGGACGCGAAGAGCCTGTGCAGTTTCGGCGTCGTCGCCCAAATATCCCATCATTACTAGTGGTCCAGAAATGCACATTTCACCCTCTTTTCCAATTGGTAATTCATCGAAAGTATCATTCTTTACTATCTTGAAAGTAATATCTGGGAGCGGAGCGCCTACGATGCCATCAGAAAAAGCATCTTCTGGAGACAAACATACTGCACCGGAACCTTCGGTAAGACCATAACCTACGCGTATTTTGGCATTAGAGCCGTGTGCGGTCAAATATTCATTAACTTTATCTCGTAAAGTTTGGTTGAGTGCGTCACCGCCGCATATAACTGCCGTGACGGACTTAAGATCATCGTTCTTGAGCTTTGTATTGACTAAGGCCTCGAACAATGTGGGCACCCCCACGATAAAGTTTGGCTCGTTTCTCTTAATAATATCGGCAAATTGTTTATGTGAAAAGGCTGGGATTAGAATGCAGCCCATACCCTTACATAATGGAGTATGGATACACACGCCTAAACCAAAGCAATGGAATAGTGGAAGAATCGATAGCACCGTGGCGCCTGGTACAATTTGTTTAATCATAGTGCCATCACAGATAGATTCGGCATTAATGTTAAGATTAGATAACATAACGGCCTTAGGAGCACCGGTAGTACCGCCCGAATACATAATTACTGCTAGGTCATCACCACCACGCTCCTCATGGTAATTACCCTGATAAAAGTATGAGTTAGCAATAAAATCTTCCCATAGTACTACTCTATTATCATTTGACGGCAAGCGAACTTTTTTGACATGTAGAGTGTTGTAAAGTTTTTTCTTCAAGAATCCAAGTCCATCGCTAGGCCGCACTACGATAATACGTTCTAAGCCCGCCGTATCGCGAAGTCGATAAATCTTGTCAAAGACTGCATCAATCACTAGTACATATTTAGACTCAGCAACTTTTATATAATATTCCAACTCTTTTTCAGATGACAGTGGATGTACCATATTACAAATGGCTCCCACCATATTCACAGCATATACCATAGTAATGCCCTCTGGGGTATTCGGCATGCAAATAGTCACACGGTCCCCTTCTTTGACCCCGTAATTTTTGAGAGCACGTGCGGTTTTTTCTATCTTTTTGACGAAGTTCTTGTAAGTAACTCTGTGTCCGTAGTAGATGTATGCTGTGTTGTCTGGCCATTTTTCGGCAGATTGGATTACCATATCTACCATTGAGCAGTCTGGATACTCAATATGCTTAGGAATATTCTCTTCTTCGTAATATTTGAACCATGGATATTTGTCGTGTTCTTTCTTATTCGATTTCACAAATGTCTCCTTGTAGTTTGTTTAATTATACCATAAGCACAAAATAAAGCAGGAATTATCCTGCTTTATTTGCTCTATTTGTTGATAGCTAGTGAAATCTTACGGTTTTCTTTGTCTATGTCAATAACTTTGAAGTTTTTACGCTCATTCAGTGTAAAGATTTTTTCTGGATCAACATCAGAACCTTCTCCTAGCTCAGAAACATGTACCAAAGCCTCTACTGCTGGAGAGATCTGAACAAAAGCTCCAAATGGCGTGATGCGGGTAATAGTACCTTCTACGACGGCACCTTTCTTTAGATTTGCGACTTCCGACAACCATGGATCTTCAGAAAGTTGTTTCATAGATAGAGACAAGCGCTCTTTGTCTATGGCGATAATTTTCGCTTCCACTATATCGCCGACTTTGACAAATTCTGCTGGTGCACCTACGCGTTCCCATGATATTTCAGAGATATGCACTAAACCTTCAATACCATCTATGTTTACAAAAACACCAAAGTCTACTACGCCCGTAACTACGCCTTTGATAACATCTCCGACCTTGAGCTCAGCAAAACGTGCAGCCAAGCCGTCACGGACTGCTTCTTTTTCCGAGAAGATGAGCTTGTTGTCTTTCTTGTTTGCATCCAAAATGCGAGCCTTGATAGTCTTACCCACAAGCGAATTTAATCTTTGTAGTATTTCGTCTTTATCTGAAGAGCCTACGCGAGGATAGTGTTCTGCCGATAATTGTGACACTGGCAAGAATCCACGTATTCCTTCGTATTCTACTAGCAAGCCACCGCGATTAGCATCAAACGGCACTACATCCACAGTAGTGGCATCATCTAACTTGGCCAGTATTTCATCCCAGCTCTTATCCTTAACTGCTTTACGCATAGAAAGCAAAGTATAGCCGTCTTTCATCTCCGTCTCGATTACAGATGCTGTTACTTCGTTTCCCGCCTTAAGATTGCGCGAAAAGGCAGCTTCACGACGAGGAACGAAACCTACGCCCTGTGCACCGAGATCGATCAAGATCTCGTGTTTTTTGACGGATAAGATTGTACCTTTTACGGTATCTCCCGCAACGATTTTCTTGGATGCTGCTTCATTAGCCTCTAGAAGCTCATCCATAGTGAGTTTTTTGGCATTTGCCATATAATTATATTTTCCTTTCTTTAGGCCCATTCATCAGCACCGGTAAGCGATGTTCATGAATGAGCCTAATATTGTTTATATTATACCAAAAGTACGTGATATAATCAAGGTATTATGTATTTAGCTATAGATATAGGAGCCACCAAAACGCTAATTGCATTATTCTCTCGGCGTGGGCGGGTGGTGCGTAGGATAAAATTCCCTACCGCACAAGGTTCAAAA
>JAEEGL010110590.1_pt1 | contig 13846 bp, 14 predicted proteins | sample 9134231 | NCBI WGS metagenome assembly JAEEGL01 (sample SAMN16246548, study PRJNA631951) | gut metagenome | biome: gut microbiome; feature: rumen; material: fiber-attached | host: Bos | place: Iran: Karaj | collected 2018-10
TCCGACCCGTCCCGTCATCGACGCCAGCGGATTCTGCCACGTTGAGACGGACATTTTCGACGTCCACGACTACGAGCAGAACCCCGACGAGCTCCGCCGCCACTACGAGAGCCTGCCGAAGGACGGCACTTTCATCGACAAATTCAGCAACAGGCAGGAATACAAGAAAGGGCAGCCGGTGTTCGTCAGCGAGTACGGCGGAATGACGCTCAACACGGAGGAGCACACCTGGGGTTACAGCGTCATGAACGACGTGGAGCAGTTCTACAAGACCTATCAGGGCCTCACGGACGCGCTGCTGGACAACCCCTGCATCTGCGGATTCTGCTACACACAGCTCACCGACGTGGAGCAGGAACGCAACGGCGTCTACTACTACGACAGACGGCCGAAGCTGGATCCGGATCGGATCCGGGCGATAAACTCCCGCAAAGCGGCGATCGAAGACTGAAATAAGTAAAAAACGCCCGACGGCTTGTCGCCGTCGGGCGTTTTTTCGATCACAGATACCCGAAATCGGGCTCGGGGATGCTCTTGTATTCCTCCGTCGATTTGATGAGTCCGACGATGGCGTTCATGAGCTCGTTCATTATCCTTCCCTCTTCCGCGACTTTTGCTTCGGAGACCTGACTCCAGGTCACCGTTTTCGTCTTCCCGCCGCTCTTTACGGTCAGAACGTAGGTGGAAGCGGGTATGGTTCCGACGTGCGGGTCGTTCTCTATCTCGTCGGGAAGGTCGAAAAATCCCGAATTCTCGATGACCTTTTTGATCTCCTCTCTCATTTCGGCAGAAAGGTTCATTTCCGTGCTGAACCGGTCTTCTCCCTTTATATCGCGGATGCTGACCAGGCGGCCCGTCTCGCTGTCGTAGGAGCCGCCGAAGCCCCATTCAATGTAAAACTCGAAATCGTCGCCCAGCGTGACTTTCTCTTCCTTTTTCGAGTCTTCATCCCCGTCTTTTTTCGTCCCGCAGGACGCGAGAGACGCCAGCGTCATGACGGCGACGAGAACGAGCGCCGATATTTTCAGAAACAGCTTCATAATACCTCCTTCGGCCGCGGCTGCTTGCCTTCTACTCTATTATATCGCAAAATATGGCGTTTGGTTTCACTTTTTTCGATATTTTTTTCACTCCAGCCCGAAATCCGCTTTTTGTTCTTGCAATACGGCGGCAAATCAAGTATAATTGACGTGAAATAACCGAAAGGGGAACAAACTTTATGAAACTGACATTTATGGGCGCCGGAAGCACCGTTTTCGCGCGCAACGTGGTGGGAGACACCATGATGGCGGAGCCTTTCCACGATATGGAAGTGGCTCTCTACGACATCGACGGACAGCGGCTCGAGGAGTCCTACACCATAATCTCCGCCATGAACGACACCGTCAACGAGGGACGCGCCACCATCAAAAAATATCTCGGAGTTGAGCAGCGCCGGGAGGCGCTCCGCGGAGCCGATTTCGTGGTCAACGCCATCCAGGTGGGCCTTTACGACCCCTGCACCATCATAGATTTCGAAGTGCCTAAGAAGTACGGCCTCCGTCAGACCATCGGCGATACCCTCGGTATCGGCGGTATCTTCAGAGGGCTCCGCACCATCCACGTGCTGAAGGGCTTTGCCGAGGATATGGAGGCGGTCTGCCCCGACGCGTGGTTCCTGAACTACACCAACCCCATGGCGATCCTCTCCGGCTTCATGCAGAGATTCACAAAGATCAAAACCGTGGGCCTCTGCCACAGCGTGCAGGTATGCTCCGAGGATCTCCTTGAGCAGCTCGGCATGGAGGACAAGCTGGAAGGCAGATACGAGAAGATCGCGGGCATCAACCACATGGGCTGGCTGCTTGAGATCCACGACAAAGACGGCAACGACCTCTATCCCGAGATCAGACGGCGCGCCAAGGAAAAGAACGCCACCGAGAAGCACGGGAACATGGTCCGCTTCGACTACATCGACAAGTTCGGCTACTACTGCACCGAGAGCAGCGAGCACAACTCCGAGTACAATCCGTTCTATATCAAGCCGGGCAGACAGGATCTGATCGACAAGTTCAACATTCCGCTTGACGAGTATCCGCGCCGCTGTATCGCGCAGATCGAGGGATGGAAGAAGGAATATGCGGACATTCTGGCGGGGGGCAAGGTCACTCACGAGAGGTCGAGAGAATACGCCTCCCACATCATGGAAGCTATCGTCACGGGGAACACCTACCGCATCGGCGGCAACGTGCTGAACCGCGGCATGATCACCAATCTGCCCTATGAGGCGTGCGTGGAGGTCCCCTGCGTGGTGGACAAGAACGGAATCACCCCGACGTACGTGGGTGCGCTTCCGCTGCCGCTTGCGGCGATGAACTCGTCGAACATCTATCCGCAGATGCTGACCATCGAGGCGGCGGTCACCGGCGACAGGCAGAAGATCTATCAGGCGGCGCTGATGGAGCCCCACACGGCGGCGGAGCTCTCCACCGACGAGATCGTGTCCCTCTGCAACGACCTGATCGAAGCGCACGAGAACGCCGGATTCCCGGTACTGTAAAACAAGTTCCCCTCTTCCCCGCGGCTTTCGCCGCGGGGATTTTTCACACATTCCGGAACGGGGCGGATATCTTTATCAAAAATTTTTTTTGAAAATTTTAGAAAAAGGTATTGACAGAGGCCGGAGAGAGGTGTACTATTGTATTAGAACGATAATACAGTCAAGGAGGAGGTAAATTGAAAAAATGGGTTTTCGACATTGACAAGCCCATATTCAGGCAAATAAGCGACCGTCTCCGGGACGAGATCGCCGCGGGCAAATACCTGCCGGGGGAAAAGTTCCCTTCCGTGAGGGATCTCGCCATGGCGATCGGCGTCAACCCCAACACCGTCCAGCGCGCCCTCGCCTCCCTTGAGGACGACGGCATTCTGGTGAGCCGACGGGGCGACGGAAGGTACGTTTCCGACGACGCGGAGCTTAAAGGGCGGCTTCTCGACGCCAGGGTCAAGCGATCCTGCGCGGATTTCGCCCTATCCATGAGGGATCTGGGACTCTCGGACGACGAGATCGTCTCCGCCCTCAAAAACACGCTTGAAAACGGACTTGACGCGATCAATTCAGACGAAAGGACATGATGAAAATGGAAAGCAAAGTCATTCTCGAGTGCCGCGGCCTGACAAAAACATACGGTCACTCCACGGCGCTGAACAACGTAAACCTGAAGCTGCTCAGCGGACGGATCGTGGGTCTTCTCGGTCCCAACGGAAGCGGTAAAACCACGCTCATTAAGCTGGCAAACGGACTTCTCACTCCCACGTCGGGAGAGATCCTCATCGACGGAAACAACCCCGGTCCCGAGACTAAAAAGGTCGTCTCCTACCTGCCCGACCGGGACTTTCTCGCCGGTTGGATGACCGTGGAGCAGGCCTTAAAATATTCCGAGGATTTCTTCGACGATTTCCGCACAGACGCAGCCAAAGAAATGGTCGCCCGGCTGGGGATCGACCTCAGACAGAAGATTAAAACGCTCTCCAAGGGCAATCGTGAGAAGGTGGCGCTGATCCTGTGCATGGCGAGAGCGGCCAAGCTGTATCTGCTTGACGAGCCCATCGCGGGCGTGGACCCCGCCACGAGAGACTACATTCTGCAGACGATCCTCTCGAACTACGCGGAGGATTCCACCGTGGTCATCTCGACTCACCTTATCTCCGACGTAGAGCCGGTGCTGAACGACGTTATCTTCATCAAGAACGGCATGGTGGAGATGTACAGGAGCGCGGACGAGATCCGCGAGACGGAGAACATGAGCGTCGACGCTCTGTTCAGGGAGGTATACAAATGGTAAAGAAACTTTATAAGCACGAATTCCTCTCGCTTCTGAGATGGCTCATCCCGGTTGATCTGGGGTGTCTCCTCATGGCGGCGATCAGCCGAATTGCTCTGTTCCTCGGCGACAGCACGTCGGAAAGAATCATCAAAACGCTGACGGGCGTATTCTTCGGATTGTCGATATTCGCCATGTTCATCATCGGATACGTGGTGGTGATAAGACGGTTCTACACTAATCTGCTGAAGAACGAGGGCTATTTCACCCACACCATCCCGGTGAAGACCTCCACGCACATCAACTGCAAAATAGTCTGCGGTATCCTGTTCATCGTAGTGAACTTCATCGTGGCGCTCCTCGCCCTGTTCATTATCGGAGCCGGAACGGGTATCTGGCCGCAAATCTGGGACGCGTTCATCACGACGATGCGATTCGCGGCAAACAGCGCAGGTGCTGTGAACCTCACGGTTTACGTTATCGAGGTCGCTCTCATAATGCTGTTCGGACTTCTACAGTTCCTGCAGCAGGTCTACGCCTCCATGGCCATGGGTCAGCGAATGAAGAGTAAAGCCGGAGGCGCCGTCCTTTGGTACTTCATCTTCTACGTTATCACCCAGGTGACCAACGCGTTCCTGGTACTGGTCGAAACGCCGGTCCTGACTAATGCAAACGTCGATCCCAAGCTGGCGTTGCACTTCATGCTCGGGATTACTCTCGGAACTCAGATCATCTGGAACGTGATCTACTACGTCATCACGAGAATACAGTTGTCAAGGCATCTGAATCTGGAATGATACCGGGGTCGTGATATGAAAAACAGTATGATAAAGTTTCTCACCGTCGTGATAGCGTCGGCTCTCCTGCTGAGCTCCTGCGCATTCATCCCGTATGATTTGAGGAAACAATATCTTCGGTACGATCACATAAAATACGACGGCGTTGATTACTACTATTTGCGCACAGACGCCGACGTCCCCGACGAGTACACCCTTTTCGGTGACAAAGTACGGGTTCAGATTGTAGATAAAAACGGGAAACCGTACGACAAAGACAAATATGAAGACGCATATTTGTACGTCGGTGACGACGACGCCGTATACCTTTACTTCGGCAGCGCCCCTTTTACCAGAGACAGATCTCTGGCGTTTGAAATGGATGGCCCCGATGATTGAAACGGCCCGCCCTTTTGACAACAATTCCAACATAAAACAGGCTGACAAAATCAGCCTGTTTTATGTTTATGAATTTTTGTTCATCATGGGCGCGCGGTGGTCGGTGTCTCGCCCCTCAAGAAACCGCATGAAGTTCTCCCGGTAGATCTTCTCCCTCTGCGCCCCCGTCTCCCCCAGCTCGTCGTAGATCCCGTTTGCCCTGGCGATCCATCCTGCGATCCCGCACGGATCGTAATCCCTCGCCACGGAATCCGTGCCGAACATGACGTTGTTCTCCACGTCATATCCCACGGTGAACAACTTCGTCAGCAGTTCCCTTCTGTAGATCGGCGGCGTGCCGGGGGTCACGTCGAAGAACATCTCCGCGCTGAGCCGCCTGGTGAGATACGAGTTCAGGAACTTGCCGTAGACCGCGATGCACTCGTCGTGCCAGGGCCAGGAGCAGTGGCCCATAGAGAATTTCAACGTGTGGAGGTCCATCAGGGCCTCCCAGTTTACGGGCTTGTTGTTGATCGACGTGTTGGTACCGCTCCAGAGGATGCCCGAGTGGAAGATCGCCGGTCTCCCCGTTTTTTCTATCGCCTCAAGCAGGCGCATGGACTCCTCGCAGTAAACGGGATACGTGTCGCACATTATCTTGAACGCCCGGACTCCCTCTTCAGCCGCGTCCCTGACAATGTCAGAGGCGTTTTTTTCGAGCGGAGACACCCATAGCACGGGGATAAGCCGGTCTTCGCACTCCGTCCATTCTTTCAGGCTTTTCATCCGTTCGCGATAAGAAGCTTTCTCAAAAGGAGCGGTGCTGTCGTCGGGCGGCAGTGAGAACAGAGCCGCTCCGTATACGCCTGCCTCGTCCATTCTTTCGTAAAGCTTGTTTTTGTCGCATCCCGAGCGGTCGATATGGACGTGCATATCAAAAACTTTCATCAAGTTGCCTCCGTCCTGACTCAGTGGAGGAGCATATACAAGCCGTACGCCGCCCCGCTTCCGAGCATAAGGATCGCAAGCACCAGCGCAAGGATCCTTGCCGCGACTTTTGAAGAACTGACCCGTTCTTTTTTGACTTTTTGTCCGTTTTTCGCCATTTTATTATCCTTCCCGATCATTCGATACTGAGTTGTTCGCCCTTGCCGTCAGCGGGGACACCTGCTGCGGGGATCTTTATCTTTCTGATCTTCGGCACCTCCGCAAAACGCTTCGCGTCGTCACCGGAATAGGCAGCCACGACCTGTTGATTCTTTTTCAGAGTCATGAGAGTCACGCCGGAGGCGGTCCTGGTGGTCTTCACCGGGATCAGCGCCGATGAGATGAGGATTGCGCGGCCGTCGCTGTTCACAATGACGACGTCGCGGTTCTCAGACTCGTAGAACGCCGCCACGGCGGGAGACGCGTCGGAATACGCGCCCACCAGCCGCCGTCTGTTGGCCTTGGTGTCGTAGTTTGAGACGGGAATCTTCACTCCCTTGCCGTTCCGGAAAATGAATATGATGTTATCCTTTTCGGGATATTCCTTCAGCGCCTTCATCATGAGGGTGTTCTCGCCCTCGTCGAATCCCAGCTTCGCCGGTACGAAATCGCCGAGAGAGGACGCCTTCACAGTATCGAAATCGGCGACCTTCGCCTTGTACGCCCGGCACTTGTCCGAGAAGAACAGCAGCTCCGCCACGTTCTCCGTGTCCTCGCTGTTCAGCACGTCGTCGCCTTCCTTGAACTTCTGCTCGTCGGCGGCGCGGAGGGACAAATGGGTGATCTTCTTGAAGTACCCCTCCCGCGAGAGCAGGACCCGGACGTTGTAGTTCTCGACCTCCTCCACGGCGGGCGCCTCCACGATGTCCTCGGAATAGATGAGCTGAGTCTTTCTCGGCTGGCCGTACTTCTTCTTTATCTCGCGGAGCTGTTCGATTATCAGCGCCTTGATCCGCAGATCGTCCGCAATGGTCGCCTCCAGATCCGCGATCTCCTGCTGGAGACTTTCGATCTCCCGGATACGCTGGATGATGTACTCTCTGTTCAGATGACGGAGCTTGATCTCCGCGATGTATTCCGCCTGGACCTCGTCGATTCCGAAGCCCTCCATCAGGCGCGGCACAACGTCGCTCTCCTTTTCGGTGGTGCGGACAATGGCGATTGCCTTGTCGATGTCCAGCAGGATCTTCCCGAGAGCCCGTAGCAAATGGAGCTTGTGCTTCTTTTTGCCAAGCTCGAAAGTCAGCTCCCGTCTGAGGCATCCGATCCTGAAACGCACCCATTCCCGGAGAATATCGCCGACTCCAAGAGTCTTCGGCACGCCGTCGATCAGCACGTTGAAGTTGCAGGCGAAATCGTCCTCGAGGGTCGTCAGACGGAACAGCTTCGCCATGAGCAGGTCTGGGTCGGTGCCGCGGCGCACGTCGAGGGTGAGTTTGAAGCCGTTTTTGTCGATGCCGTCGCGGAAATCGGTTATATCCTTCAGCTTGCCCGCCTTCATCAGATCGCCGATCTTGTTGAGGATCGCCTCGATGGAGGTGGAATATGGGATCTGGAGGATCTCGATGCAGTTTTCTTTTTTATCGAAGGTGTACCTTGCGCGGAGTTTGACGCTTCCGCGGCCGGTTTCGTAAATGGTTTTGAGCTGTTCCCTGTCGTAGATGATATTCGCGCCGCCGGGAAAGTCCGGCGCCTTTATGATGTCCAGCAGCCGGTCGGTCGACACGTTGGGGCTCTTCAGCACGGCGATGGTGCCGTCGCAGATCTCCGCCAGATTGAAGGAGCAGATGGATGACGCCATACCCACCGCGATACCCATGTTGGGCGACACGAGGATGTTAGGAAATTTGGTGGGGAGAAGCGACGGTTCTTCAGTGGTGTTGTCGTAGTTCGGGACCATATCGACGGCGTTCTTGTCGATGCCGTCGAATATCTCGGCGCAGATGGGAGCCAGCTTTACCTCGGTGTATCTTGAGGCGGCAAACGCCATGTCTCGGCTGTACTGCTTACCGAAGCTTCCTTTGGACTCCACGAACGGGTGCAGCAGCGCCTCGTTGCCGCGGGTCAGACGGACCAACGTCTCGTAGATCGCCGCGTCGCCGTGGGGGTTGAGCCGCATGGTGGCGCCGACCACGTTGGCGCTTTTCGTCAGTCCGCCGGTGAGAAGGCCCATCTTGTACATGGTGTAGAGGAGCTTACGGTGTGACGGCTTGAAGCCGTCGATCTCCGGGATGGCACGCGACACGATGACCGTCATAACGTAGGGCATGTAGTTCTTCTCGACGGTGTCGGTGATATACTGGTCTGTTATGAACGCCTCTCTTACTTCCGTTACTTCTTCTTTCTTCTTTCTTGCCATTTCCGCCTCGTCATTTCATTAATTTACAGCTTTATCATTTTTCCGCCGGACGCCCGGATAAGCCGGTTGTAGAGAGCCAGATATCCGCCGTCTCGGTGGGGCAGTCTTATATATACCCGCCGCAGCCCCAGGCGGTCAGCCTCACGCAGGAGGTCGTACAGACTGTGACAGTACGTCAGGTCGTCGTCCCGCTCTCCAGCCGTCAGAACGGTACAGGAAAAGCGGTCCGTCAGCGTATCCGCGGCGATGACTCCCTTTTTCTTTTCGGGATCGTCCTCCACAATGGAAACGAATTTCTCGAGATCGCCCGTGACGGGGATCACCTCCGCCGCAGGAGAATAGTGCTTGTACTTCATTCCGGGGGAGCGGGGCTTGTCCCCGACTTTCTCCGGGTCGGTCACCCCCTCGGGAACCGACGCGCCGTTGGTTGTCCCGCTCAGCATTTCCGCCGTAACTGCGCCGGGCCGCAGGATCGTGCAGCCGCCGTCCGGATCGAGGGCGATAACAGTGGATTCCACGCCGATGGCGCACTCTCCCCCGTCGATGACCATGTCGATCCTTCCGTTGAGGTCCTCCATCACGTGGGAGGCCTTCGTGGGTGACGGACTTCCCGATCTGTTGGCGGACGGAGCCGCCACGGGGCATCCCGCCGCCGCGATCAGCGCGCGCGCGATCCCGCTCGAGGGACACCGTACCGCCACCGTATCGAGCCCGCCGGTGACGGATGGGTCGATAACGTCTTTTCGCGGCAGGATCACGGTGAGAGGACCGGGCATGAACCGCTCCGCCAGCTTATAGAAAAGCGGGCAGGTCACGGCGAAGTCCTCCGCCTCCTCCGGGCGTGAAACGTGGACGATAAGAGGGTTGTCCGACGGACGTCCCTTGGCCTCGTATATTTTTTTCGCCGCTCCGGGATAGTACGCCGACCCGCCGAGGCCGTAAACGGTCTCCGTGGGGAACGCCACCAGTCCGCCTCTACGCAGTATTTCCGCCGCCTCGGAGATGATCGCGCCGTCTTTCTCCCGGTCTCCGGTGATCCGTTCAAGGCGTGTGTTTATCGTTTCCATAATGATGTGTCAAAGACCTTCTTTGAGTTTTTCCGCGGTATCCGCGGTGATGAGCGCGTCGATCACCTGATCCATGTCGCCGTTGACGAAGGATTCAAGGGTATAGAGCGTCAGCCCGATGCGGTGGTCCGTCACCCTTCCCTGAGGGAAGTTGTAGGTCCTGATCCGCTCGCTTCTGTCGCCGGAGCCCACCTGGGATTTGCGTTTCGACGCGATCTCGTCCGTCTGCTCCCGGAGCTTCATATCGTAGAGCTTCGCCCGGAGGAGTTTCATCGCCTTGTCGCGGTTTTTGAACTGGCTCCGCTCGTCCTGGCACTCAATGACGATGCCGGGGGGCTTGTGGATCATTCTGATGGCGGACTCCGTCTTGTTGACGTGCTGACCGCCCGCGCCGCTGGATTTGATCGTCTCGATCTCCAGATCAGCGGGGTTTATCTCCACCTCCACGTCCTCCGCCTCGGGGAGGACGGCTACTGTCGCCGCGGAGGTGTGTATCCTGCCGGACGTCTCGGTCTCCGGGACCCGCTGGACCCGGTGAACGCCGCTTTCAAACTTGAATCTGGAGTACGCTCCCTCTCCGGACACGGTGAAGGTTATCTCCTTGAAACCTCCGAGTTCGGTCTCATTTGCGTTCACCACCTCGGTCTTGAATCCCTTCGAGTCGGAATACATGGTGTACATACGGAAAAGGACCCCGGCGAAAAGCGCCGCCTCTTCCCCGCCGGTGCCTGCGCGGATCTCCACGACCACGTTTTTGTCGTCGTCGGGATCCCGGGGCAAAAGGAGGGCCCTGAGCTCCTCCTCAAGGACCGGGATCCGCTTCTTGAGGGCGCGGTACTCCTCCAGCGCAAGATCAGCCATCTCCCGGTCGTCCTCGCCGGAGAGCGCCAGCGCGTCCTCCGCCTCTGCGGTGACGCGGACGTATTCCCGGTATTTTTCCACCGTGGGAAGGAGGTTCTTGCGTTCCTTCATCAGTTTCGTGTACTTGCCGACGTCGGTCGCCGTCGCGGGGTCGGAGAGTTCCGCCTCGATCCGCTCGAACCGCGCCTCGACGTCCTTCAGTTTTTCGATCATGTTATCCTTCGGGAATCAGTAGGCGCAGAACGCGGAGAACGCCTTGTGCGCCTCGTACAGGTCAGCCTTGGAGATCATCTCGAAAGGAGCGTGCATGGACATGACCGGAACGCCGAGATCGATGGTGTCGATGTTCATCTTGGAGATGTACTTCGCCACGGTCCCGCCGCCGCCGGCGTCCACCTTGCCGAGCTCCGCCATCTGCCAGACGACGCCCGCCTCGTCGAATATCTTTCTGACGTGTGCGACGAACTCCGCCGTCGCGTCGTTTGTGCCGTATTTTCCGCCTGAGCCGGTGTATTTCGCAAGGCCCACGCCGCAGTGGATGAGGGAGGCGTTGCGTTTCTCGAACACGTCCGGATAGTTGGGATCGAACGCCGCGGTAACGTCCGCGGAGAGGCAGGAGGATTTTGCTCTCACTTCCGCCGGATCGGCTCCTGCGTCGCGGGCGATCCTGTCGATGATATCGGAGAGAAGGATCCCCTGCATGCCGGTGGGACCGTCGCTTCCGGTCTCTTCCTTGTCGGCGAAGGTAACGATGATGGTGTTCTTCGGCGAATCCGCGTTTTCAAGCAGCGCGGTGAGCGAGGAATAGGCGCAGACGCGGTCGTCGTGACCGTAGCCGCCGAGGAGCCATCTGTCAAGGCCGATCTCCACGGTGGTTCCAGCCGGAACGGCGCAAAGCTCGGCGCTGAGGAAATCCTCCTCGTCGATGCCGTATTTCTCGTTGAGGTATCTCATGACTTTTATCTTGACGGCGTCTTCTTTCTCCGGCTTGCCCTCGTCATCGAGTTCGGGAGAGGTGCAGACGATAACGTTCAGACCCTCTCCGGTGAACGCCTTGTCAAGGGGCTTCGTGCCCTGCTCGCGGCCCAGATGGGGCAGCAGGTCGGAAATGCAGAAACGGGGATCCACGATGTCCTCGCCGATGGAGACGTCGACGGTGGTACCGTCTTTCTTTGCGACAACGCCGTGGAGAGCCAGCGGTATGGTCGCCCACTGGTACTTGCGGATGCCGCCGTAATAGTGTGTCTTGAAGTATCCGATGCCGTCGGTCTCGAAGAGAGGCATGGGCTTCATGTCAAGGCGCGGCGAGTCGATGTGGGAGGCGCAGATCCTGACGCCGTTTTCAGCCACGTCCCGGGAGCCGATGACGACGGCGAAAAGATTCTTGTCTCTGTTGTTTACGATCACGCGGTCGCCCGCGGTGAGTTTCTTTTTGCAGTCGTAATCGACAAAACCCGCTTCTCGGAGCATCTTGTCGATCTCGCGTGTCGCCTCGCGCTCGGTCTTGACTTTGTCAAGCCAGTACCGGTAACCCTCGGCGTAATCCGTCATTTTCTGTCTTTCTTTTGTGTCGCATTTCTCAAAAACGCTCTTTTTCGTGTAAAGAAGATCCTTTTTCTCGCTCATTTTGATTTTCCTTTCATGTCAACGTGATAAATCACTTATTTTGATCAGTAATACAGCTTCTTGTATTTCTCGACGATCTTCGATATTTCTTTCACCTTCGAAGCAACGGATTTATCGGGGATCTTGAGTTTTCCGTTCCCGTCCAGAAGCGACGGATTCTCCCGCCAGCCGTCTACCGTCTCCCGTCCCGCAACCACGGCGGCGAAGACCTGGTCCCATCTGCCGTAAACGTTAAACAGGTCGGAAAGATATCTGGTACCGTATTTTATGTTGGTTTCGGGACCGTAGAGAGAATCGAGGGAAGGTTCCTCCTTCATCTCCGCCGTTAGGACTTCGTACACCTCGGGAGTTATCCCCATGAGACCGATCCCTCCGTTCTCGCTGACGTGGCTCGGAGAAAAATCGCTGACGTACTTTATCACGCCGTAAACGATCTGCTCGGGAACGTGCTCGTATGAATCCGAGTATTTTTCGACAAAGCCCTTATAGTCGTCCGGTCTCGGGTATTTTTTCAGATCCATCCGGTGACCGATCACCTGGCAGACCAGTCCTATCCCGGCGGACAGCAAAAGTATTATGATTATGATCGCGCTTCTCAGGAGCGCCTTTTTTGTTTTCATCTGAACCGTTCCTTCATATTCTCCGCCATCAGGCGGACGGATTCTCTTATCTCGTCGAACGATCTATGGGTGTCGATAACCTCGTCCACCTCGCTTCTTCTGATCTTTCTCTGGGACGCGAGACGCCTCCGCGCTGCCGCAAGGCTTATGCCGTCCCTGTCCGCGATCCGCCGGATCAGCACCGGGACGGGTGCGTACGCGGCGATTATCATATCGCACCGTTTGTCGTATCCGCTCTCAAAGAGAAGCGGCGCGTCGACGATCACGATCCCGTATCCCTCTTTCAGGAGCTCAGCGGCGCGGCGCTCCGCCTCGTCGAGGATGGCGCGGTGGGTGATCCCGTTGAGATCTGACAACGCTCGCTCGCCGTTCCGGCCGAAAACGATTTCGGCAAGTGCTTTTCTGTTCAGCGACCCGTCCGGATTTTCCACTCCTGGCCCGAACCGCCGGACGATACGATCCATAACGGAGCTCCTTTCCCCTCCCGCCGGGCGGGGACCCGTCATTTCATGGTATATTTTATCCGTGTCCACGGAGGGTATTCCGAACTCGGCGAAAAAGGACGATACGACGCCCTTCCCCGATCCGCTCCTGCCGCAGAGACCGATCAGAACGGGGAGATCTTTCCTGCGCTTCATACGTACGGCCTCCTTTCCGTGTCACGGCAACAGTACCACTACTATATCTTACCACGGAAGCCGTTTTTTTGCAATAGAATCTTTTCCCGAAATCTTCCTTAAAGTATGAAAAAAGGGTTGCGCCGTCGCCGTTTATTTGCTAAAATGGAGTAGGAATTCCAACAACACGAAAGGAACGGGACTTAATATGCTCAAAATTGGAATCGTAGGCGCGAGAGGGCTCTCCGTAGCCAACGCAATCAAAGCTCGGGACGACGCCGAGATCATCGCAATGTGCGATCTTGACGAAGATGAACTGAAAGGCGCGGGCAAGGCGCTGGGACTTGACGAAAGCTGCCTTTACAGGGTCTATAACGACATGCTGGAGAAGGCGGACATCGACGCCGTGGTCATCGGCACGCCGATGCAGTGCCACGTGCCTCAGGCGATACTTGCTCTCCAGGCGGGCAAGCACGTGATGTGCGAGGTCACCGCCGCCGTCACCATGGACGAGCTGTGGTGGCTCATCGAGAACGTGGAGAAATCCGGCAAGATCTATATGTACGCCGAAAACTACTGCTACATGCCCGAGGTACAGCTTGTGAAGGAGCTGGCGCACAAGGGCTATTTCGGAGATATTTATTACGCAGAGGGAGAGTACACCCACGACTGCACGGAGCTCCGCAACTGGCACGGCAGGACAGGCTGGCGCTCCTACTGGCAGATGGGTACCCGCGGCGCGTTCTACCCCA
>JAEEGL010601494.1_pt1 | contig 13846 bp, 11 predicted proteins | sample 9134231 | NCBI WGS metagenome assembly JAEEGL01 (sample SAMN16246548, study PRJNA631951) | gut metagenome | biome: gut microbiome; feature: rumen; material: fiber-attached | host: Bos | place: Iran: Karaj | collected 2018-10
TGATTTAATGACCATTCAATGACCATTTACGAACGGAAAGCCGTAGTGAAAGAGAGCGCCAAATGAAGAACTAAATGTCAAGAGGTATAAAAGAAACCGCTATAAATCGCTGTATATCACTCTGCGAACGGTTCCAGGACTTTTTCGTAATGCGCAGGTCATCGGTTCGAGTCCGATTACCAGCTCCATTGAAAAACCCCGAAGTATCAAGGCTTCGGGGACTTTTTTGTGCTCCGTTGCGAACCAACCCCTTCGGTTATTTTCGGTTACAAAAGCGGTGTTCCGAATGTGTTGAATATAGGTCGATTCTGTGATAAAATATATACATACAATAATAGCAATGTTAAGCTCCATATGGCACCAACCGAATATAAGTCGATGTTAAAGTGAGGTTAATTATGAAACAGAAAGAGATTCGTCCCGTATCCAAAAAAGATGCACAGTCTTTTGCTATAACAGTACTCGAAACCACATATAATGCAAAAGTAAAAAGTATCAAATATGTTGGCGGCGGTTCATTTGGCTTTGTTTTCAAAGCAGATATTGATAAGGAACCCTTCAGCGTTATTATGAAAGCATGCAGAACGGAGGGTATCTGTGAACGGGAAGCAAGTGAATTGACTTTGCTCGGTTTAAACAGCCTTATAAAGATTCCGAAGGTATACTTCACTTTTCTTGCCACAGATAAGATACCGATAGATTTCATCGGCATGGAATTGGTAGAAGGCACAGACTGTTTTATGGATTTTATAAAACTACTGAATTCCAAGAAAAACAAAGAGCGCTTTGCAGACGAAATCACTACAATTATCCACCATTGGCACGAGCAGACAAATGATAAATTCGGCTTAATTGGAAACGCTGTTTATGATGAATGGCTCGACTTTTACCAGCCGTTTGCTTCAGATATTCTGGATTGTGCAAAGGAATTAACAAACAGCGGTAAACTCGAAAAGAAGGTACTTGATACCATGGAGCGTGCATGGTCTGCTTTCGATTATATTTTCAGCGATAAGGTTGAAACAGCAAGCCTGATTCACGGCGATATGAATGTAATGAATATTATGAGCGACAAGCATCTTCACCCAACAGCAATTATTGATCCTCTTGAAAGCAAATGGGCGGACAAGGAGTATGAATTGTTTCAGTTGCGTAATCTAACGGGAGATAAATTCCGCTTGTATGAAACCTATAAAGCAAAGTATCCCGTCTCTGAAAAGTGTGATATTAAAACCGCTTTTTATGCTTTATATCACGAGGTTTACGCCTATATCAGTTCAGGAACAAAGGTGAACTTTATTCTTATGCCGTTAGTGAAACGAATGAATAAGGAGTTGGATAAATGCAATCTTTAAGTGGCAGGATTGTCAGCAATTTGCTTTGTGCAGTTTTTCATTCCCCACTAATTAACAATGCAGAGTTTTCAAATAATGCTGCGAAAAAAACAAAGAAATACAAATCTCACTATAAGCCGTCAAAGGAGTTTCGTTGGTCAGTACATAGTCTTAACGGCGTAAATTATGAAATCCTTGAGCCAAAGCAAAAAGGCAGTAACAAGGTTGTGTTACTGCTGCACGGCGGAAGTTACAAGGTGCGTTTGCTTGACATGTATCGCCGTCTTGCCGAAAAGATAAGCAAAACGCTGAATTATTGCATTGTTTACAGCTTAGATTACAGAGTTTTTCCGGAGCATAAACACCCTGCGCAAATAGAGGATACCATAGCAATTTTTCAAAAAATGCAGCGGACGGGTATCAATGCAGAGGATATCGTTTTTATCGGTGACAGCGCAGGCGCAAATCTTGCATTAACTTCAACGCTGTATATGCGTGATAACGGAATGACCTTGCCGTCAGCAATAGTTTGCTTTTCGTTATGGGGAGATATGACAAATTCGGGAGAATCAATAGTTGAAAACTGTTACCGAGACCCATTCGGTGGTATTTCAAGGCACAAGAAACCGGAAGAGCATTGGGACTATCTGCACCGCATTTCTGCTTTTGCAAAAGAGCTTGACAGAAACAGTCCGTATGTGTCACCAAGCTTTGCTGACTTCACAAACTTTCCGCCCGTTACACTTATCTGCGGCGAAGCGGAAATGGACAGAAGTGCCAACGAGATGGCATATGAGAATATAAGAAAAGCCGGCTTGGATGCCGAGCTGCATTTGTTTGACGGAATGTTCCACGATTTTTATTTGATTCCGTTTTTCCCCGAAACAAAACGAGCGTTTGATATTATGAAAAGCAGAATAATTAAATAAGCATATTATCAAGCCGATATTTATAATCATTATGAAAAAAGCAATATGAAACCAGCCTCCGATAACCTCGGAGGCTTTCATTGTCCCAATAACAGTACACTACCCGTCTCCCCCTCTTTACAACTAAAAAAGGACATGATATAATCATCCCTGAACAGAACATTTGTTCTTGTTGGGGATGATTTTTTCTCCGTTCCCGGTATGTTAAAAAATGAACTACCCCCTACCTAAAAAACTATGCTGACAAATTCCCCTCGCAGATGTCGGGCGGTGAACAGCAAAGAGTTTCCATTGCAAGAGCGCTCGCAAAAAATCCTCCTATTATTCACGGCGCCGAACCGACGGGCGCTCGTGCGCGGTAACTCTCGGGCTGATGCTCGGCTTCGTGGTTATGATGACACTTGACGTGGTGTTCGGGTAAAAGAAAAGACCTTCCTCACGGAAGGTCTTAATTCTTATTTTATTCATCTGTTCAGGTTATCGGCAATAATATCGAGTATGTCCTCGTATGTCAGTACGCCCTTGCCGACAAGTATCTTGAAGTATTTGCCGTTGAACAGTTCGAACTCAATCGGCGACAGATAGTCGGAGAATTCCTCATAGCTGTACAGTCCGTATCTGTCGATATCAGCCTGCATCTTATCGGCGTCGTATTTCATGCCCTCGCCGATGTCGAAATACTCGAATCTGCCTACGTAATCCTCGCCGGTCATGGAGAGCATGCCCTCGACGATAAAGTTCTCGTTATATGCCGTCTGCAGCGAATAACTGCCGACAGTTTCCTCACAAAGCATATAACCGTCAAGCGTTACAGCTTCGTTTGTACCGTCTGCTTTTTGCTTAATAAAGCGGTGCCCGATATAATCGTCAATGTTGGCAGAGGTAATATAGACATAGGTGTTTTCGTCAACATCGAAGAAGCCGTGTTGATTAATCATACGCACGTCCGTGCCGTCGCTGAAATTAAGCGTGAGAACGTCCCAGTCCTGGGTGCCGTGATACCAGCGCATTACTACGGGCTGAGCCTCATAGCAGCCATTCCACATACTCCAGGTCATTACCATATCGCCGACCTTAACGTCCTCAACAGCCTTCTTTGAGCCGTCAGCCATTGTGACTAGAGTGCCGTCGGTTACGCAGGAGGAGTATGTCATAGCGCCGAACTTATACTGAACATAGTAATAATAAGTCGTGCCGTCGGTTGATACGTAATGGTACTGGACAAGGTGAGTTGACGCTGCATTGTCATTTTCAATTTCCTCGGTAGTGTAGCAGACGCCGAGATTGTTCTTGCCGTATCTGTAATACTGTGTATTCGTGCTTCTCGCATAAGGCGAGCTGGCTCCCCAGACCTTTTCACCCGAAGCGCAGGTGAAATAATTGGCATCGGGACCGGAAGTGGCAGATTTGCCGTGAGGCCAGGTAGTGGTGCTCTTTGAGTATTCGTACTGCTTTACGCCGGTCTCCTGATTATAGTCAATAATATGGATTTCGCTGAAAACGGGGGCAAAGTAATATCCCATGCCGCGTGAATAGGCCGTATTGCCGTTTGATGTAGTAGGTCCTACGGTAACGATAGGATAATAGACCGTCTGACCTGCTACGGTTGTAGAGCCTATGGTTGAGCTTGTCGAGGAAACGTCAGGCATAACGTAAGTCTTGTTGTCTGTGCCTATAACCTTTTTAGCGCTGTAATTTCCCGCAGCGCCGTCATAAGAGAATGCGGCATAATACGTGTTGTCTTCGGATTCAACTGCAACAACTTTGATATTGACTGTCTTTGTATACGTTTTTGAGAAAGCGTTGCCGCCTGCATCGTAATTCTTTGTATCCGTGTAGGTGTACACAACCGCATAGTTGCCTGACTCGGTAAACGCAATCGTACGGCCTGTATAGTCAACGCCGTTCATTGTAACGCTCGGCGCTATTGACTGACCGTATTTTGAAACGGTAAGTATATCTGTATCCCAGACGAAGGACGATGAAGCGTCTTCCTTATCGAAGGAAACGTTTACGTCCTGAGTTGTACTGTCATAGTAGCAGTACAGATTGCTGCCCTGAGTCTTTGCTACATAGTTTTTGTTTGTAAAGTCAAAGACGGTTGTCGGGAAGGTGTAATCCTGACTCTCGGACGAATATTCGGGGGACGTCATCATATCCTCCGAAGCCGATGCAGCCTTGCAGGTGTACACGGTGCCGGTAACTCCGTAAACGGTCTGAGAAACGAAACCGTAACTGTTTGCCGTGTTGTCCGTGACAATTGCCTGCGCCTGCTCAGTTGTAAAGTCGCTGGAAGCTGCAAACAGTATTCCCATATTCACGTATTTTGTTCCGTTATGCGTGTATGCATACGTTGTGTTGTTGTACATATTGCTGAGTACCGAGGAGTAATCGCTCGGTACGTCTGATTTTGCAAGCCAGTTATACTGCCTGAACGTTCCGTTCAGGTTAAGCTTAACGCCCGTTGAGGTGCTGACTTGTATTCCGAGACCCTTCAGACCGCCTCTTGTTGAGGTGGTTGTTGTGCAGTTTTCAAGATTCACGGTACCGCCCGAAATACTCATATTTCCGACAGCTCCGCCGTCAATGGTTGTATTTACAAGATTAACAACAGGCTGACCGGAGATAAAAATTGCATATCTGCCGCCGGAAGCATAGCAGTTATACAAATCTGCATTGCCGTTAATGCGGACACTCGGAGCATAGCCCGCATTTTCAACACCGAAACCTACAGCGCTTTCAGGCTCGTAACCGATAAAACGAACGTTATTGGCAGCGCCGTTATTTATCGTTACAAAACCGCTTGTGCCGCTCGGGTTGTTTCGGGTATCCTGAACCTTAAAACCGTTGCCGTAAAGAGTTTTTCCGTTATCAATTAATATTCCGCCTGTTGAAACGTCGTTCAGAAGAACAATATTAGCGCTTGTAGCGCTTGTCGCCGCCGTGGCGTTGTTAGCGTTAACTACTTCCAAATAAAGCTCACAGCCGAAACCTTCAGCCTCAAAAACAGTAACCTTAACGGGGCCTTCGCCCGTGAATTTAAGAGTGGAAGCCGTCCAGTCGGAACTGTTTTTTGTATAAACGCATTTTGCGGTACTGCCTGCGGCAAGATTCGTGCCGCTTCCGTAAACGCTTGAAGAGGCGTCAATAGCTTCAACCTTTATGTTGACTTTGCTGCTGTTAACGGCGTTTACACCTTCAATGTCTCGCTCAAACAGCTTGCCCAGAGCAACGGCATTGCCGTTACCTATACGGTAAAGATACCTGTCGGTATTTGTAAATACCGTTTTGAACGTGTTATAGAATGCGGACTGATTAACAGAATCTTGAGTTAAAAGCTCATTTTTGACCGCGCAATAGTCTGCAAGTGCAACCTCACCGCTGCAGTCAAGATCGGCCGCCAGAAGATATTCGTCGTAAAGCGTAACGTACTCGTTTACGGCAAGATCGATTCTGAAGATATCGAAAGCATCGACAGCCGTGTCTCCGTCAACGTCGCCGTGAAGCACAACGGCTGACTGCTCATAGACTGTTGCGCTGTTGTCGGAGGAAACGCATTTAATCGTATAGCCCGTGCCTATACGCTCACTGTCGCCTATTTGCGTTTCGCCCTTAAGTGCAATAATCTGAGAAGCGGGGTTCTCTAGCTGAGCTTTAACCGCTTCCAAAGTAGGGGCGCTTACCGTAAGGCCGTCAAGATAGCTCTTGCCAGCCGATACTCTGTAAATCTCAATAGGGGAGCCGCTGACAGGGGTAATAAGCTGAAGGTCGGCGCTCTGCGCAGATGCAAAAACGGGCATGCAAACCGAAAAAGCCATAATGAAAAGAAACGCTGAAATAATCGTGCGTCTCTTACGTGTAAGCTTTCTTTTTTTGTTCATTGTGAGCTTGTTCATATTTATTCATCCTTTTGATTACAGGCAGCTGCAGGCTCTTGTCTGCAGCTGCCTGTGTGAAAAGTTAAAATCCGCTGAACGTGAGGGTATCGATTACGTAGTGTTTGCCGTTAGAAGGATTTGTTATAACAAACTGAACTGTTAAGATAAGACCCGACGGAGGATCGGTAACGTCTACCGCAAATCTGAGTCCGTTCGTTCCGGACGCAACCAACTCGCTGTAAGTAAGCGTTCCGCCGAGGAAATCATTCAGAAGCGCCGTTTTCTTGCCCGCGGCAATTGTATTCGAAAGCGTGCCGTCCGCCCAACTGTTAGCGCCGTTTTTACCGAAGAGATGTACGTCGTTTCCGTCAAGGTCATGATTGAAGGAAATCAGTAAATCAACGTTCCAGTCTTTGTATTCTTTATCAGCGATGCTTGCCGCAGTATCTTTAGTTGTATACTTGATGTATAAATCGGTGTAATATGTTTTGCCTCCGCTGGTGACTTTATTAGTCATGCTGGGCGGTGAAATATTAGGTTCGGAAGGCAGCTCAGGCATATAATAGGAGTACTCGTATGACGAAACGACGTATCTTTCACCCGTAAACGTATCCGTCATAACGAGCGTGACTGTAACCTTCAGTCCGTCTTCGGGATTCTCCACGTGAAGCGCAGTCTTCATATCGCCGACTTCATTGAGAATATCACTGTAGGTTATTACAAGCGTTCTGCCCATCGCAGGACCGATAAGATCGCTTATAAGGCTGATTTTCGTATTCGCCGGAATCGTTGCGTCTTCATAAGCCGGAACAACCGAGAGCTTATCGCCCACCCAGCCGAGACCGTAAGGATTATCGTACTGACCGAAAAGATATACCTTTTCGGCTTCAACGGGTTTGTTAAACGTGATTTCAAAATCAACAGCGTAGTTAAGGCACTGTTTACCTTCAACGTCGGCAAGCGCTTCTGACGATGAATAGTTGAGCGCCACGTCGGCGGAAACTTCGTCGCTTGAATAGCGGCCGACAAGGGTGCCGTCGTTGCTGTCGCCTACAGCGTCTGCCGCTACCGGAGTTATTTCGGCATTGGGAATGTATTTTTCAAACGTGTGGGTAATAACGGATCTTACATGTGTTTCGCCCGTTACGTTATCGGTCATAACAAGCTTTAGAGTAGCTGTAAGACCGGGCTGAGCATACGGAGCGTAGATAGCGCACTTGAAGTCGCGGACAAATTTAACGATATCCGAATAGGTGAGTGCGAACGAAGACTTTTCAAGAACGCCGGCAAGCCAGGTGTGAACGATACTGAATTCTTCGTCTGCAGCGAGTGTGCCGCTTTCCGCAATTTTATCGCCGATCCAACCGTACGTGCCGTACTGACCCAAAAGGTAGATTTGGTTTTTGTTAACTTCCTGATTGAATGAAAGGACAAAGTCAACGTCCCAGTCCGCATACCTCCTGCCTTCAATTTCGGCATCCGTCTGAGTCGATTCAAACTCGAACTCGGCGTCGGGTATAATTCCGAATACGGTTTCGGGAGTAACCTGTTCAATTTCCGCCTCGGGCAGTTCGATTGATCCGTTCTGATCAACGGGCTCGAAGCCGGAAAGATCAGTCATTATCGCATCGTAGTCGTCGATATCGGTAGCACCGTCTTCGTCAACGTCGGCCGCAAGAGCGTAAGAGCCTGAAAGCGCGGTTAAACTGTTTATCGCTTTATCAACCGTGAAAATGTCAAAAGCGTCGATAGCGCCGTCACCGTTAACGTCGCCGAAAATAATAACGGTAAGTTCATCTATCGTATCTGTTGCGTCAACAAGTCTTATGATTGAGCCCGTACCTAAATAGGAGTCATCTGCAACAGCTGCGTTGTCTTTGTCAACAGCGACTATTTTGTCCGATTCATTGCCTAACTGGGCTTTTATGTCTGAAAGCTTTGTACCCTCAGCGTTAAGTCCGTATATATAACCGGCAGAGATGATTGCGGACGCACCGTCTTTAAGCGTAAGCTTTGAGCCCGCGGCTGCAAAAGACGGAAGCGATATAAAGGACATCATCATAACCGCAGCTAGGATAATGCTAATTATTTTTTTTGAATTCTTCATAACAATCAAATCCTTTTAGATGAATTCGTTTAAATATAATTATATACCTATTAATATATCCAAATTAATATATCCAAACAATTATAGAGCTAAATATCCAACAAATGTCCAACAAATGTTAACTGTTCTAATCAAGTATATTGTCTAATTGTGGTGTTTTTATTGTACAATTGTGAATAAATTATGAACTGTTAACAACTGATTAACAATTGTTGCTTAATATTTCGACGCAAAAAATGTGTTTTTAATTTTTTTTGCTTCGGAAAGCTATTTTACCGACAGTCTCAGTTTCGGGGATATTGCTATTTACTTATTGTATTTTCCGTGATATAATCAATTTAAATATTTTTTAATTGAGGTGAGGGTATGACTTACGATTACCACAAAGAAAGCGACTCAAAATTAATGACTTATGTCCGTGACCATTTTTCGGAAATAGTCATGGGTATTGCGTTAATTGCTTTTGCATTCACTGCAGTTTTTGCATTTGTTTCGTACAAAACCGAGAGTATCAGGCTTGTTGTAGAACCCGCTGCGGAAATCTCGGAAGGCTGGACGGTTGAGGAAACAAAGAATCAGGACAATTCGTACACCCTGCATTACGAAAATACTCTTCATGATTTGGAGGCAAACCATTCTACGCTTGCGTTCGAAAGCAGAGATGAGATTATTTACGTCTATATCGACGGCAAACTGCTTTACACCTACGGTATTGAGAACAACTTTGCAAAGCCGATTAATCTCGGCGCTCACTACATACTTGTTGAGCTTCCCGAAGATGCCGACGGCAAAGATATTGATATTTACGCAACCTACAAGGGCAAGCATGCCGAATGGAAGGCTGAGCGTGAATTCTGGCTTGAAGGCAACGACGGCATCATCCTTAAACTGATCAGAGCAGACCTGCTTAAAATTGCCGTTTGCTTTGTAATGGAGCTTCTCGGCGGATTTGAATTGGTTAAATCGTTCTTCCTGCTTTGCAGACGTAAGCCGTGCAGGGTTCATCTTTATCTTGCGCTGTTCATCTTTGCATCGTCGAATTATCTGCTGTCGGATACGGTTCTGATGCAGCTGCTGTTCAACAACGCTTACATAAAGTACATTATTTCGTACTTTGCGTTCCTGACGCTGCCCTGTCTGTTCCCGATGTTCGCAAAGGAAAGGCTGACACGCTTCAACCTTCCTCTTGCATCGGCGGCGGTTCTTTCATGGGCTTATTCGGCTGTTTCGATGGTGCTTTTTGTACTCGGCAAGATAGGCTTCGAGAAGCATCTGTACATTGCTCACGGTCTTATGGCGTTTGTTGTTATCACCGTTCTTGTATGCTGCATCCTTGACTGGAAGAACAAGAGGCAGAAGAATCTGGTTATCGGCACGATTATTCTCGGCGTATTTGCGCTTGTTTCGCTTCTCGCCTATCATCAGGGATACATAAGGACATCCTTCTTCTCGGCATATAACTGCAGATTCTTCTACTATATCGGAATAATTTGCTTTGTCTTAATCCTTCTTTTCGATTCATATCAGCGTTCAGCCGACAAGTTAAAGGCTGACGCTGACATACCCCCTGCGACCAATGAGACCGACGTTTTAATTTAAGAGGGGAGTTGTGTAATATGAAAAGGGAACTTAAAAAAAGAAAACTGAACAAAAAAGGCTTTACGCTTGTTGAACTGATGATAGTTGTCGCTATTCTCGGAATTCTTGTTATAGTTGCGGTTCCGATTTTTTCAGTTGTAACAAAAGGCGCTAAAAGCAAAACCTGCGCTTCGAATATGCGCATTATTCGAGGAAATATGGTTGAGTTTATGCTGGGAATTGCCACTATCAACGGCGAGCCCTATGAGTTTACTTTATACTCCACTTCCGGCGTTGACGTCTCCGAAATGTTCTACGAAGATGAAGAATTTCAGGCTTTGTTTGACGGCGGCGCAGTTCCGTACTGCACTAACGGAGAAACTCCCACACCGTACGTGATTAAAGCAACCGGCCCGAATACGTTCTATATTGAATGTCAGTGCGAAGGCTGCCCGAACGAAGGACACAGGGGTTAAACCTCGTGAAATCACCGTAAATGACGGAAAGATATGCGCATATCCTGTAGAAGAGGTCCGACAGTTCTTAAAGGATTATGATCCGTCTATCATACGCACAAAGGACGGTTTTCGGGCATTTTTTCAATTTTAAAATTCAGAAAAATTGAAACCGAAAAAGCAAAAATTTTCAACCGAAAATCCCGACAGAAAACATAAATCTCATCCTGAATTTCTCAGGATGAGATTTTTCTAAAAACTGTCAATGACCATCTAATGACCATTTATGAAAAAAGCAGGGTGATTATTCACCCCGCTAATTCATGTCTTGTTATTAAAATGTTAGTTATTGTCTGTAGGTTTAATAACTTCGACTGTTTGAAGTATTCTTTCAGGAGTTTCGTGGATACTAACAGTTTTACCATTAGAATCGATGAAGTCAATTTTCATAGTTCTAAAGTCATCCCTAATAACAATAGTTCCTTTTGTTCCTGCCGGTATGCCTTGGAGTTCTTCTTTAATTACAACATCGAATCTGTCCTCCATAACGAACGGAGATATTGACACGACGTTTTTTGTCGGCATATGTGAATTCACCCATTTGTCTATTTCATCAGACATTTCATTTAAGTATGATGGGTCCGAACACAGCTTTTTCTCGTTCACAAATGCAGGATTCTCCCACCAGTTTGGCGTTTCTCCACTCATGTGCGATGTTGACCCACACTCATTACACCATGTCCAAATCCCACAATGTTTGTCATTGTGTCGATGAATATAAATGTGCGCGGAGAGTTTTTGGCAAACAGGACATTGGCAAGGGAACTGTGTTCCGCCTTCAGTTGTCTTATTATAAACAGACATTATTTTATCGTTGTCATTCCACATTTTAACGTTTCCCCCTTATATATTCTTCTAATGTATCGCCGGAAGCATATGCTGTATTTTCTGGAGCTATGCCACCTTTTAGAAAACTTCGTGCATGATTTAATTCATGCGCAATTGTATTCGCTAATTCGGTTTCATTAATGAAAGCACTAGGTCCTAATTGAATAATATTAGGACTACTCTTAACCACTTTACCAGGTTGAGCTAAATCAGGGTTTATAACTATTTTTATTTCAGTTTTACCGCTCTTAAGATGAATGTTATATTTCTCGCATATTGCTTTAACATAATAATCTTTATTAAGAGCCATTTCAAGATTCTTCTCGGTTGGCGGTACAGGCTTTCCTATACGATACCTCTCTTGTGATCCGTAGGAACTACCAAAACCACCATGAAATCCCGCGCCCATTAGACTTCACCTGCCTTATGAGCTTTTGCGGTTTCCGAGTCAAACTGCAAGACCTTGATTCCCTGTTTCTTATATTTGTCAAAAATATAATCAGGAGCCGCACCATATACTACAATTATTCTTGGCTTAAGCTTTTTTACAACATAGTCTAGTCCTTCAACAAAGTGCTTTCTGTCCTCAAGCCGTTTAATACAGCCGACCGCACCAACAGCTATCGTCGAATTTTGGGGCGCACCTAAGCATGTAAAAAAGTGGGTTCTTCGGTCTCCCCAACGGATATTCACAACAACGTTGAGTCCGTTGTACTGAAACCAATGTCCCAAAGCTCTGCTTCGGAATATGTTCCATATTTGCATTATCAACGGCATATCTCTGTAAAGACTGAAGTCAGGGGTGATTACGCCGTTAAACTTTGCAAGTATTGGAAGATACTTTTGAGGATTTCGCCAAATTCTTTCGAAATTTCCGTCATCCTCATAAAAACAAACCCATTGATCAAAATCATCGGTTCGAAGAATCTTTGAAAAAGTTATGAGTTTGTTTGGTACTGCAGATGTAGGATAAATTATAGGTATCTCCATTTCACCTGCGTAGTTTGCGCTTTTTAGTAAAAAAGCGTGAAAAACATCTTTGCACCCACTTCGGGTGCTGTTAATCTGAGACATAATAATATCTCCTTTCGGCACAATTCCACAGGGCATAGTTGTGCCTATATATAAAAGATTTACCCTGTGGCTTAATGCCATTCGGGTGTCTCAGATGTAATTTACCAGATTACGAGTAGAGATACCCAAAGGCGAATAAGCTTATTTGTGTTCAACGTTTTTATAATAAAACATAAAAACAGATTGACTTTTTAGTACTTTTATCTTATAATAAAGATACCAGATTACGAGTAGAGATACTCGAAGGGAAGCACTACATTTACTGTATTATCAGTTCTTGTGGTGCTTTTATTTTTATCTTTCATTTTAATATTTCAACCTTTTACTTGCCGCCGTCTTTGATACGCCATACTTTTCGATGATTTCCTTCGCTGACATATCTTTAGTCGCTTTATACGGCATCATAACTTCTCCCGCCAAAGCCTTTACTATCCATTCTAAGCGACAATAAATAGGTGTATCATCAGTAACCTGGCGCGAAAAAACAGGTTTGAAGCCCAATGTGTCAGCATACGGGTGCATTATTTCATGCATAATATGCATTCGATAGCCACCAGTTTTCTTTTCATAAGCACCTTTGTAAACAGTTTCTTTAATTTGAATTAAGAATCCCTCTTCCGTTGGAATACATCTTGCAGGAACATTACCGGGAAGTTCATTGTTGTAAACTATTTCATATCGAACATTCTCAAACCCTTCAATCTCGGGCAATCTATCGAGTAGTTCAATTGGGTCTATAGGCTCGTCTTGTTTGTATCCGCATATCGAACGAAAAAGTTTCGCATATAGACGCAAGTCATGTCTGTTTGTTGCTTTAGTTTCGTAGTCCAATTTTAATCATCATCCTCCTTGTTTAAGAGTTTGATGATTTCCTCAGCAGTATCTTCATCAAGATCATCAAAAGAGCGCTGGAACTGAAAAGCAAGTTTCCTTTTTGGATTACTTACGGCCGTCAGATTAATTTTCATTTGTGTTTTTGATTCTTCAACCGCTGTTCTAAGCTCTTTTTGCTGCTCTTCATTAAGCTTATAGTGTTCAATTATAATAGGTATCCATTCATCAGGGACATTTCTTTTTCCGTTTTCTACCGCAGAAACAAAAGGTATCTTTACGCCAAGCAGTTTTGCAGTATCTCCCATAACCTCATGCGACTTTACTCTTAGGACACGCATAAACTCTCCAAAAAAAGTATAACTCATTATTCATCACCTCTCATTTTTAACATTATACACCTTATTAACCACTTTTGTCAATACTTTTTTAATCATTTTTTGATTAACTTGATAATTGAACAAAGAGACTGCTGTTTTTGCAGTCTCTTTTTCCTGTTTGTTATTCTTACGCCGGGAAGTTGATTACATTATCACTCTTGTCTGCATTCTCAATTATGGCTTGCGGATTATACCTCAAACCGCATTTGCCTTATTACAAGAGATATCTGCTGATAAAACAATCTCCGTGACCGTTGATAGTATAATTCACCACGAAAAAATGCTCTCCCTGTCTTTTGAACAAGGAGAGCACCTCCCACCTCCAGGAGTTCAGAGCGGAACCGACAGGTGTTGACGAAGCCCGCCGCTTCCGTTGTGGGTTAATAAAAAAA
>JAEEGL011919490.1_pt1 | contig 13846 bp, 9 predicted proteins | sample 9134231 | NCBI WGS metagenome assembly JAEEGL01 (sample SAMN16246548, study PRJNA631951) | gut metagenome | biome: gut microbiome; feature: rumen; material: fiber-attached | host: Bos | place: Iran: Karaj | collected 2018-10
CTTTTCGATTACCTGTGCATCTGTAAGACCTAAAGTCTTTTTCATTTCTGCAACGCCCTTCATGTGAGCTTCTGTGTAACCTTCATTTTCATCACCAATGTAAATTACACCAACTTTGAAAGAAGGAGCCTTCTTTTCCTTCTTACTCTTTTTTGCTGCAAACATACTACTTGTTAATACAGCCAAAGCCAAAACCAAAGCAATTGATTTTTTCATTTTTGTGTCTCCTAACACTAAAGTCATTTAAACGCAAAAAGGCGTCAGTATTTAATTGGAAAATTAATACTTAACGCCTTTATTGTTTCCATATATGGAATTTAGTGATTTGACGCATTTTGGTCAAGATAGAACAAAACATGCCAGACGCTTAATTACTCTTCTGCTGAATCTTCAATTCATCTCCAAGCCCTTTGATATGAGCCGCATCGTTAAACAACTCAACACGAGGATGCACGTACTCTCCTGCAGCACTTGGAAAATCCACCGAAATCACCGAAGTATATGTATAAGGAAAAACGCAGAGCACATATGGAAAAGGAAGAGACAAGATGTGAGACAAAGCTGCACCACCTGAGCCACCGTGGCTAAACAGTGCAATTGTCTTTGAGTTTTCGCGAGTACAGAAAAATCTTCGCCCTTTATGGCAGTAGCCTTGTTCTTCCAGAAATTCATCTATTCCTGCAGAAACTTTTTCATAGCATGGCATAACAGTATTATTTTTGAAATATGGATGTTCCCGCCAGTCATCTGTATGAAAATCAAAATTATCTTCGTTTAGCATTCTGTCAGCAAGAGTCCAGATATGGCCGTCATTTGGAACCCCTTCACCGCCCCACGAAATCTCGCGCATAAAATCAAGTGTAGTAATTTTCTGCCTAAGCAGTTTCGAAGTATAACTCGCAGTTTCCTGGGCCCGCCCTAGCGGCGAAGCATAAATCTCACAAATATTTTCACCAGCCAAGCGTTTTGCAGCAGCTTCAGCTTGAAGCCGTCCTATTGGAGTAAGACAGTCGTTTATATAATCTGGCTCACCATGTCGAATAAATAAAAATCTCATTTTTAATTTCCCTTTATAAAATAATCTTCCCTTACAGGAAGAAAGTTTTCATCATACCTTTGCCCTTTACATCAATTTCTGTATTCTTGCTGTACTGGAAACGACTAATTGTCTGATCTTTAGTCGTTTCTGTTACATGGATTCTCATAGGCATACCAGTGCTTTCCATTCGGCTCGCAACATTAACAGTATCACCCCAGATGTCATAAATGAACTTTGTTTTTCCAATTACACCTGCAACAACAGGACCAGAGTTTACTCCAAGTCTTATCAGTAATTTGATATTTGAATTTTCATTAAAGGTCTGTACATCCTGTAAAAGTCCCTTTGCAAATCGAACCATTCTTAACGCACCATCGTTGAACTCTTCTTCTGTAAGACCAGCGGCCGCCATATAAGCGTCTCCGATAGTTTTAATTTTTTCAATACCTTCGCGCTGGGCACGTTCATCAAACATGGTAAACATTTTGTTGAGCATTGTAACAACCTCTTCTGCAGTCATCTCACCACTGATTTTTGTGAAGCCAACAATGTCTGTAAAAAGAACAGTAACGTTCGGGTACTCTTTCGCAATAGTTCTTTCAGGATGCGCTGTAAGTTCTTTTGCAATCTCTTTTGGAAGAATATTTAATAGAAGATTTTCAGAACGATTCTTTTCTGCTTCAAGTTCTTTTGTACGTTCCTTTACAGTATTTTCAAGTTTTTTATTTTCCTCTTCGACACGAATGAGTTTTCCTTCAAAAAGCATAATTGTTGTTGCAATTATAAAGATGATAAACAGAACTGCCAGGAAAACAATAAATAGCTTGTTTGTAAGAGGTTTTAAAATACTTGAATAGGTGAAAATTATTTTTTGATCAAGTGGCTGATAGTTATGCGGTGTGTACATAATGCAACCAAAACCAAGAGTCTTTAATGGAGTAATTGTATAAAAATCTTCACCATGAATATTCTCAGCATCATCTGCATGAGGTTTCTTTACATCTAATGTTCCATCAGAAAGTGTAAAAGTTCCATTCCATGGCCCCGGGTCAATTGAACAGCCTTTTTCCGGAACATAAATTGAAAAGTGCCAGTCCGTTATAATTGTGCTGCTCATATTATTGAAGATTACACCATCGTACTGAGCTCCAGTTCTATCCGGATCTCCTTCATCAACCCAATGCTTTTCAGCATTACGCCCAAAAGTTACACAAACAGTTTTTGATGAATCATTTTCTATATAAGGTTTTTCAATTATCAAAGTTTTTTCAGGAAGAGATATACCCCTTATAGAAATAATCACAAGAACAAGAAGTACTCCACCAAGACTTATAGCAAGTCCCTGCCAGAAATGATTTCTTGCCACCCTTTTTCGTGTTTCAATTGAAGTTACTTCGCTTTTATAAACTGGACTGATAATTGAATGAGCTCTCTCGCCAGAATAAAATTCTATCTCCATTAATTTGATAGAAGAATAGAATAAATGCAAAGCACCAAGACCGAGGGAAATATTAATCCAGGAAAATCCATATGAAACAAGAATCATAATTACTCCAACTAATGGAAGTACAAAATAGAGCAAAAGTGAAACAAATGCATTTGTCTGCATCTTCTTTCTATTCTGTAAAAGGACAGTAAGAGTAATAAGTCCCGGCAAAAGCCCTAAACCAACACCCAGCGGGAACAATGTATTTCTGTGATACAGATTATTTTCATCAAAATAATAAAAAAGATTTGTAAACTGACTGATAACAATGAGACAGATCCCCAAAATACATAAAAAAAGAACTACAAAAAGCTGAATAGGAATTCCATTTTTTAAAGCCGTTTTTGGATGAAAAATCAATGTCAAACTTAAACGAGCCTGCTTTAAGAATTCACAAACATAAAAACAAACAAAAAATGAAATTGAGAAATTACAGATATAAACAGACAGATTACTGAATCGCACCATGAACCAACCGAGTTGACTGATATTTCCACGGAAAATGTAAGCAAGTGCATCAAAAAGAAGCATAAAACCTGTAAACATTTCAATAAAGATAAGAGTTCGTCGGCCATTCTGCTTTAACTTATGGCCAGACCACAAAAAAACACCTACCTGAAAACAAAAAAAAGAGAGGAAACAAAGAGATGAAATGCTGATAGTTCTAATGAGGTCGGACACGTAAAACTCCCTTGAGAAAAAGTTATATACAATTATAAAAGCAAAAATCAAATTAAGAAAGAGAAAAGTTTTTTTCTATGAATATGCAAAAAAAACTTTATGAGATATTTCTATGTTTATTCCGTTAGTCCCGCCTCACTTCTTGACATTATACCCCCCTTGGGTATATTATACTGTCGAAATCACAAATTACCCTTGGGGGGTATTTATCACGGAGTTATATTATGTCAGAAAATCTAAATGTGGATTGCTGTTGTGAGAAAAACGAAGTCTCTGAATCTACATGTCCATATTGCTCAGGAAAGCACAAGGAACGTGATGAAGAGGAAGTCAAAACTCTAATGAACAGACTTAAACGAATCGAAGGCCAGGTTCGTGGAGTTGAAGGAATGCTCGAAAATAATGCTTACTGTACGGATATCCTTATGCAGGTATCTGCAATAACGAGTGCACTCAACAGTTTTAACAAAGCTCTGCTCGCTAACCACATAAAAACCTGCGTTGCTGAGAACATCAGAAAAGGTAATGATGACGTAATTGATGAATTAGTTGTTACAATGCAAAAACTGATGAAGTAATAGTACATTATCAGAAAAAAACAGGAGATTATTATGGAACAATATAATGTTACAGGGATGAGTTGCGCTGCCTGCCAGATACGGGTAGAAAAGGCTGTAAATGCTCTTCCAGGAGTAAAAAGCTGTGCTGTTAGTCTTCTTACTAATTCGATGGGTGTGGAAGGAGATGTAACCCCGGCTGAAATAATTAAAGCTGTAGAAAATGCGGGATATGGTGCAAGCCTTAAAAAATCTGGAGCGGGGAAGAATGGGGCTGGGGGAATATCAGTCTACGAAGATGAATTAAAAGATACCGAAACTCCAAAAATGAAAAAACGACTTATAGCATCTGTCGTTCTTTTAATACCACTTATGTATGTTTCAATGGGACATATGCTGTGGAATTGGCCGTTACCAAACTTTCTCAATGGAAATCACATAGCGATGGGTTTATATGAACTTCTGCTTTCTGCCTTTATCATGGTGATAAATCAGAAGTTTTTTATCAGCGGATTTAAGGGATTGCTTCATAAATCTCCAAATATGGATAGCCTTGTATCTCTAGGCGCTGGCGCTGCCTTCGTCTACAGCGTAATTGCTCTTTTTGCAATGAGCAATGCGGTTATAACAGGTAATGATGAAAAAATACAGTATTTTATGAATCAGTTTTATTTTGAATCTGCCGCAACAATCCTCACTCTGATTACAGTAGGGAAAATGCTTGAAGCAAAATCAAAGGGAAAGACAACCGACGCATTGAAAGCCTTGATGAAAATGGCACCAAAAACCGCTGTTATTGTTGAAGGCGAAGGAAAAGCGCGAATTGAAAAAACTGTGCCGATTGAACAGGTAAAAAAAGGTGACCATTTTGTAGTACGACCTGGAGACAGCATTCCAGTTGATGGAATCGTACTTGAAGGAGAAAGTGCTGTAAATGAAGCTGCACTGACTGGAGAAAGTCTTCCTGTTGAAAAGATGGCTGGAAGCATAGTTTCGGCCGCAACGATAAATACTTCTGGCTACCTTGTATGCGAGGCTACTCGTGTAGGCGAAGACACAACGCTTTCTGGTATTATCCGCATGGTAAGCGATGCTGCCGCTACAAAAGCTCCAATTGCAAAAATTGCAGACAAAGTTTCAGGTATATTTGTGCCATCAGTAATTGGTATTGCAATTGTGACTTTTGTAGTATGGCTGCTTGTCGGCCAGAGTGCAGGATATGCAGTTGCCCGCGCGGTTTCTGTACTTGTTATCAGTTGTCCATGTGCACTTGGACTTGCGACTCCGGTAGCAATTATGGTGGGAAACGGAATGGGTGCTAAGTCTGGAATCTTGTTCAAGACTGCCTCCGCTCAGGAAATGGCTGGTAAAACACAGATTGTTGCACTAGACAAAACTGGAACTGTTACGACAGGAATTATGACAGTAACAGATGTTATTGCAGCAGAAGACGTGGCTGAAAATGATTTGCTTGAAACCGCCTACGCATTGGAAGCAAAAAGCGAACACCCTATTTCAAAAGCTATTGTTGAATATGCAGAAAAAAAACAGATTACACTAATAAATACAACTGAATTTGAAATCAAGGCCGGAAATGGACTTTCTGCAAAACTTGATGGAAAATCGATTGCTGGTGGTAATGCAACTTATCTTTCTAACGAAGCTGTAATAATCAATCAAACTCAAAAAACTAAACTTGAAGAACTAGCTTCTCAAGGAAAAACTCCAGTTCTATTTGCCCGTGACAAGATACTCCTTGGAATAATAGCTGTCAGTGACACAATCAAAGATGATTCTGCACAAGCAATCACTGAACTTAAAAACATGGGAATCCACACCGTCCTTCTCACCGGTGACAATGAAATCACTGCCCGTGCAATTGCTGCTCAGGCTGGAGTTGACGAAGTTATAGCCGGGGTTCTCCCAGACGGAAAAGAAGCCGTAATACGACAGCTTATGCAAAGCGGAAAAGTTGCAATGGTGGGAGACGGAATCAACGATGCACCTTCTCTTACGCGTGCAGATCTGGGAATTGCAATCGGTGCAGGAACTGACATTGCGATAGATGCTGCAGATGTAGTTTTAATGAAAGGAAGTCTTCTTGATGTAAGTGCAGCAATAAGACTTTCGCGTGGAGTTATAAAAAATATCCATGAAAATCTATTCTGGGCTTTCTTCTATAACATAATCGGAATTCCTCTAGCTGCCGGCTGTTACGTTGCAGCTTTTGGCTGGACTCTGAATCCAATGTTTGGTGCAGCTGCAATGGGACTCTCAAGCTTTTGCGTAGTATCAAATGCACTGCGGCTGAACTTCTTAAAAATTCATAATACAAGAAACGATAAAAAAGTGAAAAATTCCGTTCATGGAATTCTTATATCAAACAAATCTCAAGATAAGGAGACTAAAATGAAAATTTCAGTAAAAGGAATGATGTGTGAACACTGCGAAATGCACGTAAAAAAAGCTCTCGAAGCAATCGATGGAATAACTGGTGCAACAGCTTCTCATGAAAAAGCCGAGGTAACAATCGAATCTTCAAAACCTGTTGAAGAAAGTCAGATTAAAGCAGCTGTTGAAGAAGCAGGTTACGAATACAACGGTATAATTGCGTAAGCAGCAATAGTAAGCCTACTAAATGAAACTTCCCGACTGCAAAAAGCAGTCGGGAAGCTGAGAAATTGTAAAATAAACGCAGTTTTGTATATTTACGAAAGAGGCTCAAAGCGAACGCAGCATTCGAAAACGCAACGATTACTTTCCTTAATATGGATATAGGTTTTTCCTATTGTTTCTGTATCATCACGGCGGAAGACTTTGAGAATCTGCCCTTCGCGGCTTTCTCCTGTGTAATGGACTTCAAGATCTGTAATTTCATGTGATTGCAAAAAATCATCATTAAAAACACAGAGTGCTAACTTAATGTACTCGATGTTGTTCATATGATGAGACATATCTATATGACAGGAACGGATAATCTGCTCGAAAACAAATTCATCTTCTTTAAAATCAGATGGAAATCGTTCGAACGGTTCGTTATAAACTGTAGCAGGAAAATTTTCTTTTGGATAAGGAAGTTCTGTAAGCTTTTGAGGACGATGAGTTTCAAGACTCAAAACACAAGCTTCCTGATTTGCAAGCAAAATCTGTTTACCATCCTTGTCCAGGAATTCTGTATTGACATGTGTTCTCATTCCAGCATTATTAATAGGAAATGTTTTAGCTGTTATAATTTCGCGCCAGTCTGGTCGCCTCAAGAAATGTACCTTTGTTTTTGTAAAAACCCAAAAGTCATTGAATTTTTCGCGGTAAATAACACCATCACAACCCATAGCATTAAAACATTCAGTAAGATTATCCTGAACCATAAGAACAGACTGAGCAACACCCATGCGCACTGTTGAATCAATAAAAGCCGAAGAAATCTCGCGCTCACTTGTAAAAATAAGATTGTCAAAACTTGTCATAATATCAATATATCACAAAAGCAAATAAAAATAATAGATTGTTATAGTTTACGCTACCCTACTTTGATTTCACTTTTCTATATCTTGGATTAAAAAAATTATAATTTCTTGTTACTATTTATAAAAACACTTGAATCTTAAAGACCAATTTGATAATATATCTTCAATGATTTTTGGAATTACATTTTTTACATTTGCTTTTTTCTCATTTTTTGCCTTTTACTTTTTTGGCAAGAGATGTGTTGTACGAAAAGCATAGAATGTAGAAAATACAGCTGATACAAAAAGCGGTTCTATCTTTTCGATAGGCCGCTTTTTTTTTGTTTTTGGAGGTTTAGTTAGATTGAAGATTGCATATAGTGGAATTGAAGGAGCCTTTGCTCACATTGCCGCAAATCGGATTTTCCCTACAGACGAACTGATTTCATACGGAGATTTCCGCTCGGCTTATGAAGCAGTTGAAAAAGGAGAATGTAATTATGCCGTTCTTCCAATAGAAAATTCTTATGCCGGAGAAGTTGGCCAGGTAACAGATTTAATGTTCCAGGGCAGCCTATTTGTAAACGGTGTATATACCCTGAACGTTATGCAAAACCTGCTGGGAGTAAAGAATGCAAATTTAAATTCCGTTCGTAAGGTTATAAGTCATCCGCAGGCACTGGAACAAAGCGCTGATTTTATTGCAGCACACGGCTATGCTACAGAAGAGGCTGTAAATACTGCAAGGGCGGCCAAAATGGTAGCAGAACTTGGTGATGTCAGTGTTGCCGCGATTGCCAGCGAAGAAACCGCAGACTTGTATGGGCTTGAAGTTCTTGAACACGGTATAAACGGTTATCAGGACAACTCTACCCGTTTTGCAATTCTTTCCAGAGAAGAAGGTGCAAAGGTAAATACGGGTTCTGACGGTAACACTTTTATTCTTATGTTTGCAGTAAAGAATGAGGCCGGAGCTCTGGTAAAAGTTTTAAATAAGCTTGGTGAATTTGGCTACAACATGAGTGTGATTCACAGTCGTCCACTCAAAGGTCTGGCCTGGTCTTATTATTTTTATATTGAGGCAGAAGGCGAATTTGGCACAGAAGCCTACAAACAGATGATTTCCGAAATGGAATATCGCTGCAGTAAATTAAAAGTACTGGGAAGATTTTAATGAGGTTTTAGGGGCTATGCTTGGCACCTGGAACCTAAAATTTGATTATAGAGGTAAATGAAATGAATATGGATTTTGAGAGAAGACTTGCGATACCCGCAGAAGTTAAGGAACAATACCCTCTTTCGGGAAAAGTTGGAAAAATTGTTGAAGAAAAACGAGCAGAACTGCGGGCAGTTTTTGAAGGCCGTCTCAACAAACTTCTTTTGATTATTGGCCCCTGCTCTGCAGATAACGAAGATGCGGTAATTGATTATATGAACCGCCTGGTACCAGTACAGGAAAAAGTAAAGGATAAAATTCTGATGGTTCCACGAATTTACACAAACAAGCCTCGCACCACAGGGGAAGGCTACAAGGGAATGCTTCATCAGCCAGATCCGAATCAGAAACCGGATCTCTACAAGGGAATTGTTGCCTGCCGTCACATGCATATGCGCGCAGTAGAAGAAACTGGTTTTATCTTTGCAGATGAAATGCTATACCCGGAAAACTATCAGTATCTGGATGACGTACTTGGATACGTTGCCGTTGGAGCACGCTCAGTTGAAGACCAGCAGCATCGTCTCACAGCCAGCGGCATCGAAGTCCCTGTTGGAATGAAAAACCCGACCAGCGGCGACTACGCCGTTATGATGAACGCAATTCTCGCAGCTCAGCATCCTCATACCTTTATCTACAGGGGCTGGGAAGTTCACTCTGAAGGAAATACCCACTGCCATGCAATACTCCGTGGTTCAACAGACAAACACGGAACCCATCAGCAGAACTATCACTACGAAGATCTTATACGTCTTTGTGATGCCTACGATGCCCGTGAACTTAAAAACCCGGCAGTCATCATCGACACAAATCATTCGAACTCAAACAAAAATCCGTTCGAACAGCCACGCATCATAATGGATGTCCTCAACTCTTGCCGCCACAGCGACCGTATCTCAAAAATTGTAAAAGGCTTTATGATAGAAAGCTACATCGAAGATGGTTGCCAGAAAATCGGAGAGGGCATTTATGGAAAATCAATTACTGACCCATGCCTTGGCTGGGAAAAGACTGAACGCCTGATTTACGATATTGCGGAGAAGATTTAATGAAAAAATTTAAAGATTATGTTATAATTGTTCAGTATATATATTTAAAAAGAGGTATTAAAAAGTAAGTAAAAGATTTGAATATATGGAGGTTTTTCCCCAAATGCTATACTCAATGCTCCCTGCAGCATTCCTGATGGTGAATGTAATATTAAACTGGGAATTATTTAAGAATTATGGCTTTAGAACAACGAACCTGACTTATCAGAATAAAGTGCATGTTCTTTATACCAGATTCCTACTTGCAGCAAACTGCTATTTTATTGTGGATATGGCATGGAGCTTCTTTTATGAACGCAAGGAAAATTCCGTTTTTTTTCCATTCATCTATATTCTAACAGTCTTTTATTTCTTTCTCATGCTTCTGACTATGTTGACCTGGACAAAATATATTGTCGCATACATCAGCATGAATGGACGACGTAACACAGCTTTGCTTTATGGAGTATGGGCAATGCTTGCTGCAGGTGTAATTTGTCTGATACTCAACCGTTTTTTCCATTTTATGTTCTCTTATAATGAAACTCATGAGTTTATTGGAGAAACAGGCCGGAATATTTCTTTTTTATTACAAATTTTATTCTATATCGTAATTTCCAGTTATATGTTATTCATTTCACATAAAACTTCAGGACAAAAGAGAATAAGATATCTGGCAGTAGCTGTAACAAGCATTGTTCTTGGAATATTTTTAACTTTACAGATCTTTTTTGCTTTTTTCCCTTTTTATGCTATAGGACTTATGCTGGGAATAAGCCTGATTCATTCTTTTGTAGAAGCAGGAGAGAAAAAAGAAAAAGAAGTGCACGATCATATTGCTTCTGTAATGGCTGAAGATTACGAAGCAATTTTTTACATAGACATTGAATCAGATGAATATCTAACATTTTCTAAAAGCCAGAAATATATGACGCTGAATACAGTTGCCACAGGAAAAGATTTCTTTAAGGAAGCATTGGCAAGTATTGATGAATGTGTTTATCCTGCAGACTGGGAATATGCAAAAAGCTTTTACAAAAAAGAAACATTGCTTAAGAATCTTGAAGGGAAGCGTTCTTTTTCATTCAAATATAGAGTTTTAATAAATGACAGCCCAAGATACTTTCTTTTTACTGCAATGCGTGAAAACAACAGCCAGTATTTAATCTTCTACGAAAAAGACATAGAAGATGAACTTCAGGCAGAAAAGAAACAAAAAGAAAACCAGAAGCAGACTATTACATTTACTCAGATTGCTGAAAGCCTGGCATCTATTTACGACGTAATTTACTATATAAACATAGCAGATTCATCTTACGTATGTTATCAGGCTAATGGTAACTATGGACAGCTGGAAATCAATAAATCAGGAACTGACTTTTATAGTGAATCACTTTTAAATATACCACTTATTATTCATGAACAGGATTGTGAGAAGCTGGCAGACTTCATAAATAAAGATAATATGATTTCTACAATGGAGACTCACAAAGATTGCAGCATAAATTACAGAATGGTCGTATCTGGAAAAACTCAATATACCAGAATGACAGTTCGAAAAAGCAGTGACAAAACTCATTTCATCATTGGTATCGAAAATGTTGATGACGTGATTAAAAGAGAAAAACAACATCTTAAAGAACTTAATACTGAGAAGGAACTGGCAAGACGAGATGAACTCACTGGAGTTAAGAACAAGACAGCTTATAAGGAACTTGAAGCTTCTGTTCAGGGAAGCATCGAAAATAACATTGATAGTTTAGCTTTTGCAATTATTGTTTGCGACACAAATAATCTTAAGCAAATAAATGATACAAAAGGGCATGCTGCAGGAGATGAATATCTCCGAGACTCATCCAATCTTTTATGTAATATTTTCGTTCACAGCCCTGTATTCAGAGTGGGTGGAGATGAGTTCGTAGTATTCCTGCAGGGAAACGATTACTCGGCAAGACATGAACTTATAGACAAATTACGAAGTCAGATTCTTGAAAATAATAAAACTGGTACTGGAGTAATTCTTGCCTCAGGAATATCAGAATATAACCCCGAAAGCGATAAGTTTGTTTCCGACATATTTAAGCGAGCAGATAAAGAAATGTACGATAATAAAAAACTACTGAAATCACTCGCTTAGTAAGCCTGCAACAAAATACAAAACTGCACATTCATTTTCTTGCCAGATTCGAAGACTACGCTTTACAGCACAAACCAGGTATCCAGAAACTTTTTCGGCTTTTCGAATGCGAACTATCAGAGTTGTTTCAAAACCATTTGAAATTAAGGTATTGTAAAACACTGGGGAATTATTCTTTACTTTATCTAAGGTATTCTCAGAAAAAAGATCTTCTGTCATAAGTTCTGATATGTCAGTTGCATCACCGTCAAAATCAGGAGTCATTACTGCTTTTAATCTGTTATCATTGCGAACATAGTAAATATCACGCACTTTTAAAATTTCAGTAAGAATTGGCATTGCTGCTTTTAGTTTATTTTCAAAACCATCTACATCTTCCAGGGTTGTTCTTAACTGATGGATATAAGTATAAAGTCCTCGACGGGCAATTTTTGTTACCTCAAGATTTTTATGCTTTTTTTCCTGATAAACAGTAAAGCAGTTACGACCTTTATTCTTGCCATAATAAAGCATTTTATCTATAAGTGTAAATAAATCTGCATAATTATCTGCATCTTCCGGGAAACTTGCAGCTCCTACTGTTCCTGTAATAAATGAGCCTCCGTTCCCAAAATCCATAGTAAAGCGAAGTGCCATTGAATTTGTATAAAGTTTTTCAAAGAAAGAAATCTTATCATCAGTTTTTATATGCTCCAGATTTATCATCAAAAGCTCGTCTCCACCAAATCTTCCGACAATTCCGAAACCATCTACAAAATCTGCAAGTCTTTTTGAAACTGTTGTCAAAACCTTATCACCTGCTGTATGACCGAGGCTATCATTAATAAACTTAAAATTATCCAGGTCAATCATTGCAAAGGTAAATGGACGTCGCTCTGCAATCAAAGAGCGGACAAATCTTACTGAATAAGCACGAGAAATAACACCGGTAAGCGGATCAAGAATTTCGTTAAGACTTACTTCATCCATCAGTTTGTCAAAGAAACTATATTTTCTGAGTTTGTCGATTGTGTAAATCGTCTGATAGTGATCAAGACCGTTCTTTCGACGTACCACATCTGTAATATCAGAAAAGCTTCCTACAAGGCCAACAATTTTCCCATTATCATATAAGGGCTGCTTTGAAGCTACAATGTCGCGCTCTTCTCCTCGGATAAAACATTTGCCCTGAACTTTATAAGTGCTTTTGCCAGCAAGAACATCAAGTTCATCCTGTTTAAAAGGTTCCGGATCAGAGTGCCAACCCATGTCTTCATCGTTTTTACCGATTAAAATATCTGCTGATTCAAAACCATAAAAATCGAGAAAGGCTTGATTTACTCCAACAAAGCGTCTATCCTTGTCTTTCCAGAAAACACAGTCCTGTGCTGTATTGATTATGCTGTTAAACAATTCAACAGTCATTTCCATAAAAATCTTACCACCAATATAATTTTATAACACTTTATTATATTCCTCAACTATTCAATTTTATTTTTTTAAGCAAGTGCTTTGTTTCTGATGATAAAATTCCTGAACAGGATAAAGCAATTAATAATAAGTAAAAAAAGCTTTTCACCCCCTTGCCTTCCATGCCGGATACCATTTTACAAACCAGCCGGTAAAAAGTCCCATTGCAAGTGGTACCAGATTATTCACTACAAGAAGGATATTTCCAAAGCCCGCTCTTCTTAAGAAGAAAGTCCATATTGCAGTAAGAATATAAAGAAATCCCCAGCAGGCAGCCAGAATATAATTTGCACTCATAAAAAGCGGATTTCTTTCGGCCTTGCTTCCGCCATAGCTGTATTTAACATAAGAGGCACAAAGGGGCTCCTTTGTAAAACATGACACAAGCCAGAAAAGTCCGAAAATCAGATAGCCCGCATTTGTTGCCAATTCACCCTTGCCAGTAAAATGTGCAGCTGCAGATAAAAGTGCAACAGTCGCAATCGAAAGCTGATCCCATATAATCAGCTTATGTTTTCTCATGATGAATGGAACAAGAGCGCAAACTGCCATAGCTGCGATGGAACCGATTACAGGATTTATTGCAACTGCTACCCAGAAGGAAATCCATGGAAGCAACATGCTTGTCATCGAAGGATTTTTCAGGCCTACTTTTCCTGGCCCAGCGCCATCATCATTATACTCTTCCCCGCTTCCAACTGCATCGCTACCAAATATTTTATCCCAGTCCATCATCAATGAAAAATCACCGGTTACGGAATAGAGCTTTTTCCCCAGGGCTTCTGCTCCTTCCATTTCTCCACGAGA
>JAEEGL011934958.1_pt1 | contig 13846 bp, 10 predicted proteins | sample 9134231 | NCBI WGS metagenome assembly JAEEGL01 (sample SAMN16246548, study PRJNA631951) | gut metagenome | biome: gut microbiome; feature: rumen; material: fiber-attached | host: Bos | place: Iran: Karaj | collected 2018-10
GTATCGGTTATGGTCTTGATAGACTTTGCATGCTTCTTACAGATAGCCAGGCTATCCGTGATGTACTCCTCTTCCCTACAATGAAGAGTCTTGATGCACCAAAGAAGAGTGGTGCAGCAGAGGAAGCAACAGGCTTCTTTACACCAAATAGCCAGATTGATTTCTCAAACGTAAAGATTGAGCCATTATTTGAGGAGCAGGTTGATTTTGACACATTCTCAAAGTCAGATTTCAGAGCAGTAAAGGTTAAGGCTTGTCAGGCAGTACCTAAGTCAAAGAAGCTTCTTCAGTTCACACTTGACGATGGAACAGGTACAGATAGAACTATCCTTTCAGGAATTCATGAGTTCTACGAGCCAGAAGAGCTTGTTGGCAAGACACTTGTAGCAATCACAAACCTTCCACCACGCGCTATGATGGGTATCGAGTCATGCGGTATGTTACTTTCAGCAGTTAACAACCTCAAAGATTCAGACAATGAGGAGTTGCATCTTCTTATGATTGATAACCACATTCCTGCAGGTGCAAAGTTATACTAATATTATTTAGATACAAAATTTTAAAAAATTTTTCCTAAAAAGTTCATAGAATTATCAACATTTAAAAGTGAGAATTACCCAAAATAATTCTCACTTTTTGTTATAATTAACCCCTAAGGAGGTATGATATATGAATAGCGATATTATGAACGTTCGTATACTCAGAGTCCTGGTGTGCATATTATCTATTGCATTAGTGACAACTTTAGTTATTAATAAACCTAAGTTTGATCCATCGGCTAATGAAAGCGCATCAGGAAGCTATACACCAGGAACATATACTGGGGTAGCAAACGGATTTGGTGGAGACGTAGAAGTCACCTTAACTATTGGAGATAATGGCGGTATCTCAAGTGTTGAAATAACAGGAGCAAATGAGACTCCTGAAGTTGGCGGTGCAGCCATCCCAACTTTAAAGGATAGCATTCTTGAAAAACAGTCAGCAGATATTGATGCAGTTTCAGGAGCTACAATCACAAGTACTGCTGTAAAGTCAGCTGCATCTAAGGCTTTATCACAGGCTGGCGGTTCTGGAACATCTGCGGGTCCTTCATTTACACCAGGTACATATACTGGTACAGCAAAGGGCTTCGGTGGTGATGTTGAAGTTACAGTAACAGTAAGTGAAAGCACTATCGATGATATTAAGGTAGTAGGCGATCACGAGACAGAAAATATTGGTACTTTCGCAGTATCAATGATGCCAGATCGCATCCTTGAGGCACAGACAACTGACGTAGATGCAGTTGCAGGTGCGACAGTTACAAGTAAGGCAATCTTACTTGCCTTACAGGATGCCCTTACACAGGCAGGATGTGATTTAAGCACACTTCCTTCAAAGCCAGCTAAGGAAAATACAGCAAAGACAGACAAGACTGTTGATTGCGACATTGTTATTGTAGGCGCAGGCGGCGCAGGTATGACTGCAGCAATCAATGCAACAGAGCAGGGCAAGAAGGTTGTCGTTCTTGAGATGATGCCTTACGCTGGTGGTAATACAACAAAGGCTACTGGCGGTATGAATGCTGCTGAAACACATTATCAGAAGGAACAGGGTATCGATGATAGCGTTGAGACCTTCATCGAGGATACAATGGAAGGCGGTCACCAGATGAACAACCGCGACCTTGTAACTGTTATGGCTGAAAAATCAGCAGCTGCTATCGATTGGCTAGATTCAATCGGCGCTCCACTTCCAAAGGTAGGTTTCTCAGGTGGCGCTACAAACGCACGTATCCATGCTCCAGAGGATGGCTCAGGCGTCGGTGCTTATCTTGTTACAAGATTCTTGAACAAGGTAGATGAACTTGGTATTGAGGTAATGTACGAGACTAAAGCTACCGAGCTTATTAGCGATAATGGAACAATTGTTGGTGTAAAGGCTGAAAGCGACGAGTTCAATTATACAATCAATGCTAAGGCAGTTATTCTTGCAACTGGTGGCTTTGGAAACAATCAGGATATGATTGTTAAGTATCGTTCTGATTTGAAGGGCACAGTTTCTACAAGTGCTCCTGGTGCAATGGGCGATGGTATTGTAATGGCAGAGAAGGTTGGCGCTGATTTAGTTGATATCGATCAGATTCAGCTTCACCCTACAGTAGAGCAGGGAACTTCAATGCTTATTACAGAAAGTGTTCGTGGTGACGGTGCTATCCTTGTAAATCAGGAAGGCAAGCGTTTCACAAACGAGCTTCTTACAAGAGATGTTGTATCTGCTGCAGAGCTAGAGCAGACAGGCGGATATGCGTACATCATTTTTGATCAGAGATTAAGAGATGGACTTAAAGCCATTGAAAAATATGTTTCAACTGGTATAACTGTTCAAGGCGATACAATAGAAGATCTCGCTAAACAGATTGATGTAGACCCTTCAGTATTAGCTGAGACATTAAAGACATGGAATCAGGCAGTTGCTAATAAAAACGATGCAGAATTTGGCCGTGACACAGGTATGGAAAATGACTTAAGTGTTGCTCCTTATTATGCAATCAAGATTGCTCCTGGTATCCATCACACAATGGGTGGTGTTAAGATTGACACTAACTGTCAGGTGATTGATACAGATGGAAAGGTTATCCCTGGATTATATGCAGCAGGTGAGGTTACTGGTGGTGTACACGGTGGAAATCGTATCGGTGGTAACGCTGTTGCAGATATTGTAGTATTTGGTCAGGTCGCTAGTGATAGCGCAGTGAAATATTGCGATAAATAAAATTATACACTACTATTTTATTTGAAAGAGATTTATACAACAATACAAAAATCATGGTGTAGAAGTCTTTTTTAAATCATGATATAATACATAACGCTGCCGCTTTTTAGTGGTAGCGTTATATTGTATTAAAGGAAGTATTTAGTAATGAAAGAAAAGAAATTGGGGCTTATGTCCCTTATACTGATGATATTTACTTCAGTATACGGTTTTAACAACATTCCAAGATCATATTACTTAATGGGTTATGCAGCTATACCATGGTTTGTTATTGCAGGTATATTATTCTTTATACCATTTGCATTTATGGTAGCTGAGTTTGGTTCGGCATTTAAGGATGAGACAGGTGGTATGTACTCATGGATGTGCAACTCTGTTGGTCCAAAATACGCATTTATCGGAACATTCATGTGGTACACATCTTATGTTCTTTGGATGGTAAACGTTTCTTCAGGTATCTGGGTACCTGTATCTAACCTTATCTTTGGTGAGGATAGCACATCAACATGGTCACTCTTTGGTTCTGAGTTCCTTTCAGGCTCAAGACTTCTTGGTATCATGGCTATCATCTTCTTTATCTTTATCACATACTTTGATTCAAAGGGTATTGATAAGATAAGCAAGGTTACATCTATCGGTGGTACAGCAGTACTTGTTATCAACATCATGGTTGTAGTTGGCTCTATCGTAATGATTATTGCTCGTCACGGTCAGCTTGAGCAGCCATTTATGGGAACAGAGTCTTTAATGGTTCCTTTAAACGTAGCATATCAGGGTAGCCCAATCATGATTCTGTCATTTATCGTTTATGCACTTTTTGCATACGGCGGAATCGAAGCAGTTGGCGGTCTTGTTGACAAAACAGAGAACCCAAAGAAGAACTTCCCTAAGGGAATCGTTACAGCAGCTATGGTTATCGTAGTTGGCTACGCTCTTCTTATCATGCTCGTAGGTTCATTTACAAATTACAGCGAAATCCTTGGTTCAGACAAGATTACACTTGGTAACGTTTCATACGTAATCATGTCAAACTTTGCAGCAGCATTTGGTAAGGCTTTTGGCGCTTCAGCTGCTACACAGGTTGCACTTGCTCACGGTTTTGCCAGAGTATATGCCCTTATTATGCTTCTTGCACTTATGGGTGCTATGTTTACACTTGTTTACTCACCACTTAAGCAGATTATCGACGGCACTCCAAAGGAACTTTGGCCAGGTAAGATGGGTGAGATTGCAGAAGACGGTATGCCAAAGAACGCTATGTGGATTCAGTGCGCTATTGTTTGCGTAATGGTTCTCTTAGTTTCGTTTGGTGGCGATACAATGCAGCAGTTCTTCGTTATCCTTACAGCAATGGTAAACGTTGGTATGACAGTACCTTACATGTTTATCTCATTTGCTTTCCCTAAGTTTAAGAAGATGAAGAACATTGACAGAAGCTTTGAAGTATTCAAGACTCAGAAATCTGCAAACATCTGGGGTTACGTTGTAACTCTTACACTTTTCTTTGCAAATGCATTTGCTATTATTCAGCCAGCTCTTGATGGCGACCTCAAGACAACATTCTGGTCACTTAGTGGCCCAGTTATCTTTGGTTTTGCTGCATGGGCAATCTACACTCGTTACGAGAAGGCAATGGCTTCAGGCAAAATCGTTGCTAAGGAAGAGGATAAGTCAGTAGAAAAGAAAGCTGCTAAGGCAGAATAAGTATTTTTTGGCATCCCAAGTAATTGGGATGTCATTTTTTATTGCGAAGAAAAAAACTATAATTTATAATTCATATCTGTAATTAAAAAAGTATTTAGAAAGAAGAAAATATGGGAAAAACAGGATTTAGTAACGAAAAATACACTGAAATGCAGTCAAAGAATATCAGAAAGCGCATCGATGAATTCGGTGGAAAGCTTTATCTGGAATTTGGTGGAAAGCTTTTTGATGATTATCATGCTTCACGTGTTCTTCCAGGCTTCAAACCAGATGCAAAGATTACTATGCTCAAGGAGCTTGCTGACAAGACTGAGATAGTTATCGCAATCAAGGCTGGCGATATTGAAAAGAACAAGGTTCGTGGCGATATTGGTATCACCTACGATGCTGACCTTCTTAGACTTATTGACGCATTTACAAGCTACGGCCTTTATGTTGGCTCAGTAGTTTTAACACAGTTTGCTGAGCAGCCATCTGCTGTAGCATACGAGAAAAAGCTTAAGGCATTAGGTCTTAAGGTATTTAGACATTACATTATCCCAGGATACCCATCTAATATTCCATTCATCGTTTCAGACGAGGGCTTTGGAAAGAACGATTATATCGAGACAACTCGTCCTTTAGTTGTTGTTACAGCTCCAGGACCAGGCTCAGGAAAAATGGCTACATGCCTTTCTCAGCTTTACCATGAGGCAAAGCGTGGGGTAAAGGCTGGCTATGCTAAGTTCGAGACATTCCCAATCTGGAACCTTCCATTAAATCACCCAGTAAACCTTGCTTACGAGGCAGCTACTGCGGATTTAAATGACGTAAATATGATTGACCCATTCCACCTTGAGGCATATGGTGAAACAGTGGTTAACTACAACCGTGACGTAGAGGTATTCCCTGTACTTAAGGCTATGTTTGAAAAGATTTCTGGTGAGTCACCATACCAGTCACCTACAGATATGGGTGTAAACATGGCTGGAAATGCCATCGTTGATGATGAGGCTTGTCGCAAGGCATCTAACCAGGAAATCATCCGCCGTTACTACGAGGCAGTTGTTGCAAAGCGTAAGGGAGAGGGAAGTGACTCTGCTATCCAGAAGCTTGAGCTTCTCATGAAGAAGGCTGGTATTTCTGTATCAGACAGACCTGCTGTTTCTGCAGCCAACATCAAGGCTGAGCAGACAGGCGTTCCATGTGCAGCTATCGAGCTAGAGGACGGACAGGTTATCACAGGCAAGACTTCTCAGATGCTTGGTGCATCTTCTGCTATGATGCTTAACACATTAAAGCACTTTGCGGGAATCCCTGATGAGGTAAAGCTTATTTCACCTGAAATCCTTACACCTATCATGGATTTAAAGGTTAAATATTTAGGCGATCACAATCCACACCTTCACCTTGATGAGCTTTTAATTGCTCTTTCCATGGAGTCAATTAACAGCGATAATGCAAAGAAGGCTTACGATTGCATCCCAATGCTTGAAGGACTAGAGGCTCATTCATCTGTTATCCTTTCACAGGTTGATGTGGCTGTATTTAAGCAGCTTGGCATTCACCTTACATGTGAGCCAAAATACGAGGGCAACAAGCTCTACCACAAATAAATAGATTTTACCCAAGGACCATCTGTAAAGGTGGTCCTTTTATATATTGAGAAAAATCCAAAGTTTATTAAAATGAAGGTATAAAGGAGATTTATTTGTGAATAGACAAGAGGCAGAGGATTTTATATATAAATCATATTTAAAGGCTGAAAAATACCAGGATTACAACACGAAGGATTCTAAGAAGCGCAGGCCAGATTTGACCTATGATTTGATTAGAGCAAGGGCCAAAACACCGGCAGTTGTAATAACAGGTAGCAAAGGCAAGGGCTCGGTAGCCGCAATGGTGGCGCAGGTGTTGCAAGGCAGCTTAAATGTAGGGCTTATGACCAGCCCTCATCTTACCAATTTTTGCCAGCGCTTTAAGGTAAATGGAAAGGATATCTCAGATAGGGCGTTTACTAAATACGTGGAAAACATTCAGCCAAAGATTGATGAGATAGACGAGGCACTACCTGAGGATGTTTGCATTAGTCCAATGGGAATTCAGGCCATGGTGGCGCTGGATTTCTTTAATGATAGTGATACGGATTTTAATATTTTTGAATGTGGGAAGGGGGCGAAAAACGACGACGTAAATAATGTCCTTCATCAGTACGGCATTATCAACAAAATCTTTTTGGAGCACACTAGAGAGCTTGGAAAAACTGTGGAGGAGATAGCTGCTGATAAAGCACACATTATCACAGGAGAGCAAAAGTGCGTGTACATCGCATCGCAGCAGCCGGCAGCTTATCAGGTGATAGCAGACAGAGCCAAAAGATATGGCACACCATTAAAGGTTTACGGAAAAGATTTCAAAGCCACAGATATAACATTCACAAACAAAGGAATGAAATTTAATGTGGAAATAGGTGAAAAGACTTATCGGGATATAATAGTGCCACTTATGGGGGCTCACCAAGCGGAAAACTGTGCTTTAGCCCTTGCACTGTGCCAGGATGTGTTAGGAGAGCTTGATACTAGAAAAATAAAATCATGCCTTAACAATTTGGTTTGGCCCGGAAGAATGCAGGTAATGTCTGAAAAGCCATTTGTTTTGCTTGATGCTTGTATCAACAAAGCCAGTGCAGAAATCGTAAAGGATGTTATTACCCACATGGGCTTTAAGCAGGTAAATACCATTATAGGCATACCTGATGACAAGGACTATCTTGGTGTGGCAAAAGCAATGGAGGGTATAAGTAAGACCATTATTCTTACAAAATCCCAGAATGTACATTATGTTTTTACTACTTTGCAGCAGGAGGATTTAGAACAGCATAATATGGAATCCACCTGGATAGACACAGTGGAAGAGGCTTTAAATAAGGCAAAAACCTTAGGTGGGCCAACTGTCATTTTGGGCACAACCTCAGTAGTTTCAGAGGTTTGCAAGATATACGAAAAACAAAGAACTAAAACAAATTGAACGCAATTATTTCATATTGTTGTGCTACAATACTACAAACTTATTCCTAGAAGGGGGGACGAGGTATGTACGAATACATCGCATTTGAAAGAAAATATGGTAGCGGCGGACACGAAATCGCATCTAAGCTTGCAGATCGCCTAGGTTATAAATTGTACGATCGAAGTGTAGTAGTTGAAACCTGTAAGAGAATGGGGCTCCCTTACGATATGGTTTCTACAATGGACGAGCAGACACCGGTAAAATCTATTTTTAATGCACCAAAGCAGGAGCTCACATTAGGCGAGCAGATTTACAACAAGCAGGTGGAGATTATCAAAGAAGCTGCTGAAACACCAGGTTGTGTATTTGTAGGCCGTTGTGCTAGTGCAGTTTTAAAGGATAAAAAGTGTTTACGTGTATTCATCACAGCAAATGATGATTTTAGATTAAATAGAGCAAAGACAGTTGAAAAGCTTCCAGCAGATAAGGCTGAGGAGGAGATGGCAAAGTTTGATAAAAAACGTGAGAAATTCTTTACCACTCATTCTGGAGCAAAATGGGGCGACCCTGAGTACTTTGATTTGATTATCAATTCTTCAAATCTTGGTGTAGATGCTGCTGTGGAGATGCTAGAAAAGTTAGTGAAGTTTTAGCGTTTCATAGGAGGTACCAATGGACCTTAGAGAAAGACATGTTTATGAAAGTAACAAATTAGCCTTTCGTTTTGCGCTTATTGTTCAGGGCTTTGAGCTGTTGACCACGATTCTATATCAGGATCAGCGTGTGGGATTTTCATTTATAAATACAGTATCAATGACTGTAATGCAAATCCTTCTGGTTATGCTTACGGTTATAAACTATATCCGCTACAGCCGTAGAACAAGAGGCCAATACTATAATATGATTTGTCTTTTAGCCAGCTATGTAATAACTATGCTTGGCTCGGTTCATGTGGTTTATATGTGGGCATTTGGTCCTGCCCTCATCATTTTGTCCATGCTTTATGCAAACATGAATCTTGTTATACTGACATCCCTTGTGTCTCTAGGTATTAACATCGTCTATATACCACTGTTTTTCAGGTTCTCTGTGGAAGTGGCAGAGCGACAAATAGCGGTTATGACAGATACAATTTTCATGTTTTTGATTTCCCTTATGGGAATCTTTTATGTAAGACTAAGCGCAAAGCAGAATAAAGAAACCATTGAGGAGATGGAAGAGGCTGCAGAGATTCAAAAGGAAAGCGCTAGGGTTATGGAAAACACAGGCAAGCAGATTGCTGAAAAGCTTGAGGATGCCAATGATGCCATGGAGGCACTAGCTGAGAAGGTTAGTTCATCCGCAGAATCTGCAGAGCAGATTAGCATGTCTGTAACCATGACAGCCGAGGCCATCCAAACTCAGACAGAAATGAACTCAAATATTACCGATGCTCTTGAAGAAATCGCCCATCAGGCAAGGGCAATGAGAAAGAATTCTAAAGAGGTTTCGGATAATATTAACGAAGGTAACACTTTAGTTGCCAGTCTTAGAAATAAATCAAATGAGGCTTCTAAGATTAATGCAGAAACAGCTGTGATGACTGAAAAACTGCAGGAATCAGCTGCTACTGTTAAGGATATTGTAGGAACCATTCTTGATATTTCAGGTCAGACAAACCTCCTTGCTCTTAATGCGTCTATCGAGGCTGCAAGAGCTGGTGAGGCAGGCAAGGGTTTTGCAGTAGTTGCTGATGAAATCAGAGCTCTGTCGGAGCATACTAAGGAATCTGCTGAAGAAATCGCAACAACTATTGATGGACTGATTGAACGAGTAAATACAGCATCTGCAAATATGCAGCTTTCCGTAGATTCTGCAAATGAGCAAGGCGAGATGATTGTAGAGACTGGAGAGAAGTTCGAGACAATCCTTGAACGTGTTGAGGATCTAAGCCGAAGAGTAGCGGCTATTTCAGATAATGTAGATGGTTGTGTAGATGCAAACAGCAAGGTTATGGATGCCATTAGCAACTTGTCTGCTACATCTGAAGAGGTGGCAGCTTCCTCAGAATCAAGCATTACAATCAGTCAGGACTGCGAGACGGATATGGAGGCCACCAAGACCATCCTTCATGAAATTTTGCAGATTTCAAGAAGTAATATAGATAAAATGCAATAACTCTCAGCGTATAAGGGCTGTTCTCTTTTTAAGAAAATTGAGGGCGGCCTTTATTTTTATGTGGTATAATATTTCTTGATTTAAAGTACTAAAGTGAAAGCGAGGACGAGAATAATGGTTATTTCTAAAAATATGGAAAATCTAGTGGCAGGCAGTTCGGTCATCAGGAAGCTATTTGAAGAGGGCCTGCAGATGGCGCAAATATACGGGGCTGATAAGGTGTACGATTTTTCACTAGGCAATCCGGCATCCCCAGTGCCTGAAAAAGTCCATGAGGCCATTAAGGATGTCCTAAATAATAACAGTGATGCATACGTTCATGGATATATGAAAAATGCAGGCTTTGAAGAAACCAGACAGGCTGTGGCAGATTACCTAAATAAATCCTTTGGGATGGGCTATGGGGGAGAGGATATTGTCATGACAGTTGGTGCAGCAGGTGCCATGAACTGTATTTTTAGAGCAATACTTTCTCCTGAAGATGAGGTTATAGCCTTTGCACCATTTTTCGGAGAGTACAAAAATTATGCTTCAAACTATGGTGGAAAGTTAACGGTAGTGCCTGCGGATACAGACACCTTTGACCTAAATCTAAAGGAGCTTGATAAAAACATTACAGAAAAAACAAAATGCATTATCGTAAATAATCCTAACAACCCATCTGGAAGGATTTATTCCAAGGAAACAATAGAAGAGTTAGGAAAAATAGTGGATGAGGCAGAAAAAAGAGTGGGGCATCCTATCTATATCCTTTGCGATGAGCCATACAGACAGCTCGCCTATGATGGAAAGGCTGTGCCATACATTCCATCTATTATCAAAAACAGCATCTACATCTATTCATACAGCAAGACCCTCTCTATTCCTGGAGAGCGAATTGGCTATCTTGCAATTTCAAAAAATGCAGATTGCTATGATGAGCTGATAGGAGCTTTTGTAGTGGCAAACCGTTGCTTAGGTTATGTCAATGCTCCATCCCTATTTCAGCTGGTAATCTCAAGATGCCAGGATGTTACAGTTGATTTGGATTTTTATGATAGAAACAGAAAGGTTCTATATGATAGCCTGACAAAATTAGGCTTTGATGTTGTAAAACCGGAGGGAGCCTTTTATTTGCTAGTAAAATCACCAATAGAAGACTGCGATAAATTCGTGGAGCTAGCAAAGGAGCAGCATATTATTTTTGTGAACACCATGACCTTTGGTTGTCCTGGCTATGTGCGTATTGCATACTGCGTGGATTACGAAATGATAAAGCGTTCCATTAATGCTTTTAAACAACTTGCCATTAAATGTGGCATATCTTCATAATTCTGATAAAGTTTATTCACATTTGGGTGCTAGAATTAATAATGATTTTATAGACATCCCAAAGGACAAACTTTATGAGCAAAAATGAAAATCAAGAAAATGAAAACTATTACAGCGCTGAAAACATCCTAAAGATGGTTCCTGCTGGAGTCTTCTGGAAGGATGCTAAGCGCCGTTTTGTTGGAGCCAATCAAATGTTTTTAGACTACTATGGTCTAAAGTCAGTGGAGGAAATAGTAGGAAAAACAGATGAGGACGTTGGCTGGCATATAGACCCAGGGCCATTTAAGGAGCTTGAATGGTCAGTTATAAACGAAGGAAAAACCATTCAAAATGTAAGGGGTGAGTGCATAGTTCGCGGCCAAGTGCGCCAAATAGTAGCCAGCAAGCAGCCATTGTTTGCTGATGGAAAAATCGTCGGTCTCATTGGGTTCTTCAATGACGTGACAGATATGATAGCAGAGAGAGATAAGCTGGAGCAGCTGTCAAATACAGATGAGCTCACTCAGCTTCTTAATCGACGTGCGTTTTCTAACATAGTTCAAAAATACGTTTCCCAGTACTACAAAGAAAAAACAGACTTCGTCATGTTCATGATTGATATTGATAAGTTTAAGCAGATCAATGACGAGTTTGGCCATGATTTTGGTGATAAGGTACTTATAAAGACAGCAGACATTATTAGAAGTGTTATCAGCAATCACAGCGTGGCTTTTAGATTAGGTGGAGACGAGTTTTCAATTCTTCATCAATACAAAAATCCTCAGGAAATAATAAATATTAATAATAAGCTCATTCATAAAATGGCCAATCTGAAAAAAATAGCTGGTCAGGAAATTAGTGTGAGCTTGTCTATTGGAATGGCAACATTCTCGGAGTCTGACGATATCCTTCATTTGACTAAAAATGCAGACAAAAGAATGTACGAAGACAAACAGAATCATAGTTGATGTTTACAAAAACACCCCTGTTAAAATGGTAAATCTGACGGAATTTGAGCAAATGTGATTATTTGTGATTGTTTGTGATTGCACCGTGGGATTTCAGGTGATATATTGTGATTGGAACAATCAAAAATAATCAGAATTGTTCAAGGGGTGTTGAAATGCTTACAGAAGAGAGAAGGACAAAAATAGTAGAAATAGTTAATGAAAAGAAAGCAGTTTCAGTAAATGAACTGGTGGAACTGCTTGATACCTCAGCTGCAACAATCAGAAGAGACATAAATGCTCTTAATCGCACAAAGCAGCTTATAAAGGTATTTGGTGGTGCCACTGCCAACTCATCCTTGGATGTAAATACAAAAGAGGATGCAGTAAAGCAGAAGGTAACAAAAAACGTTGTTGAAAAGGACTCCATCAGCCACTATGCGGCTTCATTAATTCAGGACAATGACTTTGTGTACATCGACGCCGGAACCACTACACTTGCAATGATTGATTACATCGATAATCGAAATGCAAAATACATCACTAACGGTGTTGTCCATGCCAGAAAGCTTATGGATAAGGGATTGCAGACTATAATGATTGGCGGCAGGCTAAAGGCATCCACCGAAGCAGTAGTTGGTCCAGATTGTGTTGAGTTTATTCGCAAATATCATTTTACTAAGGCCTTCATGGGAACTAACGGAATCTCTGTATACGCAGGTTTCACTACCCCAGATGCTGATGAGGCCATGATAAAGACAGAGGCAATCAGACATGCCTACATGTCTTACGTCCTAGCGGATCACACCAAATTCGATCAAATTAATTCAGTGACTTTTGCTGAAATAGGTGATTGCTGTATCATCACCGACAAAATGCCGGGAAAGGATTATAACAATCACACAGTAGTAAAGGTATGCAATGAATAACAGGAGGACAGCTAATGATTTATACAGTTACATTTAACCCAGCAATTGATTATGTTGTTCGTATGGACACAGAACTTCTTCCAGGAATGACAAATCGCTCAGCTAGCGAGGAGTGCTATTTCGGAGGAAAAGGAATCAATGTTTCAATGGTTCTTGCAGAGCTTGGGTTGAAAAGTACTGCTCTTGGATTTGTAGCAGGCTTCACAGGCAAGGCTATCGATGAGGCAGTTAAAAAAGCTGGAATCGATACAGACTTTATCGAGCTTAAAGAGGGAATGTCTCGAATCAATGTAAAGCTTAAAGCAGGTGACGAGACAGAAATCAATGCTCAGGGTCCAAAGATTGACGAGGCTTCACAGAAGGCTTTATTTGACAAGCTTTCTAAGCTACAGGAAGGGGACGTGCTTATCCTTGCAGGTTCTATTCCAAATTCACTTCCTGATGATGTATATGAAAGAATCCTTTCTATGCTTCAGGATAAGGGCATTCAGTTTGTAGTTGATGCTACAAAGGATTTGCTTACAAACGTGCTTAAATACCATCCATTTTTAATAAAGCCAAACAATTTTGAGCTTGGCGAAATAGTTGGAAAGATTTTAACAACAGATGATGAAATCTACGAGGGAGCTTTAAAGCTTCAGGAAATGGGAGCTAGAAACGTTCTTATTTCTATGGCAGGAGATGGTGCCATGTTAGTAGATGAAGCAGGTAAGAGATATCGTATAGGCGTACCAAAGGGAAAAGTTAGAAACTCTGTTGGCGCTGGTGATTCAATGGTGGCAGGCTTTGTAGCAGGCTACATGAAGACAAAGGATTACGATGCTGCTCTTAAGATGGGTACTGCAGCAGGTTCTGCTACAGCATTTTCTGACGGCCTTGCAAAGGCTGCAGATATTGATGAGCTTTATAAGGGGCTCTAAAACTTGTAATTATTAGCTGAAGTGGAGAGCAGCTTTTAATTATATAAATTTATTTTCAAATATGTAGGAGGGAATATGAGAATTTCAGAGTTCATCGATCCAAAAGGGATCAAGCTTCAGGTCGAGCTCGCTGACCAGAATGATGCGATTGATA
>JAEEGL012238989.1_pt1 | contig 13846 bp, 13 predicted proteins | sample 9134231 | NCBI WGS metagenome assembly JAEEGL01 (sample SAMN16246548, study PRJNA631951) | gut metagenome | biome: gut microbiome; feature: rumen; material: fiber-attached | host: Bos | place: Iran: Karaj | collected 2018-10
ACCGGTGATTTCAACGCCTTTGTGTTTAACGATTCCAGCAACCTGAAACAGACGCTTGTGGACGGCTGCGGGCTGAAAGACGCCTGGGTGGAAGTGAAAAACGGCGGAGATTATAACGATTGCTCGGCCTATATCGAAGCCAACGGCGCTTTGTGGACAAACAAGTGGGGCGTATGGGATTCCGTTGAGCGGTTCATGTATAAAGACGGCGGCGGCATTTCACTGCACTGCGATTCTTTTGAATACGTTCTGCTCCGGAACGCCGACGGCACGCAGTGCTCCGACCATGCGGGTGCGGCCGCGTCGTTCAGCTATACGGTGAATGCCCCGTCCTCCGATATCGGCAGCGGAACGAAGGTCGTTGCCGGCGATTATATCACTGAATTGATCCGCAGGATCGCCGGGTTTTTCCGTGCGCTCTTCCTCGGTATTAAAAACTTTGATAAGGTAAGAGAATACTTCGGCTTTTGATGTGATTTCAGCGAGGATCCGTGCTGTCACATTTAAAATTCACACATAATTAATTGACAATTATCGGTTTTTGTTGTTTAATTATATATATTAATATGGGGAGGCAATGAGTTTTGAATTTATCGGCTATTATTGAAAAACAAAAGGAATACACAGATTATATCGTAAAAGAGATTACGTACATCTGTAAGAACCTCGGCAAGCGCGATCCCGGCAGCGAAGGCGAAAAGCAGGCCTGCGAATACATGGCAAAGGTGCTGAAAGAGGATTGCGGCTGTGAACGTGTAAGCGTGGAGAGCTTTGAGGAGCATCCCGGCTCGTTCTACGGCTGGATCACGATCGATATCATTCTCAGCCTGATCGGCATCGTGCTGATCCATTTTTCAACGCTGGCCGCGTGCGCACTGTTTACGCTTGCCGTTGTGATCATGGTTCTGCAGTTCGGTTTGTATAAAAAGTTTGTGGACTTCCTGTTCCCCAAAAAGATCGGGCATAACGTTACCGCGATCAAAAGCTGCACGGGCGAAGTAAAACGCCGCATCATGTTCAACGGACACGCGGACGCCGCGTGGGAATGGCCGGTAAACTATATGTTCGGCGGCGTGGGCTTCGATATCCATATTTTCCTCGGTATCGGCGGCCTGTTATATTACCTTGTTCTTTCCATTATAGGCATCGTGCTCTCCGGTCCGTTCAGCGGCGTGGAAGGCGCAGTCCGCAGCTGCGCGCTCTGGGGCCTCGTTACCGTACCGTTTATCATCGCGCTGTTCTTTATGTGGAATAAGAACCGCGTTGTGGACGGCGCCAACGATAACCTTACCGGCTGCTATATGGGCATTGCGATCCTGAAAGCGCTGAAGGACGAAGGGATCGAGCTTGAAGATACGGAAGTCGGCGTGATCATCAACGGCTCCGAAGAGGCCGGTCTGCGCGGTTCGCTTGCGTGGAGCAAAAAGCACCAGGGCGAATACGACGACGTTCCCACGTTTATCTATTCTTACGATACGATCCACGATCCCAAGTACCTGATGACGAACTACCGCGACCTCAACGCGACGGTGAAATCGGACGTAGACGTTTCCGATCTGTTCATGGAAAGCGCCGCGCAGCTCGGTATCCCGTGCCTGCACGGTATGGTGCCGTTCCCCGGCGGTGCGACGGATAACGCCGCGTTCAACAAATACGGCTTCCGCTCTACCGGTATCACGGGCCTCAACCACAAGCTGGAACGCTATTACCATACCCGCCTCGATTCCTGGGATAACCTGAACGAGAAGGGCATCGGCGAGTGTTTCGCGATCAGCACGAAAGTGCTTGAAAACTTTATTAACGGAGCGAAGCAATAAAATGAACATGAAGCAAAACAAGATAATATCTTTATTATTGGCGTTATGCTTGTGCTTGCTTCTTATCCAAAACGTAAACGGCGCCGCTGATACCGGCGCCGCTTCTTTTGCGAAGGACGTACGCACAAAAATGATCGCGCGACAAACGGAGATCCCGCTTACTTTCCGACTTTCCGACGCCGTATTGCAAGCGGATTTCGGCGGCGATACAAACGCGTTCTGTGACGCGTTCTTTGACGAACTGTTTGCGGAAGTGTATAAGCATGACGGCACCTATAAAGGCGGGGATTACTTAAAAAAGCATACCGACAATTACGGGTTATCGCTGAATTATACAAGAACGGGAGACGACCCCGACTGGACAGTAAACGCTGTGCTTCATATCACGTATTTTACAACCGCCGCGCAGGAAGAGACCGTGGAAGATACGTTGGACAAGGTGATTGCAGGCATGGCCTTGGATGGCCTTACCGATTATCAGAAGCTGCAGACCGTATATAATTATCTGTCCGCGATCCGGTACGACTATACCAATCTGGAGGATGATTCGTATACGCTGAAGTACTCGGCCTATGCCGCGCTTATCGACCGTACGGCGGTGTGCCAGGGCTATGCCAATCTGTTTTATCTGTTCATGCAGCGCCTTGGGATCGATTGCCGCATTATCTCCGGCTGGGGATTGGGTGAAGGCGGCAAATATGAAGCGCACGCTTGGAACATTGTAAAGCTGGGGAAGTATTATTACAACTGTGACGCCACATGGGACGAGGGCGCAAAAACGTTCCAGTGGTTTTTAAAAGGCAGCAGCGATTTTCCGAAGCATATCGCCGACGATGAATATACAACGGACGCGTTCAAAGCGGCGTACCCGATCGCGGAAAAAGCGTATTCCGAAGATACGCCTCCGGCGCATCAGCACGTGCCGGTCACCGTTGCAGCGATGCAGCCTACCTGTACGCAGGAGGGGCATACCGAAAAGATCTACTGTTCCACCTGCGGCGCGGTCATAAAGGAATCCTCCGCTATCCCTTCGCTTGGACACGATCTGAAAACGGAGGTCATAAAGGAACCCACGCGCACTGAATACGGAGAATCGCGCACGTACTGCACCAGATGCACTTACAGTGTTACGGCGATTTTGCCGATGCTTACCGAAGAACCTGCCGTATATCTTCCCGGCGACGCGGATAACGACGGTACGGTTACCGCCTCCGACGCCCGTTTGGCGCTGCGCTGTGCCGTTAAACTGGAAGATTATGCACCGGATTCGCCGGAGTTTATCGCGTGCGATACGGACCATAACGGCAGTATCACCGCAGCCGACGCACGTTCCATCCTGCGTGCCGCAGTCAAACTGGAGACGCTCAGCTGAAATGAAACAAGAAAGCGGCTGCGCCGCAGCGCCTTGCGGCGCAGAAATTCCGCTTTCGCTTCCGCACACGCCCAAGCCCGTAGGGCAAAATCGGCGGGCGTTATAATCTTTTTGTTTAACAGAAACGAGCAGTTTCCTGTTAAATAAAAAAAGACCGGCGCCGCGGATGCGGCGCCGGTTTTCGGTGTGCATGTGTTATACTCTGCGTCCGTCTGTGATCTTGATTTTGCCTACGACAGGCGCTTTGATCTCGCCTACGAACGTATCTTCCTCAAAGGTGAAAGCGCCGGTAAGCTTTCTGCCGGGAAGAACGGAGATGGTGCCTTCGCCGGAGATGGTTTTGCCGTCCTCTTCTTCTTTCAGGTTGAAGAAGTTGATTTTGGCGGATCTCAGCGCTCCGGGAAGCGAAACGTCGATTTTGTATTCGCCGTTTTCATCCTCGCCGATCGTGAATTTGACTTCGCCGCGGGCAAGGCGTACGTTCAGTTTGCCCACCCATGTACCGATGCCGATTTTTGCCATTGTATATTCCTCCTGTTACTTTTTATATTTACTGCCGATCTCAAGGCCTTTGGCAAGCGCCCTGAGGTTCATTTCGAGAATTTCGGGCTTCTTCTCTTTGAATTTTTCTTCCAGCGAAAGGCGGAACGCCTCTTCGGATACGATGCCGGTGGCGCCGATGAGAATGCCGATAAGAATGATATTCGCGGTTTTCGCGTTGCCGACTTCTATCGCCAGATCGTCCACCGGAGCGCTGATCACCGTAACGCCTTCGGGCGCTTCGGGATCGGTAATGCGGCAGGCGTTGGAGAGCAGGATGCCGCCTTCCTTAACGTCCTCGCCGTATTTTGCGAAGGCCTGTTCGTTCATCACGATCAGATTATCGCAAAGCTTGGGCAGGGGAGAGACGATGGCTTCATCGCTGATCACGACGGTGCATTTTGCGCTGCCGCCGCGCTGCTCGGGACCGTATTCGGGCAGATACGTTGCATGCTTGCCCATATCGATCGCTGCCTGCGCAAGCGTGATGACGGCGCTCATGATCCCCTGACCGCCGGATCCGGAAAATACAAACGACTGTTTCATTATGCGTCCACCTCCGTATCCTTATATACGCCGGGTTTGAAATAGGGAATGGTATTGCTGTTCATGTAGTCGAGCGTCTGCAGGGGCGTCATGTGCCAGTTGGTGGGGCAGTTGGTAAGCAGCTCCACAAACGTAAAGCCTTTGCCCTGCAGCTGCAGCTGGAACGCCTTTTTGATACCGGCTCTCGCGTCGCGTACGCCCTTGGGGGAGTTCAGCGCGAATCTCGCCACGTATCTGGGCGCTTCCAGTGTGGAAATCAGCTCGCACATCTTCATCGGGTAGCCCGTGGTGGCGGGGTCGCGTCCGTAAACCGTAGTGGTGGTCTTCTGGCCGATCAGCGTGGTGGGAGCCATCTGGCCGCCCGTCATGCCATAGGTCTGGTTGTTGGCGAAGATAACGGTGAAGTTCTCGCCGCGGTTCGCGGCGCTCATGATCTCCGCAAGGCCGATGGCGGCAAGGTCGCCGTCGCCCTGATACGCGAATACAAGACGCTCGGGATTCGTGCGTTTAACACCGGTGGCTGCCGCGGGGGCTCTTCCGTGTGCAACGCTCAGAAAATCGCCGCTCCAGTAAAGGATGTTCAGCGCGGAGCATCCAACGGAGATAACGTTCAGGGAATTATCCGCCTGACCGAGTTCTTCGATCACATCGGAAACCAGGCGCGTAGCAAGGGAATGCAGACAACCCGGGCAATAGCCGCTGGGGGCGTCCGCGATCAAGGAAGAACGTTTATACTCAGCCATTGTTCCCACCTCCGTTCACGACGTCGCAGATCGCTTCGTAAACGCCTTCGTCGTCCAGCAGGCAGCCGCCCGAACGCCCGTATTCATAAACGGGACAGCGGTCCTTTACCTGCAGCTCAATATCTTCACGCATCTGCGCGGGGATCGTCATTTCGATATCGATGATCGCTTTAACTTTGCCGTAATCAAGATCGCGTATGCTCTTCTTCGGGAAGGGGAACAGGGTGATCGGGCGGATAAGACCAACCTTGCAGCCCTGCTCGCGCAGCTTCATCACGGCTTCTTTGGAAACCCGGGAGGCGATGCCGTAAGCAACAACGATGTATTCGGCGTCGTCTACCATGAATTCCTCTACTTTAACGTCGTCTTCTTCCCATGCCTTGTACATTTCGCCTGCGGCGGCGTTGATGCCTTCAAGGATCGGTTCCGTATAGATCGGCGTAATGTTGCCCTGCCAGTCGCGTCCGTTGCGGCGCGTTAAGCTCCAGTCGGGCAGATCTTCGTCGTGCAGCTCTTTCATCGGAGGCAGCTCGACCTCTTCCATAATGTTGCCGAGACAGCCGTCCATGAGCACCAGTACGGGATTGCGGTCGCGTTCGGCGTATTCCCACGCCTCGTATAACGTGTCTACGGCTTCCTGCGCGGAGTTGGGGGCGAATACCATTGCATGGAAACCGCCGTGACCGAGCGCTTTTGTGGCCTGCAGATAGTCGCTTTGCGCGGGCTGGATGCTGCCGAGACCGGGGCCGCCGCGGCTGATATTCACGATGACTGCGGGCAGCGCCGCTGCGGCAAGGTACGAGATGCCTTCTGCCTTCAGGCTGATGCCGGGGCCGGAAGAGCTCGTCATGGAGCGCGTACCCATCGCGGCCGCACCGTAGACCATATTTACAGAGGCGATCTCACTTTCGCCCTGCACGTAAGCGCCGCCTACCTCGGGGAGCCTCCAGGAGAGGTACTCGGGGATCTCGTTCTGCGGGGTAATGGGATAACCGGCAAAGAACCGGCATCCGCCGCGAACGGCAGCTTCGGCGATCGCTTCGTTGCCTTTCATAAATCTTTTTTCACCCATACTCACGCATCTCCTTTCGCGGGAAGCTCAATGGCTCCCTCAGGGCACATGGTAGCGCAGATCCCGCAGGAAATGCATTTTTCAGGCGCGTTCACAAACGGATAGAAATGCCCTCTGGAATTCCGTACCGTGCCTGTTTCAAGGATCTGTTTAGGGCAAAACTTTATGCAGTATTTGCAATCTTTGCAGAGCCTTGCATTGATCTCGATCACAAAAACCAACTCCTTTAAGCTTCTTCGTATAATTTATCGCCCGGACGCTGCTGCGTAAGCTTCATAAAGTCCACTTTCATCAGCGGCGTCTGCGGCAGTTCTTTCAGGAAAACGATCTCTCTCGGAATATAGAATTTAGAGAAGTTCTCTTCGCAAACCTTACGGATCGTCTCTTTGTACTGCTCTTCGTCGCCGGGCTTCTTGAGCGAGGCGTACAATCTTACCATGCTCTTTTCGCCCGCCCAACCCTGAACGGCGCAAACGTCTTTTATAAAATCAAGCTCGCTGAGCTTCTTTTCGATATCGTTGGGATAAACGTTATAACCGGCAATGATGATAACGCGTTTTTTGCGGCCGGCGAAGAAGAAATAGCCCTCTTCATCCTTATAGGCAAGGTCGCCGGAAAGAACCCATTTTTTGCCGTTTTCGTCGGTGTATAAGCCGAGATCTTCGGGACCGTCCTTGGTATAATAGCCGGACATGATCGTGGGGCCGGATATCGCGATCTCACCGACCTCGCCGAGGGGAACCTCCTTGTGGTCCTCGTCCCAAAGCTGAACCTCGATGCCGTCGATGGCTCTGCCGATGGAGCCGCGTTTGTAATCCTTATTCGTAGTGGTGCAGCAAACGGAACCGATCTCGGTAAGCCCGTAGCCCTGACGCAGACGTCCTTCGGCGCCCCATTTTTCGAAATAAGAATTGAATTCGTCGATGAACGCGTCGCTGACGTCGTCGCCGCCGCAGAACATCAGGCGGATATTTTTAAGCCACGGACCGTCAAAGTGCTTTTCCTTCATCAGCTTCTGGAACATCAGCGGGATGCCGCCGAAACCGACGACGTAATTCTGGCGCATCAGGCGGTTGAATATTTTGGCGTCGAACTGCATCATCGGAATGATACGGGCGGAATTGCAAAGCGCCATATGGATGGCGACGCAAAGGCCGAAGCAGTGGAACATGGGCAGAACGATAACCTCGGCTTCTTCACCGGGAATACGGATCTCGTCGATGTTTGAAATACGCTGCACCATTTCGTTGATCGCGCGGTTGGTAAGCTTAATGGTTTTGCTTTTGCCGGTAGTGCCGCCGCCGTTCAGATAAACGCAGAGGTCGTCGGCATTGTTTACACAGGGTTCAAACTTTTTATAACGGCGGATCGCGTCCTTGTAATATGTAGCGTTTTTATATTTGGGGAAGGCGACTTTGATGATCCCTTCGCCCATCTTTGAACCGACGCGCTTGTAACCTTTGGAATAATCGGAAGAACAGCAGATCAGGCAGGGAACGTTCAGCTCGTTGATCGTTTCGATATGCTTTTTTACAAGCAAATCCAAAACCATAACGCCTTTAGCGCCTACGTCTTCCACTGTTTCTTTCAGGAATTCGGAGCTCATAAGCGGATGTACAAAATTCGTGATTACGCCGATCTGGTTCAGTGCATACCAGGCGATGATCCCCTGTACGGTCGTCGGCATAAAAACGGTGTAAACGTCGCCGGGCTTGAGGCCGAGTTCGTTCTGAAAATACGCAGACAATGCGTCGATGTCACGGAAGATCTCGGAACGGTAATATTTGACGCCGAAATGCTGCATCATATATACGTCTTCATAAATTCCGGTACAGCTTTTAAGATACTCGGTACAGTTAAAATTTTGGACTGAAGGTAACATTTTTTCTCTCCCGTTTTATTTAAATGATTTACATGACAAGTATAATGCCAAAAAACAGTAAAGTCAATGAATAACAAATAATAAATAAGCTCTGTTAACAAATAATTCACAAAAGAAAGAAAAAATATAAAAATTTATTACATTTTTTATAAAAATTTAATAAATTTCGATTATATTACATAATTAGTCAAATCTTTTCTGCTGTCGATATTGAGCTTGTTGAAGATATTTCTTAAATGCGCGCGTACGCTGTTGACGGTAATGCCCAGCAGGGCGGCGATCTCATTATTGGAGTTTCCTTTTGCCGCCAGCGAGGCAACGTTATACTCTATTGCGGTAAGCGCATCGGAGATCTTATCTCCGGTGAGTTCGTTATGCACGATCACCCAGCTTGAATGATACCGGTTTGAGAGCTCCAGAATCTTTTTATATTCTGCGCTCTTTTCATAGCGAAGGCATTTTTCAAGCATCCCCGAAAGCATTCCGCGGTGCTGCGCAAAAGGCATCAGCAACCCGTCGGGTTCCGCAAGCTTCCATGCGTAACGAAAATAATACTCTGATTTATCCCACAGTTTGCGAAGCATATAGCCCCTGCAGATAACAAGACAAAGGAATATCTCGCTGATCGGGCAGGGCTTGTCCATGAATACCAACGCGCCTTCCGCCATCCCTACGGCGCGCCCGATGTCGCCGGTCTCGATCAGGTAATGGGTATACGCGTAAAAGGCCATCGGCTTTAAGGTATCCGGGACGTTGAATGCGTCCAGTCCGATCGGAGGAAAATGTATATCACTGAAATTATGCAGCAAAATGTTGAAAAAAAGTATAAATGTGTTAGCTGTTTTTTTTACGGAATTGTCATCGGGTATCAACGACGCAAAACTCTTTACCGAGTTATACATACGAATGATATCAAATACGTTTTCACCGGAGAGGGAAGCTATGGCAGTTCCAAGCGTTGCGGCTAACGCAACCCGCTCAGTGCCGGATTCGGCGAGTTTTTGGAACTCTTTGTGCGCTGTATGTGTATCGCCGCGGTAATAGCTTAATTCGGCGAAAGCAAGGGCTTTTGACAGCTCATCGGGCGTATTTTTGCAGAATTTCTCTGCGCATCCCGGTTCAAAGCGCCCTGTAGTGATAATAAAAGGGTCATTTTTTATGCCCGTAGTGCGGTTTTTGTTGTCTGACATAATAATTCCCCTTTTTAATTCATAGTTTATTAAAAATAATATCATAATTATTATGCGATTACAATAGTCTGAAAATAATAAAAAAAGGACTATTGCCGCATAGTCCAAAAAATGAGATCTATGAGTGATGAAAAATTAAAATAAATGATATAAAATTAACGGGAATTCTAAAAAAGTATTAACAACTTGTGAACTGTTCCCGTTTTTGTTGATACAATTTAAGGAGGATAAAACATGGTTGAACCTAAGGACATGAGCTGTTACGCATATTACAAGGCGTGTACGGAAGAATACGGCGAGTATTTTTGCCAGCAGCATCTGGGCAAAAAGTTTTTGAATACGAGATTTCTCAGCGACGTTGACGCGCTGTCCGGTTATTTCCGCATTGAACTCGGCTTGCAGCCCGGAGACGTTTATTCTGTGTTTATGCCTACGACCGTACAGAGCATAGCCGCGTTTTATGCGCTGAATAAAATCGGTGTTATTATTAATTTTATTCATCCGCTTCTTCCGCCGGACGTGGTAAAGGAAACGATCACCTCTTTACACTCCAAAGGCGTAATGCTGCTTGATTTGCTTGTGCGCAAGCATACCGATATGCTGAACGAGCTCGATCTGCCGATCCTCGTTTGCCATTCTTCGGATTACGCTAATATTTTTGCCGAAGTTGGCATCCGCGCCGGCGAGGGCATTCTGAAGCGTGCGTTCCCCAAATTCAAACGCCGTGAGGATTATCTTAAGGCCGTAAACCGTTTCCGCAAATGCAACGTAAAGGACCATTGCGATCCCGATCAGCCTGCCGTGTTCCTGAACGGCGGCGGCACGACCGGTAAAGCAAAAACGATAAAGCTTTCTTCCCGTAATATCAACGAGATCGTATACAGAATGTCCAAACTGGACAGAATCCACCGTCCCGGTGAAGACGCTGAAGTCATCGTGCTTCCGCTGTTCCATTGCTTTGGGTTGTGCGTTGCCGTACATATGCCGATGTGCAACGGCGCCCGGTTGATCCCGATGATGCAGTTCGACGCCAAAATGTTCAACCGGTTGATCAAGAACAACTGCGTGGTCGGTATTCTCGGCATTCCGGTAATGTTCAAAAAGCTGATGGACGAAAAGCATTTTGACAATAAGGGGCTTAAAAATCTCCGTCTTGCGTTCTGCGGAGGCGACGATGCGCCGCAGTATATTATGGATGATTTCAATGCGATCGTTAAAAAATGGGGCGCCACGGGACGTCTGCGTCAGGGATACGGCCTTACCGAAGTCGGTTCCGTCTGTTGCGTAAACCGAAACGAAGAAGAAAACAACAAAGACGGCTCCATCGGCTATCCGATCATGGGCGTAGAGATGGATATTTGGGACGATAATCAAAAACCGGTCCCGCTCGGCGAAGTCGGCGAGATCGTTATTGCCGGTCCCACGATCATGCTTGGATATTATACGGACGACGGCTCTAACGGCGAAGGGCTTTATACCGACGAAAACGGCAAGCAATGGGTCCTTTCCGGCGATCTCGGCTATAAGGACGAGGATGGGTATTTCTATTTCTCCGGCCGTAAAAAACGCGTGATCATTATTTCCGGTTATAACGTATATCCCAGCGACGTAGAAAAGAAGCTCAGCGAGCTCAGCTACGTAAAAGAGTGCTGTCTTGTAAAGGGCTTTAATAAAATCGGCAAGCCGATCATCCGTATGTACGTTTCTTTTAACGATACAACCGGCGACCGTGAAGCTTACAGGAGAGAGATGCTTTCGCTGATCGAGCAGAAATTCAGTAAGTTCAGCCTCCCGCAGGATATCGTTGAAGTGAAGAAGCTGCCGGAGACGCCTTTGATGAAGGTCGATTTCATGAAGCTTACGCAGAATTCTCCGAACGATCCCGTATTTATTCCGGATGACAACGAAAAAACTCCGTTGCTTCCGATCTGAGTGTTATCAGCAAAAAAAGCGCCTTCCGGCGCTTTTTTTAATTGTTAAATCAAAATCAGTTTACCCATTCGAGGATCTGTTTGGGATCCGCCAGAACGCTGTCGAGCTTTTGGGCAAACGGGATGATATCGTTAAAATCGATGGCACGGTGGTCGAATGCGATGCAAAAGCTGATGGTTTTGCGCGCTTCGATCGTTTTTTCGTTGTTTTCGTTGACGATCACCATGGGCTTATCCTGTACGGCGCCGAGGCCGATCGCGCAAACCTGACCGGAGAGGATCTCCAGCAAAGAAAGATTGCCGCGCAGACCGGGATACAGCGACCCGACGTTGGATACGGTCACCGTGCCCGGCATGATGTCGAAAGGCACAAGCCGGTCGGTGGCGGGAATCTTTTCGTATGTCTTCTTTTTCTTTCCGCGTAAATGCTCGGGGCGGTTGGAGCCGATCTGGTTGATAATGATCTTGGCGCCCTGCGATATCACGTGCCCCTTTTTCATCTGCTCAATAAGCTGCTCCTTGGCGATATCGTACATCACTTCGTTTGTGTTCGTGCTGTTTGAGCGGCGGCGGAGATCCAGAATATAATTGCGCAGCTCGGTCATGCTCATATCGTTTACTTCATGCAGGCACACCGTCATCATTTCGCCGCTGGGGAATATCATGGGCATGGATATGGAGATCTCGTCCTTGGTGATCACTTTTCCTTTGGCGGTAACGCGGTTGTAAACGACTTCGCCGTTCATTTTTTTTGCTTCCTTCAGGCCTTCGATGATCAGCTTCAGCATGATCACGTTCAGCGAAAGCCCCAACGGTTTGATATCGCTTTTGTACAGCCGGTAGAGGTCTGTTATATCCGGTTCGTAATTGAAAGATACGTGCGGGATCTCTCTCCAGGACTTTGTGGTGCTGAAAGCGATGATTTTTCGCTGTATCGTTAACGGATCAACTTTTATTGGCAGCATTTAAGAACTCCTTAATAATTATAAAGAATACTTTTAGATTTAATAACATAGATTATATTTTACATAATCATAAAACAAAAATCAATAAACGATACGTATAAAAAAAGGTGAATATCCAACATAATTCGATGTAAGGTTTGCAAATAGCACAAAAAAAAGACTGCCGAAGCAGTCTTAATTCAGTCCGAGGATCTGCCTTGATATCATAAAGTATACGACCAGCGAAACGGCGTCCACGATCGTCGTAATAAACGGACTTGCCATTACGGCGGGGTCAAAGCCGATCTTTTTTGCCAGCAGCGGCAGGGAACAACCGATCAGTTTGGCGCACAGAATGGTTACGAACAGGGTCGTTGCCACTACTGCGGCTACGTAAACGGTTACGCCTTCGTTGTGCATCAGCATGTGGTCTACCAGCATCACCTTGCCGAACGCCGCGATGCCGAGGCTTAACCCGCAAAGGACCGCTACGCGGATCTCGCGCCAAAGCACCTTGAACGTATCGGCAAATTCAACCTGCCCCAGTGAAAGTCCGCGGATCACGGTAACGGAAGCCTGGCTGCCGGAATTGCCGCCGGTATCCATCAGCATCGGGATGAACGCCGTTAAAATGGGCAGCGAGGCCAAAGCGGTTTCAAACTTTGAGATGATAATGCCGGTAAAAGTAGCCGAGATCATCAGCAGCAGCAACCACGGGACGCGCGCGCCCCAGATGCGCAGCACCGGCGTTTTCAGGTACTCGGTATCGTTCGGCGTGATAGCTGCCATTTTCGCGAAGTCTTCTTCGGTTTCTTCCTGCAGGACGTCGATGGCGTCGTCTACGGTGATGATGCCGACCAGACGCTGTTCGTTATCCACTACCGGAAGGGCGATGAAGTCGTATTTTGAGAACATCAGCGCGATCTGCTCCTGATCGTCCAGCGTGTTGACCGAGATTACGTGCTCGGTCATAATATCTTCTATCGTACGCTGCAGGGGCGTCAGCAGCAGGTCTTTTACGGTTACAAAACCGATCAGATGGTTTTGATCGTCGGTGACGTAACAGGTGTAGATCGTTTCCTTATCGATACCTACGTGCCGGATCAGTTCAAAGGAATCCTCTACGGTATAATTCTTTTTCAGCCGGACAAACTCGGTAGTCATCAGGCTGCCGGCACTGTCTTCCGGGTATTTAAGCAACTCGTTTACCGCCTTGCGCATATCCGGCGATGCGGTATTCAGAATGCGCTTTACAACGCTGGCGGGCATCTCTTCGATAATATCCGCGGTATCGTCGTAATACAGTTCGTCCAATGTGGCTTTCAGCTCGCTGTCGCTGAAGGCGCGGATCAGGTACTCCTGCTGGTCCGGGTCCATTTCTACGAAGACCTCGGCGGCAAGCTCCTTCGGGAGCAGCCGGTACAAAACGATGATTTTATCTTCTGTTAATTCCTGAAAAAATTCGTTGATATCCGCCGGCATCTGTTCGCCCAGAAAAGCGCGCAGACCGGCGTAATCTTTTTGTTCCAATAACGCTAAAGCCTGATCTACAAGGTTTACGTTTTCATCTTCCACGGTGTTGACCTCCTTTATGAATGGCTTTCGCCGATTTTTGGGGAAGGTAACACAAAATCGCGGGATTATGCGGTAAAGAGCGCGTGAGCGGCCTGTATGGGCACGTCCGCGTCCGTATTACTGCGCATACTTCGACCGCCGGAATTTGTGCTGCCGTCGCCTGTTTCCATAGTGCTCACGCCTCCTGTATTTTTATTATAAAAATATTATACATCGTTTAAATCCGTCCCGTCA